>Ga0206681_10000493_pt1 | contig 21021 bp, 24 predicted proteins | sample M150012015metaG_FD_161048 | JGI IMG/M metagenome (GOLD analysis project Ga0206681, IMG submission 161048) | Ammonia-oxidizing marine archaeal communities from Monterey Bay, California, United States - M1 500m 12015 | ecosystem: Environmental > Aquatic > Marine > Intertidal zone | place: USA... | reverse complement strand
CTCTTCCTGCAATAATGTTTAATAAAGTAGATTTACCCGAACCGTTTAAACCGATGATACCGATTTTAGCTCCGTAAAAAAATGAGAGATTTATATTCTTAATGATCTGTTTTCCACTTGGAATAACTTTGGAAACTTTGTGCATTCCAAAAATGACCTTCTTATCGTCAGACATAGTCTATAGCTTTATAAAATTGAGAGACAAATTTAAACTAAAAAGTGCTAAAAAAGTAAAACTCCCGACATAATGCCGAGAGTTAAACCGAAAAACAACAACAACAAACAAAACTAATCTACATAACTATACTATTTTTCAAACAGTCTAGTTGGATGTGTAGCCCAGCTTTTTCTTCAAATTCTTTAGTAGCTTCAAATATTCTATCGTTATTCACACGAATAACACATTCATTAAAATCAGGTTTTTGAGAAAGCTCTTTAACTTGCTTATGCAAACAAGTAGCTGAGCCATCGGCACACATAACATCTAAGTTAGTGTAAGTGTTTTCTGTAGGATCGTGGAATAATTTCTCAAAAGTCCGGATAAGCTCACCGGCAGTCATCGAAGCTGAAATATGTATACTTTTCACCATAATGTAACATCAAAAAACTTATTAATAAATAAAATACTATTGAGTGGACCATAAATATAGAATTAAAAAAATCAAATACCAATGGGTGATTACACCCATAGCTTAGGATCAAGGAAATAATAGATAATATCTGTAAGAATTGTAATAATAACAAAGCAGATGGAAAGCGTTAAAACTGCTCCCATTACCAATGGTAAATCTAAGTAGTTTAAAGCGTAAACGATTTCCTTACCCAAACCGTTCCAACCAAATATGTACTCTACAAACACTGCTCCTGCCAACATTGAAGCTAGCCAACCTGAAGCTGATGTAACCACAGGATTTAGGGCATTTGGTAATGCGTGAACGAATAAGATACGTCGAGCTGAGAGTCCTTTTGCTTTTGCGGTGCGTATAAAATCTTCGCCTAGAGTGTCTAAAATAGAATTTCGAGTTAATTGCATTACTACTGCCAAAGGTCTTATCCCTAAAGTGAGTGCTGGAAGGATTAAATTCTTCCAAACTATATATTCTCCATTCCCATAATCATCTACTTCAAATAAACTTCCCGTCATAGACAAGCCAGTATATTGTTGCCATACAAAACCAAAAAGCCAAGCTATAATTATAGCTGAGAAAAAGGATGGTAAAGCCATTCCTAAAACAGAGATACTCGACAGAAATTGATCGATAAATTTATGTTGATGTACTGCACTGTATACACCTAGCGAAATACCTAAAGCTAAAGCGATAAACATTGCAGCAAATGCCAATACAAATGTATTGGGTAAGGTATCAGCTATAATAGTGGTAACAGAAGTTCCTTTACGAACAAAGGATTCTCGTAAATAAGGTGTTTTAACAAGTACGTCAAATTCAGAGAAAGAGCTTGAAGCCCAAACGGAATATTGATGATTCTTCACATTGGTGAAATCATTTTCATTTTTCGAATGAAAAGAGATTGGTGATAGATCATTTAAATAATAGAGATACTGTTTCTGTACTGGTAGATCGAAACCATATTTCTTTTGAATAGCCAAGCGCATTTCTTCATTATCTCTCTGCCCTAACATCATCCTTGAAGGATCGCCAGGGAGAATAGAAAATAAACAAAAAACTAAACTCGATACACCCCACATAACGAGTAGACTGTAAGCGAACTTATATACAATAGCTTTTAACAAGTTTATCTTAAGTATTGATTGATTAAATCTTCGGAAGAAGGGAAATCGTTATGATGCCACTTTCCTACTATTGTTCCTTCTTGCAACCACAACATACTTGGGTTAGAACGGATAATTGTTTTAAGCGTTGTCTCATCAGTAAAATAGAATGGGAAAGAAACTCCTGATTCCTTTAAAACTGTTTGCATTTGATCTTCAGTAGTTGCCGACATTGCAGTGATAGTTACGTCTTCTGCAGATAATGCGTTTATGATTAACTCAACTTCATTCAAAGCTTTAATATCCGACTTTGTTAAATCGTACATCACAAATAAAACTGCATTTTGAGAACTTAAAACACTGTCTGTAATATCTCCTAATGCATCAGACTCAATAGAGAAATCGTGAATTGGAGGATGATCACCTTCAAAAATTAATTTTGTTTCACGATCAACAAAAGTTGCTCCTTCAATCGTCCAAGGTTGCTCTTCGGTTGAGTATTCATTCACAACACCTTCAACTTCGTACTTCCAAACATCTTCATAAACATCCACTTTAGCACCTTCTGGAAGAACCATGTCATTTGCAATGTTTTTCCCTATAGCATAAGGTCTGTAATCGCGAACTGGTAAATGTGAGTATGTGTGGAATGTAAAAGCAAAACAAGTAATAAATGTTAAAATTGCTAATGTCCATTCTCTAATCTCTTTCAGTAAAAACTTGTTGACTAAGTTTACTAATAAAAAGAGCGCTAAAGTAAAGTAGATCGGGAATAGCCAGTCTAATATGAAGTAAGAGAATAAGCCTATTAGTAATAAAGCAATTGGTAATATTTTCGAATTCTCTGCTTTTGTATGATACTTCACCTTATCGCGGAAAGCAAATATGATGAATATCAAAATACTTAAAGCCACGTCTTTTGAAAAAGACTCCCAAGGTGTTAATTTAATTGCATCGCCAAAACAGCCACAATCGGTTACCTTATTAAAGTAGGCCGAATAGAATGTTAAGCCATCAAAAAATAGAATCATTAATAATAATGACCAAGCAGTTAAGCGCATCTTAGCGCCTACTAAAACTGATAAACCTAGCATTATCTCCGAAATACAAATAATCACAGCTAATGGATAGGTATACTCCATTAAGAAAGGAATATCTAAAACATCGGGAGCGAAATAATCGTGGAGTTTAAACGAAAACCCAACAGCATCGTTTGCCTTTATTAAACCAGACACTATAAAGAGAGCACCAACAATGGTACGGGCAATATTATTAAGCTTTTGCATCTATTCTAATTCTAAATGGATTAAAGCGAAGATGGCATAATTTACCATATCAAAATAATTGGCGTCGATCCCTTCACTTACAAGAGTTTTCCCTTTGTTATCTTCTATCTGCTTTACGCGAAGTAATTTCTGAAGAATTAAATCGGTTAAAGAGCTCACGCGCATTTCGCGCCAAGCTTCACCATAATCGTGGTTTTTAGCTTCCATCAAATCTTTCGATTCTTTGGCATAATGTAAATAAGCTTTCATCGCTTCTTCTACATTCATATCTGGCTGCTCAACCACACCTCTTTCTAGCTGAATTAAAGCCATAATAGAGTAATTAAGGATGCCAATAAACTCCGAAGCTATGCCTTCATCTATTTTTTGAACACCTTTATTTTCTATACTTCTAATACGTTGTGCTTTGATAAAAATCTGATCGGTAAGCGATGGTAAACGCAAAATGCGCCAAGCACTACCGTAATCTTTCATTTTCTTTTCGAAAAGACTTGAACACTTTTCGATAATTTGATCGTATTGTTGTGAGGTTTTACCCATTAGAATTGAATCTGTAGAAGAATTATTTTTACTTTTGATGCTAAAGTAATGGTTTCTACAATTAAAAAAAACATTCTTTGAAAAGAACCCTCAACTGTAATGGTAAGCTCATAGATTTAAGTCAACCCAAAGTAATGGGAATCTTAAACTTTACGCCCGATTCCTTCTATTCTGATAGTAGAATAAAAACGGATCCCAACTTACTACATAAAATAGAATCGATGTTGTCAGATGGTGCAACGTTTATTGACATCGGTGCCTACTCATCAAGACCTGGCGCAGACTTTGTTTCAGAATCTGAAGAATCGAAAAGGTTGTTTCCAGCCCTAGAAATCATCCTTAAAGAGTTCCCTAAAACACTTATTTCAGTAGATACCTTTCGTTCAGCAATAGCTTCAACAGCAATTGATATGGGTGCTGCATTAGTCAACGATATTTCAGGAGGGAATTTGGATGAGTATATGTTTGAACTAGTTGCAAAAAAACAAGTTCCTTATATATTGATGCATATGCGAGGTACGCCTCAAACTATGTCCTCCTTAAATACATATGATAATTTGATTCTAGATGTAATTTCTGAACTACAAACAAAAGTCAATAGACTTCAAGAACTCGGCTTAAACGACCTTATTATCGATCCAGGTTTAGGTTTTGCTAAGGACTTAGATCAGAATTATGAATTGGTAAAACATTTAGGGTCATTTAAAGTCTTAGACCAACCATTACTTATTGGTGCTTCGCGCAAATCGATGATATACAAAACCTTAGAATGTGATGTTGCGGAGTCTCTAAATGGAACTACTGTTGTTCATACAGCTAGTTTATTGAATGGAGCTTCCATATTAAGAGTACATGATATTAAACCCGCAATGGAAGCCATAAAAATCACTAACTTGTTGAAAAATTAAAATTTGGGATTTTTAGATTTAGACATATTAGATCTTCTTGACATTCTATTGGTTACAGCACTACTCTATCAATTGTACAAATTGGTTAAGGGAACGGTTGCTATCAAAATTTTCATCGGACTCGCAGCGACTTACCTATTTTGGAAATTGGTTGGAGCTCTACAAATGGAACTGCTCAGTGAGATTTTAGGACAATTTATTGGAGTTGGAGTTTTAGCCGTTATTATTGTATTCCAACAAGAGATAAGAAAGTTTTTATTAATGATTGGGACTACAAGCTTCTCAAATCAGCAAGACTTCTTTAAAGGAATAGTAAGACCTCAAAAATCTATCGATTTAAATATAAATGCACTTTTGTTAGCCTGTAAAAGTATGGCGCAAACAAAAACGGGTGCACTCATGATCATCACTAGAAACACTGAATTAGGTTCTTTTGAGCGTACTGGAGAAATGATAAATGCCCAAGTAAGCAAAGGCTTAATTGAGAGTATATTCTATAAAAACAGCCCCTTACATGATGGTGCTGTAATTATCAGTAGAAATATGATTGTTGCTGCACGCTGCGTACTACCAGTTTCGGATTCAATAAACCTACCTGTACATATGGGTTTAAGACACAGAGCAGCAGCAAGTTTAACTGAAATGACCGATGCCTTAGCTTTGACAGTTTCAGAAGAAACTGGTCGTATCACCTACTTAAAACAAGGTCGACTGAAAGAGAATGTAAGTCTTAATAATCTTGAGAAATTTTTAAAAAGGGATTTAAAAAATCTTTAAGGTGCTAAACGCGAAATCTGCCAAGTACCATCAACTAGTTCGTATAAAAATCGATCATGTAAACGAGATGATCTTCCTTGCCAAAACTCAACCTTAGTTGGCTCAAGAATATAGCCCCCCCAATACTTCGGTTTTGGGATTTCATTTCCATCAAATTTAGTTTTCAACCTTTCAACTTCATTGGTTAAAACATCCCTGTGTTCAATTTTAGCACTTTGCTCCGATGCAGCTGCAGAAATTTGGCTTCCACGTGGTCTTGAATGGAAATAAACTTTAGACAAGGCTTCATCAATCTTTTTTACTTTTCCAGTTATGCGAACTTGCTGTTCCAATTCAGACCAGAAAAAAGTCATACAAGCATTTGGGTTTACCTCTAAATCATTTCCTTTAGCACTTCTATAATTAGTGAAAAATGTAAAACCATCCTTTTCCACACCTTTCAATAATAAAACTCGTCCGCTAGGAATACCATTTTCTGATACAGTCGAAAGGACCATTGCATTAACCTCATTAACTTTTGAGCTTTGTGCAACATTAAACCATTCTTCAAATTGCTGAACTGGATTTGAACATAATCCAAACTCATCGATAGAGTATTTAGTATAATCCGTTCTTATGTCAGAAATTTTATTTCCCATGTTTTTGTATTTAGTGACAAAAGTACTGATTGAATTTGGAATCAAACATGAATAAAGTTATCTTTAGTTGTATTTTAATCAAATATCCTAATGAAAGCTCTAATAAAATCAGACTTAAGTAAAGGAAAAATTCTAGTTTCAAAACCCCTAATAAATGACGATTTTTTTCATAATTCTGTAGTATTCCTAACAGAATATAATACTAATGGAGTAGTAGGATTTATAGTAAATAAACCTGTTAGTTTAAACTTACAGGATCTTATCGATGGATTTCCTGAATTTAACACTCAAGTATATTATGGAGGTCCCGTAGCTTCTGATAATCTATATTTCATACACCGTGTACCAGAAAAAATTGAAGGTAGTATTCATATTACAGACGACTTATACTGGGGTGGAGATTTCACTCAAGTAGTAGATTTAATTGAAAATGAGGATTTGAATGTAGAAGATATTAGATTCTTCTTGGGCTATTCTGGTTGGGACTTAAGTCAATTGGATGAAGAGATAGACTCTAACTCATGGATAGTAGATCAATTAGATGACTCTCTATTTGATTGGGATGTCATTAAGTTATGGAAAAATCGATTAAATGAAAATGGCGAAGAATATAAGATTTGGTCAAATGCCCCGCAAGATATTCGTCTTAATTAGACTACAAATTCATTAACTTAATATAAATATCAGACGACATATTCTTCTGATATTTTTTCTTTTTATAAGACTGCACCCACTGTACTCCTTTAATAGAACTAGATAGAAAAACCTCATCTGCTTTTATCAATTCAAAAGGTTTCATTTCTTTTTCCTCGACAGTATACCCCCAATCTTCTGCATTTTCAATAATCTTTTTTCTTATAATTCCATCAACACATCCTGAATTGATAGGTGGAGTATATATTAGGCCGTCTTTAACAACAAATATATTAGATGCACTCGTTTCACAAATTTCAGAATCAGAATTTAATAAGATTGCATCATCAAGATTATTTTCATCCATATAAATAGAAGCCAAAACACTTATAATGGAATTAAGTCCTTTTACATTAGATAGAACTTGCTTAGGCTTTAAATGATCATAAAAAACATCAATGTTAAGACCTACTTCATTGAATACTAATTGAAAATTATCTATGGGTTCAACTTCTATTAAATACTCAAGACTTCTATCATGGGGCTTATAAAAGCCTCCTTGAGTTCTAAATATACTCAAGCGTACTCTAGTATTAATAGTTGTCAAATTCGAAGCTTCAATCGTTCTTAGAATTTCGGTTTGAATAAAATCAATATTTAAATGAATAGGGATATCCATTCTGAGTAAACAAGCACCACCCATCATTCTGAAATAATGATCCTCCCAAAATTTCAAGTCTCCTTCTCTAAAAAGAATTGTTTCAAACAGTTGATCTCCATATGTGAACGCTCTGTTTCCGGCTTTGAATAAGCTCTCATCCTTTGAAACTAAAGTCCCATTAAAATTTACCATTCTAAAGGAATTATCTGATTTAAGTCACTATTTGCTATTATCTGAACACCCTTTAATCCAATTTTATTTGCTGCTTGTATATCTCTTAAACTATCCCCAATTAAAAAAGAATTCTCAATTGAGATTTCATGTTTAGCCACTAATTTCTCTAACATCAAAGAGTCGGGTTTTCGACATATACATGCTTCTATCTCACTATGGTGAGGGCAAAAAGATATTTCTAATAAATTTAGATTCTGATTTTTAAACCATTGTGTTAAAAACTGATTTATTAGATAGACGTCTTGTTTAGAGTATCGTGATTTTGAAATGCCACCTTGATTTGTAATTATCGCAAAAGAAAAACCTAAATCTCTCCATATCTTCAGAGCCTTATCTAAACCTTCGTTTAGCTTAAAGTTTTCCAAACTATAAACATAATCACCAATCTCGCGATTGATGACACCATCTCGATCCAAAAAAACTACCTTTTTCATTAAGACAAAAATAGGTTTATAATTGTTTAATGAATAATTAATCCTGACTAATTAAGCATTCTTTCATACCTCTCGATAAACCATTTCTATGTGTGGTATATCATCCTCCAGATAGCTCTCACCTACTGTTTCAAACTTTAATGAAGTGTAAAATGGTATTAAATACTGTTGGGCAGAAATTCTAACAGTAGGTGTATGATAAAGACTTTGAACAGACTCAATACCTTTGGTCATTAGAATATTTCCGATACCCTTTCCTCTGTATTCTAATTTCGTTACTACTCTACCTATAGATGCTTCAAAATAGCTATATCCTGGCTCAACTATGCGAAGGTATGCGACTAATATTTCACCATCATAAGCTAGAAGATGATAAGAATTCTTGTCTTTCTCATCACAATCTTGATACGGACAATTCTGTTCTACTACAAAAACCTCTTGCCTTAAATAATACATATCAAAAAGCTCATCACTTTTTAAATCCTTAAAAGGTTTGATAAGCCATTTTAACTCAACCATAACACAAATTAACTTATTGGTAATTTCAATAACGTAAATTTACAATATGAAATTATTAAAACTCCACATTGTACTTTTTTTTAATTAGCGCATCTTCAATTGCACAAAATGATACTCTAAATTTTTCTGGAATTGTTGTTAACTCAACAAGTGGCTTATCAATTGCCAATGCCCATATTGTTAACTTAAACTCTAGAAAAGGAACAATCACCAATAAAGTTGGCTATTTTGAATTGCAAGGTATCCCTACAGATAGTATTCACATCTCTTATATTTCTTTCAGACCTACTTACATGACAATAAATGATTTAATGATATCAGATTCAGACATTACAGAACTAATACCAATAAGTATAGATATGGATGAAATTGTACTTCATAAAGGTAACTTGGCAACAATTTAAATTGGAATTTGTAGAAACCTCATTTAAAAATGAGCAGAGTGCAAGTATACAACTGGATGGTGTAAAACAATATAAAGGTCCGCTAAGGCCTTTTAAACCATCTGTTGCATCAGTAATTACAAATCCTATTTCAACCATTTATTATTTTACAAATAAAAAAGAAGGCCAAAAAAGAAAAACAAAGAGATACCAAAAAGTCATTCAGGACTCATCCTATATTGATGATTAAAAATGATTTACATTTTTGTTAACAATTAAAATATCATTAAATTTGCGTAGAAATTAAATGTTGAATATTTAATTAATTTATATAAACCCAAAACGCCCCACAAATTATGTCAGTAAAAACACACGTATACATCGATGGCTCATGGATGTTTCATAACAAGAAATTTTTAGTTGAAGCCTACGGAGAAGAAGACTATGATGTTGATTATAAAAAGATTCCATTGATTATTCAAGAGCATCTTTTAAACAATCTAACCATTGATGTAGATATCGTTCGTACCTACTTCTATGGGACAATGCCAGTAAATAAACCTGGTTTTTCACCTAATAAACAAAAAGCTTTCTATAAGTATTTAAAAGAAGAATGCTTTTTCGTTACAGATGTTTTTGAAATAGATTATCTTAATGACGAGTTGACTAAGCCCCAAAACAACTCTCTACCGATAGCACTAGCCTCTTCTCTTCTATATAACGCTGGACTTAATACATCTTATGATATTGCGGCAATCGCTTTAGGTGACCCTGATTATGTTTCGATGATTAAGAGAGCTAGAATGCTTGGGAAACGTATTCTATTGATTGGGATTAAGCAGACACCTGATACACGACTAAGAACTCGTACAGCTTTATTAGATTATCCAGTTTTATATTTAGATGATCACTTAGAGACTCTAAAACTTGATCGTCATGAGCACTTTAGAGAGTGTATGAGCTGTGGTAACGAAGAGATGACCAATTGGCACGGTTCTGACTTCTACTGCACAGACTGTAGAGATAATGATACAAGAGCACAATTAAGAACTTGTAACAACTGTAATAAAGAAGAGGAAACAACTTGGACTGAACCTTACTACTACTGTTTCGACTGTAGAGAATCGTACAGAAAGAGTCAAAACACTTTTAATCTTTAAGATTAATTATTGACATAAAAAAAGCTACCCAATGGTAGCTTTTTTTATGTCTAAAGAAAAAATGAATTAATAGTTTAGCTGCATCGCTGTACAATCATCTGTTGTTATATTTACGGTTCCCGACCAGCTATACTGCCCACAGCTTGCAGTAAAATTGCGCTCACCAACATCTACTGTAGCAGTAAGAAAGTTCTCATCACCACATTCGGGTATTACACCGTTGGTTGAAAACATTGAGAAAGAACCCACTGCCTCTCCATCTATTGAAACTTCTATAGGGCCGCAGGTGCCTTCTACAGTATAAAAAACAACTGAGCCTTGAGGTGTGTATATTGGTGTATCGTCTATTACTTGCTCTTTTTCGCAGGCAGTAAATCCTACTGAGGCTATTAGTAAACCTATAATTGGAATAATTTTTTTCATGTTTGTTGTTTTTATAATGTTTTGCTAAAATAAGAAATATTCTTGCACATGTCACTTTTACTAATTATCAAAAGAGCATCAAAATACATGCACACTACCTAAAATCCTGCCTAGGGACCGTGCCCAAACTACAATATTCAATCCACTTATAGGTCTTGATAAGATCATCTATCAAATAATAGTTAATGTGGTTCATAGAAGAAATAAACTCAACCCGCAGGTTGAGCTTATATTTACTTTGCAGAAGCTGGAATTAAAATCAGTGTTCGCCTGCTGCGCTTAAATTTAATAGCGGATTTGTTTCTCCACTGAACCGTTGCTATAGATGTAAAATAGTACTTTTCCTTTAGGATGAGTGCTATAATCTCTACCCAATACATCTACCATCTTTAGTAAAGTAGTTTTCTGCATTTCTAATTCTTCAATTCCGATGCCATCGTCATAATCGCAGGCGTCTCCTTCTCCATCGTTATCGAAATCAATTTGATCGGGATTAGACAGATCTACACAGTTATCCAACTCATCACAAACCAGATCATTATCAGTATCGTTTAAATAAAATGGTAATCCGCCCTGATAAAGAATATCATCATTTTCATTTGACAACTCCCAATAAGCTTCCTCCATAAAATCTCCTTCGACTGTTGAAAAAATAAAACAATCTGCGTTGTCTACACAATCTTTATCACTTTCTCCATCATCAATACTGTACGACACTCCGTTTATGAGTAATTCAGAACCTTCCCATCCATCTTCAGCATCATCGTACATAGTAATGAGTAATTGTCCCTCATTGCAAAAGTAAGGGTAATCACAAGATCCATCGTCTGTATTGGCTTCATTATTATAGTTCAAAGCTTCCTCATCAGTACAACCAAAAATTATCTCTTCTATACTCGTGCAATATATGATCATTGTCACTTCTTGTGCTACTTCTTCTTCCTCTTCATCAGTGACTAGAGCTGTGGATGAAAGAATCAGGTTTTCATCGGTCAAATTCTGTATGATAAATTCTGTAAATGGAAAATCTTCCGGTGGCGTTGTGATACTAATGGTACTATCGTTAAGCATTTCATAAGCTAATTGTATTGGGTCATCTCCATCATAAAATATCATATAATTTGCAGTAAAACTAACTGTATTAAGGCCTATTTCGGAATCATCTATAGGTATAGAGATTCCATTCTCTGCAATATAAGCCCATTCTTCATCAGAAATAGGCATTGGGAAACCCATTTCATCCATAAATTCTTCAGGCGTCATAAAGGCGCTCATTAAGATTAATATATCAAGTGTTTCCTGATCCAATAACATGCTCATACTGGCATCAACAGAATCTACCAACCAGTTACCTACGATGTCAGACTCTGTATCGACTGGTAGGACCGTTATTTGTCCGACCATACCCATCTCTATATGTGGAGTACACACATAATCATACAAGCCAACTACCGTTAAAACAAGGTCGAATGTTGGGTTATCACTTGATAAATCTGCATCCCAAGGAGTTGCCCCTAAAGGAATATCTGTAGATGTTGTGGTATGAGGGTATGACATTCCATCGTATTCGAATCGGATTGTATCTCCAGGAAAAACATCTAGGTATGAAGGATAAAATATATTGTAGGGACTTGTAGAAATCGTATGAACTTCCTGTGCATAACTATATGCTACACAAGTCAGCATAAATAATAAAGAGTAGAATTTTTTCATGTCAATTTTTTATAAAAGTACAAAATGAAAATTAATAGTGCTGAGGTATATCCCTCAGCATTGTGTTAGAGTGAATCACTGCGATATTACTTTGCGATATATAGTATTTAAATAAGCCCTCTTCGTTTCAATTCCCAAAAACACTTCTCTGTAACGGAAATATCTACTAAGGCATCGTGGGCGTCTTCAAAGCCTTCTCCAAAGAGTTTGATATGTAGTTCTGAGAGCGTAGGCCATTTGTATCCGTACATTCCGGGAATCTTACAATATTCTGTAGATGACTTCATAGTGCACAATTTTCTGGTGTTTTCAAAATTGCTATCTACCTCATTTCTTAGCAGCTCTGCTCCCATAATTTTTTCATCAAAGCTGATATTGTGTGCTACAATATAGTTTGCCCGTTCTACGGCAGCCTTAAATTTTGTCAGCACATCCATTAAGGCTAGCCCATCACTTAAAGCTTTAGCTGTGGTAATGCCGTGTATATTCGATGCTTCTTCAGGAATAGTAAAACCAACAGGTTTAATAATGAATACTTCTGTGCTTAAACGGTTTCCCTGAGTATCGCACAAGATCCAGGCAATTTGGATCATGCGTGGCCAATTGTCTAAATCGGTAACAGGAGCCTTCCAGTTGCGGGGCAGCCCTGTCGTTTCAGTATCGAAGAATAGGTACATAATTATTAGGGTTTATTGCCTTTATAGATCTTAAATCGCTCTGGAAAAGGTAATCACTACTGCCTCTCGGGTCCAGAAGAAAAATAATCTATGTTGTTCGATGACCTGAAAACACACATCCCAACCTTCTCTTCCGTATTGGTTCATCACTCGATTCATCTTTTCAATCGGCATTTTACTGGCACCCAACACCAAGGAGCTTAGCGCATTCTCTTTAATGACTTCTACTTTGTATTCCTTTTTCATAATTTATGTTTTAAAAATCTGAATCATTAGGTCTTCTATGCATCAGTTAATAGGTGCTTTTTTCTGTGAATTGTGCATTGCATAGCTATCAAATATAATAAATTCACTAAGAATAGTAAGATAAAAGAATGTTGTGGATTTTCATGTTTTAAATAAAAGAAATTCTGTGGTGCTTTACCATTCAGTAAGGATGCTCATCGATTATTCTTTTAGCATCGTTTCAGAGCAATAAAAAAACCTTTACGGTTAGGTAAAGGTTTTTGTGTGAGTAGCAAAAGATTTACTGGTCGTGACCACTACCTTTATGCTTCTTCCCATCAACATCGATGTATTGTTTTATGTGTACTTCTTTGTGAAATTCACCATGGCCTTTGTCTGTAGAAATAATAACCGTATCCCCTTCAAAGTCATCACCTACAAAGGCGTGAATATCAATTTCTCCACCACGGTGGTTCCATTGTTTTGCGCAGGACTTCTTAGAACTACACTTATTTGCGTTGCAGTTAAGTACCCAGCCCAATACGAACATAGACACACCGAATGCGATTAGAGCGATTACTCTTGTTGTTTTTGATTCCATCTTTTATTTTTTTTTAAAAATTACGAAATATTTTTATGTATTGACATCTATGCTGCCATAGAGAGTATATGATCAATGAAGCCGTTTTTCTACCCTACCGTCTTCATACAAATAGAAAAGAAGCGCTCCTTTTAGATGCCTAGTATGTTCACGACCTAAAACATCAAACATACGAAGCACTTTAATTTTATCTTGACTAATTTCATCTATTCCAATACCATCATCAAAATCAAATTCGTCACAAACTCCATCTTCGTCTATATCGCTGATACAATTCCCATCACAATCATAGTACAAGAGGGCGTAATAACATGAATTGTCAAAGCTGTTGGCATTGACATTAAAATTACACGCGGTGCTGTCTGTGCAACCGTAAATTATAGACTCACATGCGCCCGGGCTAAAGTCTTCAATTCCATAACAAGCTGCCTGTCCAGAGTTCGAATAGGTGTTTCCGTCACAGCCACATACAGGATCCCACAGATCGATCCAGAAGCAAGCTTCTATATATTCAGCTTCACAAGAATCTGTAGAACTGCTGCAGTTTGGAGTTCCAATCCACGTTTGTATGGCAGTTCCGGGTAATTCCACACCATCTTCATCCACACACCAACAATAACCAGTACTTGCCCAACATTGTATACTTGCATAAGACCCATCTTCTTCACATTGTGGAACAAACTCTCCTATTATTCCTGTGGCATCCGCAACTTCTTGCTCACATGGGCTTAATTGCCCAAAAGCAATCAATGGATAAACTATAAGCAGGTAAAGTAACTTTTTCATGTTTGGTGGATTTTAAAAACTAATTAGTAATAAATTTACTCAAAATAAAATAGACCTAGAAAGTAGTTTTGGGTGAACCGTAAAAAAATATGTTTATATTATCTATAAATTAATATTTAGAGCTTCACCTCTAATAATTCGGAAATTCTTGTGGTATAACAAGGCGATAATTGCTCCTGTTTCATTTTCCATTTTCTATCGAATCCCTGGGTGGTAAGTCTTACGGTATCACGTCCCATCTTATCATTTATGGTATCGTAGACCTGCATCAAACTTTTTCTTTTAGCTCTATCTACCTTGTCAAACATATTAAGTTGCAATTGGCTTTCTGGGCTAATATCATGAACGATAACGCCAGCCTTTTTGTAGATACAATCCTCTTTAAATATGTTTCGTAAACCCTGCAATGCCATTTTAGAAATTTCAAGACTGTCGTTGGTGGCCGTAGGAAATTCCAATATTTTATAGCCTTGGTATTGTTTCGCTTCGGGTTTAAAAGGATTGGTAAGGATAAAAACCGAAACCTTTTTACATACTGTATTTTGATCTCTCAATTTCTTAGCACAGTTAGAAGCGAATGTCGAAACAGATTCTCGTAGCTCGTCTATACTATGAACTTCTTTCCCAAAAGAGCGAGAGGTGCAAATATTCTTTTTTGGGGCTTGAACTACACCTAAAGGATAACAAATTTCTCCTCGGAGTTCCTTTACCAATTTTAAGCCTGTAATGTTTAGGTTTCGCTTAATCCACCTATCATCACACTGAGTTAATTGCCAAGCGGTTTTTATATTGTTTTTGTGCAGTAGTTTAGCCGATTGTCTTCCGATTCCCCAAAGGTCTTCCACAGGAAAGAATTTTAAGGCACGTTCTATTAAATCAGTACCTTCTAAAACGAAGACACCATTCTTTCTGTACTTCTTGGCTATATGATTGGCAATTTTAGCTAAAACCTTAGTATGTGCTAATCCGATAGAAATTGGAATCCCAGTCCATTGCTTTACTTGGGCTCGTAAAAGAATCGCTTTCTCCTCTACGCCACCTATTTCAGACATATCCATAAAGGCCTCGTCAATGGAGTAGATTTCTATAGCAGAAGATTCATCTTTAAGTATGCTCATTACCCTATTAGACATATCGCCATAAAGCATGAAATTAGTCGAGAAGACATTCACCTTATTCTTTAGTATTATCTCCTTAATCTTAAAGGCGGGCTCCCCCATTTTAATACCGAGTTCTTTTACTTCATTAGAGCGTGCAATTACACAGCCATCGTTGTTAGATAAAACCAATACAGGTTTACCTTCCAATTCTGGTCGAAATACGCGCTCACAAGAAGCATAAAAGTTATTGCAGTCGGCAAGGGCTATCATAGTTCGTGTATCACAAAGGTTACTAGGCCCCAAATTTGGAAGTTCATATCCTCAGTAATTTCTATAGGTTGGTAGTTTTCATTAGCAGGATTTAAGAATAGTTTATCCCCACTTTTCTTAATGCGCTTTACAGTAAACTCATTATCAATGACTGCCAATACAATGGAATTGTTCTTTTTCTCTTCGGCTCTATCTACAATGAGTATATCTCCAGATTGAATTCCAGCATCGTCCATAGAATTCCCATTTACACGAACGCAAAAGGTTGCGGACTTATGTTTTACCAAATAATCATTAAGATTGATGTCGAGGTCTAAGAAGTCGTCTGCTGGAGATGGGAATCCACACTGAACAGCCTGTTCAAACATAGGTACTTTACGTAGTCCCTCTTCGTTAATTCTCAAAAAGGTAAGCCTTCCTTCCTTATTCAGCTCTTTAATTTTCATACGGCAAGTTACGAAGCTATTGGTTTGCTATTTCAATTGTTCAAAAATGAGAAAGGGGATTGACAATTACTGTCTTGAAAAATAATTTAGAGCCCAAGTTCTGCTGAGGATATAAAATTCTGTTTTTTTTAGGTTATTGAAAACAAATAGAAGAAACGGATGTATATATAATTAGAGCAAAGAAAAAGGCCACCCTATTAGTATTAGAGTGGCCTTTTTTTCTTATTAATCACCGCCTTCGGGGAATTCGATAAATAGGTAAATCTACCTACCGCAGGTAGGTGGATAAATAGTTAATTTATTTTCTTTTCTACGCTGCCATCGTTGTATAGATACAATAGCGTACTACCGCGTGATACATCGTTTGGTCTTACTTCTTGCCCAAGCATGTTTAGCACTTTAACAAGCGTTCGAATATCGTTTGGATGTACTTCTGCTTCCATCTCAATAGCCCAGTCAGGAACTATAGGGCTGATAGCAATACGTGCATCGGTATTCACAAAAGTTAAGGTTCCTGGTTGATCCATTCTGAACTGATATCCTTGTCCAGGGATTAAATCTCCAATTCCGTTAAAGCCAAATTGAGGCCAATAAATAAATCCATCGTTATTTTTTACCAGGCGAATATCATCTTGAATAGGTTCTAGTTGAGCTACCATATCAGTAGGGTTGATTACATTATAACCTACCGTATTCCACCCAGGCACCAGATTTAATTCAATTTCACCGTATGAATTAGGATCCGCAAATTCATATTCGTCTTCCAGCATACCATAGGCATTTACGACAACATCGTATTGGTTTACAAAGAACATATAGTGAGCAATCACAGAATCGACAAAGTTTTGGTCGAATAAACAAGAACCATTATCCTCATTCGCAAATGGATTATAATTGTATCCTAATGGATTTGTACATGATTGCACCACTGCAACACAAGAGCCATCATCTTCATTAGCTGTAGGGTCGTAGTTTAATGAAGCCAGATCGGTACAACCTAAAAACTGACAATAGCCACTTACATTTGCTTGAGCATTATAGTTATCAGCTTCAGAGTTCATACAACCCGTAAACAAACAAGAACCATCTTCTTCATTGGCCTGCGCATCAAAATTGTCTGCAGAAGAATCCATACAGCCTAAATACTGACAGTATCCAGGTACGTTAGATTGAGCGTCGTAATTATCAGCATCTGCCTCCATACATCCTGAGAACAAACAAGAACCATCGTCTATGGTTGCCATATCGTCGTAGTTATTTGCAGTTGCATTCATACAACCATATTTGTAACAAGAACCGTCATCATCGGTAGCCTCTGCATCATAGTTGTCTGCCCAGTCTGCTGTACAACCATCTTTATAACAAGACCCATCATCGTTCGTCGCATCGCTGTCATAATTATCTGCCCAGTCTGCCGTACAACCATCTTTGTAACACGAACCGTCATCATCGGTAGCTTCAACATCAAAGTTATCTGCCCAAGGTGACGTACATCCGAATCGGTAACATGAACCATCGTCATCGGTTGCAAAAGAATCATAATTGTCAGCCCATGAAGACGTACAACCATCTCTATAACAAGAACCGTCATCATCGGTAGCTTCAATATCAAAGTTATCTGCCCAAGGTGACGTACAACCGTTTAAATAACAAGATCCATTATCTATTGTCGCAATTTCATCAAAGTTTTCTGCCCAAGCCAAAGTACAACCCATTTTATAACAGGAACCGTCATCATTGGTAGCATTAGCATCGTAGTTATCTGCCCAATCTGAGATACAACCGTTTAAATAGCACGAGCCATCGTCATCAGTTGCATCCGCATCATAATTCTCTGCCCAATCTGAAGTACATCCATCTTTGAAACAAGAACCATCATCTGTATTTACTGCAGCATTATAATTATCAGCCCATATTTCCATACAACCTTCCACTACTGCTTCACAAGAACCCTCATCGGTATTAGCAGAAGCATCGTAATTAAATGCCGTATTATCGGTACATCCCAAAACAACTGCTTCACAAGAACCATCATCGGTATTTGCAGAAACGTTATAATTAAAAGCAGCTTCATCAGTACAACCTAAAACAATTGCTATACAAGAACCATCATCTTCTGTAGCATTGGGATTATAATTAAAAGCAGTTTCATCCATACAACCTTCAATAGCAGCTTCAGGCGCACAGTTTAAAGTGGCCGTACCGGCACTTGGTTGTGCAATAATAGAACCTGTTGTATAAGAGACTGCAATAGGTACTACCAAATCGTAAAGAGAGCTACCATCAACCAATTGAAAAGATATAGATGCGCCGGCAGCAGCACCATCCACCTCAGGAGTAATAGTATCATCACCCCAAACTGCAATCGAAGTTTGACTAAGGCCATAAACTAACGCTGAGCCTACAATTAAATTACCATCAAAGGCTACTATATAAGCCGCTTCATCTGTGATAGGAAGTGAACTTATATAATTGGGCAACAACATGACCGTCATATTTGAGCCGGTATTACCCGAAAATTGAGAGGGTAAATCACATTGTGCAAACAATCCGAAATGGATTGTAGAAAATAAACTTAAGAGTGTAAATAGCTTTTTCATGATTTTTTTTTTGAAAAAACAACGAATTTGTGGGGGGAATCCATTCGTTCATCATCTTTATGGTTAATGTTTTTAGGTTGTTAACAAATTTAGTTAAGGTTAAAATTGTACTTGAAAGCCTTGTGAGACTTTTATTAAATAGCCCTCTCCTGGAATAAAATCTCCTATTCCATTAAACTCAAATTCAGGCCAATATTGAGCTCCATTATTATCTTTCATAAGTAATATATGTTGATCATAAGGATCAAATATACTATTAATTTCCACATTAAATTCTGGCGAGGTATATCCAAACATATTCCATCCTAGCTCAAGATCAATCAGAATTATCTGATCACAATTTGGTGATTGAAGCAATACCTGATAGGCCTCGGTAAGTGTATCTAGGTTAAAGCTTAAGCTCTGTACTTGCTCCTCTGAAAGCAAGTAGGCATCCTGCCATAAGAGCTCACAAGAATCATCAAGATCTGTCGCTAAAGGATTATATTGCACATAATGATCATCCGTACAGCCCGGAATTTCTAAGGCATCACAAATTCCATCACCATCTATATCGCTTACGCAATTTCCAGAACAATCATAAAACTCTTCAGGAAGTACACATGAGCCATCATCAACACTGGCATTGCTATTGTAATTACAAGCCAAAAGATTTGTACAGCCAAAAGGCTGAACAAATTCAAAAGCAGTGATGTTTACGATGCCATTGGTTACATATCCGGTAAATGTGGGGGTTTCATTAATTGCTATTACAGCATCGTTATAAAGTATCGCAAAAATTGGGGAAACTCCCGCTGGTAAACCTTGAAGGTTAGAAAGTGTAGGATCATCTCCCCATAAAGCAAGTCCAAAGAATCCTTCTTGTATCGTTTCCAAGCCAACACAGTCTAAAATACCATTTTGGTCTAAATCATAAAAAGCACCAATCTGTCCCCCAATAAATTGGTTCATGTCCACTGTATTAACCCCAATGGTCATATTAGCACCTGTATTTGTAGGTGAAAGGAACTGATTGGAAGAGATACTTGCAGAAGATATGTAGGTTAGACAGTTACCTTCAATAATTTCAACGTCTTGATAAAAGTTTGACACAAAAATGGATTCTAAATAACTCGGATCCATACACGCTGTCATACTAAGATTTACCTCATTTAAATTGTTTACTGCATTGGTTATATACCCGGTAAATTGCGGAAATTCAACAGCAATCACGTTTTCTTCAAAGAAAATGGCAAATAATGGAACTTGTCCATCTAATAGACCATCCACATACCCTGTAAAGGTGTCATCTCCCCATACAGATAATCCAAAAAAACCGGCTTGAATAAGTTGAAGACCCACACATTCTAACTGCCCATCATTATCTACGTCTATGAATGCACCCAATTGTCCACCAGAAAACTGATCTATAGAGGAACTTGCGATCAGACTTGTCATATTAGACCCTGTATTTATAGGCGCTGTAAAATCATCAGAAGTAATGATTTGAGCACTTAAAGTACTAATCGTTAAAAGCAATATGCTACTAATCAGTCTTCTCATTAGGGAAGGATTTTCTTTGTTACAGACCCGTCGTTATACAGGTACAATAAGATCGTTCCTGGATGTTGACTTTCTAGGTCTACTTCTTGCCCAAGCATATTGATTACTCGAACAAGAGTTTTAATATCGTTTGGATGCTCTACGGCCAGATCTACTGCCCATTGCGGAACAATAGGATTTAACTCTACTCTCATCCCTCCTACATCAACAAAAGAAAAATCATTCACCTCATGTTCCATGTAAATTTGATATCCTTGACCGGGTATTAGATCTCCAATCCCATTAAACCCATATGCCGGCCAATAGATATACCCACCATTATTTTTAGCCAATACGATGTTCTCAGCGATAGGTTCAAAACAAGCGGCTGTATTTTGTGGAATGGTTAAATTATAACCAATGATATTCCAGCCCATATATAAATCGACAGGAATTGGTGCAACTTGTTGCTCGAGTATTGAATAAGCTAAAACTATGGCACCATAAGAAGCTTCAGTTAATTCAAGCTCTTGTATTCTTTCAATAGTGTATACACAAGAACCATCATTTTCTGTAGCGAGTGGGTTAAATTCTACATATAAACTATCTGTACACCCGTAAACAATGAGGTTTTCACAGCTTCCATCCTCTATACTTACCTGTTCGGAGTATTCGTAAAACTGATTGTAAGTACAACCTTCAAACACACATGACCCATCATCATCTGTAGCCGAAGGATTGTAATTGCTAGCCA
>Ga0206681_10000487_pt1 | contig 21210 bp, 26 predicted proteins | sample M150012015metaG_FD_161048 | JGI IMG/M metagenome (GOLD analysis project Ga0206681, IMG submission 161048) | Ammonia-oxidizing marine archaeal communities from Monterey Bay, California, United States - M1 500m 12015 | ecosystem: Environmental > Aquatic > Marine > Intertidal zone | place: USA... | reverse complement strand
CAAAATTATTACGTCTCAAGAACATAGGTTATGAGATAGATTCGCTTCCAAAGATACCACCAATAATGGGATTGATAGAAGAACAAGGAGTAAAAGCAGAAGAAATGTACAAAACTTTCAACATGGGCGTAGGATTTTGTATAGTTGCCCCAAAAACACAAGTAACAAAAATTATATCAATTTTCAAAAAATACAATATTGCAAGTCAGCAAATAGGACAAATAGTTTCTAAAAAAGGAGTATCTGTAAACTCCATAAAAATTACTTAATTTAGTAACAACAAAATAATTTAGTTTAATATCACCTTATATGACAGAATTCGGTGATTTTATCAGAGAATAATGAGTGAAGCACATTTTATTGAAACAATTATCGGAGTAGGAATACTTCTTTTTGCAGCTAAATTAATGGCAGAACTTTTCCTTAGATTGAAACTTCCAATTGTATTAGGAGAATTAATTGCAGGTATGATTGTTGGACCATTCGCATTAGGCGGATTACAAATAATTGATGGAAAACAATTGTTGCAAATCAATGATGAAATTAGAATACTAGGAGAGATGGGTGCAATTGTAATTTTATTTATGGCAGGATTAGAAATGACACCAAAAGAATTTCTCAAAGGTGGAAAAGCGGCATTCGTAGTTGGAACATTAGGGGTAGTCATTCCGTTCTTTGTAGGACTCACAGTTTTCCAATTATTTGGATTTGATGCATTACAGTCAATGCTCATTGCAACCGCGCTTACAGCAACAAGTATTGCAATTTCAATTCAAGTACTGAGTGAATTTGGAAAAATTAAAACTCCAGAAGCTAGACTCATCATAGGTGCAGCAATTGTAGATGATATTCTAGCAATTGCAGTTCTATCAGTAGTAACATCCATTGCAGGATCAGATGGAGGAGTGGACAACATAGACATTACAGAAATTACGATTACAATTTTGAAAGTATTAGGGTTCTTTGCAATAATGTTAGTAGTTGCAGTTGTAGTAATACCAAAAATAATCACACCAAGGATATGGAAAGCAAAAGGAAGTGTTGAAGGAATAGCTACTGCGGCGTTCTTTGGAGCAGCAGCTCTTGCAGGCTCTATAGGTTTGTCACCAATCGTAGGGGCGTTTGCAGTAGGAATGGCATTATCAACTACCAAAGTCTTTGATAAAATAGAAAGCTATATTGGAAAAATAGGGTTAATTTTTGCACCGTTATTTTTTGCAATCATTGGTGCACAAGTAGATCTAAGAGCAGTTGATTTGAATATTTTGATGTTAAGTGGAATTATCGTCGTAGTTGCAGTTACAACAAAATTATTTGGTTGTGGTCTTCCTGCAATGTATTTTTTAAAAAGCAAGCAAAAAGGAATGAGGGTAGGGATTGGAATGATTTCAAGAGGAGAAGTGGGGTTAATTGTAGCAGGTGTTGGAGTAACAGCTGGAATTCTTACATCTGAAGTTTATTCCACAATAATAATCATGGTAGTAGTAACAACCATCATCACCCCAATTTGGTTAAAAATTGAATATAGAAAAGAACAAAAAAGTGGCGACGGAGCATCAGAGATAAAATCTAAACAAAAATCAGAGTGATATTTTAAAATTATACAAAAAAATTCACATCAGATCAGTATACAATAAATTATTCAACGAATTTATGTCTAAACAGTTCTAAAAATTCATGAATAAATTAGATCCTACATTATCTAAAGCATGTAGGGAAATTACTCAAAATCTTCTAACAATAAATCAACCAAGTAAAAAACAAGTTAAAGAAGAAATAATAAAAATTTGTACAAAATATGCATTAGAAAGAATTCCTAAAAATTATGAAATTTTATCAATGGTAACTGATTCAGATTTTGATAAATTAAAAAAAGTATTGATAAGAAAACCAGCTAAAACAGCATCAGGAGTATCAGTAGTAGCATTAATGCCAAAACCATATGCGTGTCCACATGGAAGATGTACATATTGTCCAGGTGGAATTGAATTTAATTCTCCAAATAGTTATACAGGAAAAGAACCATCATCACTAAATGCAATTGCAAGTGAATTTGATCCCAAATTGCAGATCACATCAAAAATTGAAAAACTAATTGCGTTTGGACATGATCCATCTAAAATGGAAATTGTAATTGTAGGAGGAACTTTTCTATTTATGCCAAAAGACTATCAAGAAAATTTTATCAAATCATGTTACGATGCACAAAATGGAATTGATTCAGAAAATTTAGAAGAAGCTAAATCAAATAATGAACACGCATCAATAAGAAACGTAGGATTTACAATTGAAACAAAACCAGATTATTGTAAAAAAGAACATGTTGATTTGATGCTTAGTTATGGAGTTACAAGAGTAGAGATAGGAGTCCAATCATTACAAGAGAGAGTATACAAAATTACCAATAGAGGACACACCTATAATGACGTAGTAGAATCATTTCAAATTTCAAAAGATGCAGGATACAAAATTGTTGCACATATGATGCCAGGACTTCCAACGATGACACCAGAAGAAGACATTGCAGATTTTAAGAAGTTGTTTTCAGATTCACAATTACGTCCAGATATGTTGAAAATTTATCCATCATTGGTGATTGAAAATACACCATTGTATGAAGAATACAAGCAAGGGAAATACACACCATATTCAGATGAAAACATGATCAAAGTATTAACAGAAGCAAAAAGAAAGGTTCCAAAATGGGTGAGAATCATGAGGGTACAAAGAGAGATTTCATCAAAAGAAATCATAGCAGGACCAAAATCAGGAAATTTGAGACAAATTGTACATCAAAATCTAGCAAAACAAGGACTATCATGTAAATGCATTAGATGTAGAGAAGCTGGATTAACAGATAAAAAAGCAGATGTAGGAGAAATAAAACTAAACAGAATAGACTATGACTCATCAGGAGGAAAAGAAATTTTCTTGTCATATGAAGATAAAAATGAATCAATTTATGGATTTTTGAGATTAAGAAAACCAAGTGATAAAGCACATAGAGATGAAATTAATCAAGACACATGCATAGTTAGAGAAATTCACGTATATGGGAAGTCATTGAAACTAGGGGAAAAAGAAACAGATGAAATTCAACATTCAGGATTAGGCAAAAATTTGATGAGAGAAGCTGAAAAGATATCTAAAGAAGAATTTGATGCAAAGAAAATACTAGTAATTAGTGCAGTAGGTACAAGAGAATATTATCAAAAATTAGGGTATTCGTTATATGGGCCATACATGTCGAAAATATTGAATTAGTGAAAAGAGATGGTAGAAGAAAAAATCATAGGTAAAGGAACATGGATAGATAAATTAGCTTCAGAATTAATTGAACGTGAAAAAATACTTGGAAGGAATTTAGATCTAATAAGAGTAGAAAGTGGTTTAGGAGCATCAGGAATTCCACATATTGGAAGCTTAGGAGATGCAGTAAGAGCGTACGGGGTCAAATTAGCATTAGAGAATTTAGGATACAAATCAGAATTAATTGCATATTCAGATGATTTAGACGGATTAAGAAAAGTTCCAGAAGGAATGCAAGAATTTGGTTTAGAAGAACATTTAGGGAAACCAGTATCATTAATTCCAGATCCTTATGGATGTCATGATTCATACGGTATGCATATGAGCAGTATTCTTTTAGATGGATTAGATAAAGTTGGAATAAAATATGAATTTAGAAGAGCTGTAGACACGTACAAACAAGGATTGCTTAAAGATCACATACACACAATATTACAAAACAGTGTAAAAATTGGAGATAAGATTTCAGAATTAGTAGGACAAGAAAAATATCAAAAATACTTGCCATATTTTCCAGTGTGTGCAGAATGTAATCGACTCTATACTGCCGAAGCTACAGAATACATTATCGATGAAAAGAAAGTGAAATACAAATGTCATGATACAGAAATTGGTTCAAAAATGATCAAAGGTTGCGGTCATGAAGGAGAAGCAGATATTACAAAAGATTTAGGGAAATTAGCCTGGAAAGTAGAATTTGCAGCACGATGGTCTGCATTTGATATTAGATTTGAGGCATATGGAAAAGACATAATGGATTCAGTTAAAGTAAATGACTGGGTATCAGATGAAATTTTAGGAGTACCACATCCACATCATGTAAAATATGAAATGTTTTTAGATAAAGGAGGAAAAAAGATTTCAAAATCATTAGGAAATGTAATTACAGCACAAAAATGGCTAGAGTTTGGAAATGCAAAATCAATTCTACTATTATTATACAAAAGAATTACTGGAGCCAGAGAACTAGGATTTGATGACATACCATCATTAATGAACGAGTACAATGAACTTGAAGATACTTACTTTGGAAAAATCAAAATTGATAATCAAGCAAAACTAACTAAATTAAAAGGATTGTACGAATATGTCAATTTACTTAATCCACCAAAACAATCAAGCATTCATATCAATTATAGACTGTTAATTGAATTAACAAAAATTTTCAAAGAAGACAGAAATGAAAGAGTAATGAAAAAATTGATAGACTATGGAGTAATAAAAAATCCAGAAACAGAAGTTGAAAAATTAATTGAGATTGCAGGAAATTATTCTGATGAATTTGATGAACAAGAAAAAATAGAAGTAGATTTAGACAACACATCTAAAAAAGCACTATCGATACTTGTTGCAGCATTAGAAGAAGAAGAAGAACCAGAAGATATTCAAAATACAATATATCAAATTGCAAAAGCAAATGAAGTGAAACCAAAAGATTTCTTTAAAATATTATATCAAATAATTCTTGGAACTTCAAGAGGACCAAAAATAGGTCCATTCATCACAGATATTGGAAGAAAACAAGTTGCCAAAACACTTTCAGAGTATCTATAATCATGGTTCACGGAGAATACAACAGAAGTAAAAACAGTGGAGGTTTTGCACTAATTATTTTAGGAGCATTGATGTTAATCATAGGACCACAAGAGGCAATAGTTCCAAAAAGTTTGAGCGTAATTGTGTGGGTTGGAGGCATGTTAATTGGTGGTATCGGATTTTATCTAAAATTTATCAAAAATAGGGTAAAACGTCAATAAAGAAAGGTTCATCTTTTGGTGGAGAACAGTGAAAAATAATGGGATTTTTTGGTAAAAAGAAAGAAGTAAAGATTGAAAAGAATGATGAGTCAATTCTAAAAGAAAAAGTAGAAACAGAAGTTGAAAGTCTCCAAAATGAATTTAGAACAAAACAAGAAGAGATGACAAAAATTACAGAAAAAATTAACAGTGTCAAAGAGGAATATGATATTACAGTCAGTAATTTAATGTCAATAAAAAAAGAATTCAATCAAAAAAAGATGGAGTTAGACATAGTACAAAGAGAGTATAGAGAAACAAGAGAGAAAATCAAAAATGCACAACAAATCAAGGATACAAAATCAATTGATGAATTTAATAAAACTGAAAAAGATTTTAAAAAAATAAAAGAAGAATTAGATAAAATGATTAAAGAACACAAAGAGGTAAAAGAACAAATTGTGAAAGGACAGTCAACATTACATGAAATAAGAAAACAGCAGATAGAAGTAGGAAAAGAATTAGATGAAGCAAGTTCTAGATTATACAATGCTAAACAAGAATTAGATAAAAAAGATAAATTTCAAGATACAAGTATCTTAACTCCAAAAGAAAAAAAAGATATGAAAGTAGATAACGCTAATGAAAAAAGTAATGCAGGAATTATAGAAGCAGCAAGTGTAGTTGTAGGATCATTAAAATCAAAACTTAACATAGCACAAAAAGAACTAGAACAAATTCAAGGATTGTTAGAAGAAGAAAGAGAAGCACATAAAAAAACAAGACAAGAATTAATGAAAATTAAATCATCAACAGAATAAATTTAAAAATTATAAATCGTTAAAATATTTTTTCCATTTTAATTTAATTTCATCTTCAGTTTTACCTAAATCATAAAGAGGGGAAGTCACTGCAGAAATAGATGAAACAGTTACCATTACAATGGAATTAATTGGACTTTGGATGCCACTATTTTGATAATGAGTAAGAATTTCAGCAAATAATGGAGTATTTTTAATTATTTTTGCAGTTCCTGTAAAAAGATATCCTTTACGAGACAGAGGATCAATTACATTAATTTCCACAAAGGGATTATTTTGTAAATTTCTCACAGTGTCAGGGGAACGAATATCTGCAAAAGCAAGAAGATTAGAAGACCATGCAATGATAGTACCTTTTGGAGAAATGTTAGGTTTACCATTTGGAGAGACTGTTGCAACATAACCTAATTTTTGGATATCTAAAAAATCCTTAATTTCAGAAGTAATGAGAGACAATGATATTTCAAATGAATTGATCGTAATTAATTTTGAGTATTAACGCATGATTTCAGCCATTTCAATTGAAAAGAAGAAGAATCCAATTACACTCCCAGCCATCGTAATCCATGCAATAACTTGCTTTTTCTTCGTCATATTAAAAAAAAATCAAACTCATTATTGAATCTAATTGAATAGTTTCAGACAGTTATAATTACAATGATAGTAAAGAAATAGAATTGGCAAGTATCAAAGATATTGGAAAATTATTTCTTTTCATAATTGGAGGATTAGTAGCAATTATTGTGGGTTCATTTATGATTAGAGGAACCATGCATATGTGGGATAATAAAGAGGATAATAAAAAAAAAGGAAATAAGAATAAGGACTAAAAAGTAACAACACTCAACTAATAGAATTGCTTCAAAATAATACAATTAGAAAATCATTAGACCAGTACATAAAAAGAAGAATTAAAGAAATACCTACAGAAATAGAACAAACTTTTCCAAATATTAAAAAAATTTGGAAATGTAATGATGAAAGTGATTTTCTGTACGGTTACTATGTTGGAAAAATAGAAGAAGGATCATTACATTATTTACTTAAAGCAACACGTGCATCTGCAGGTGGATATGTGGATACATTTGAGATTAGAGGAATCATTGAAGAAAACAAAAAAGAATTACAAGATACGATAAAAAATGCACTAAATTAGTGAACTAAAAATAGGACATAGATTAGAGGAACACATGGTAGGACCACAAGATGGAGGTTTTGGATTTGATCAATCTAAAAAATATACAGAAGTCGACAATATTGAAGAAGTATGTGTTCAATGTCAAGCAGGTCAACATAAAAAATGTCTAAAAAAATCAAAAGAGCAAAACATATGTGAATGTGAACATTGTATGATTTACGGTTAGATAGAAAAAAAATTATAATAAATTAGGAATAAAATTTTCATCAATCCAAACACCAATTACATCAACATTTAGATTCCAAGAATTTATAATTTCAACACTTTTTTTAATTTGAATAAAATGCTCTTCATCAGAAACAGGGTTTCCAGCACAACCAAAATGACCAGAAATTACAATATGAGATGACTTATGATTAGATACTGAGATCATTACACTTTTTTTAATTGATTCAATATCATTATCAGAAATCACTTTATCAATTCCAGGTGCAGTAATGGTGTCAACATAATCTACAAGATATTTGTCCTTAATCCAGTTAATCATAGGGAGTTGAACTCTACCATCTATACAAGACAATGAAGTTGCAAAAGATTTTTCATGCACTATATATTCAATTATTTTTATAATAACTGTAAATATTAAATTTTAGAAAAAAATTATCAAATTAATTGAATAATATATTCAAAAAAAATAAATTAAATATCAGTAAAAAATGGAGTAATTATGTTATTTGGGGTTTTTGCAACACATAGTCCAGAATCATGTCCAATGAATAATGAAGTAAGTAAAGAAACATTTCTTGAACTTAAAAACAAGTTAGACATAGAAATGAAAAAATACAACATAAATAGAATTGTTGAATTTTACATGTCAGTTTTAGAACATCAATGGATCATAATTATTGATGCAATACATGCACATGATATAGAAAAACTCTGCATAGATGTAGGAATTGCATCAACAAGTATAGTCAAAATAGTTCCATTGAGTCAATTCGATGAAGTAGTAAAGAAAATTAAATTTAGAAAAAGATAGATTAAGAAAAAAGTCATCAGGATTTTTAATGTCTAAAACAATCAATGGTGTGATCATTTACCATACCCACTGCTTGCATCAATGCATAACAAATTGTGGGCCCAACAAAACTAAATCCATGTTTTTTAAGATCTTGACTTAGTTTTTTAGAAATTTTAGTATAAGCAGGTAAATCAGAATATTTTTTGAATTTATTTTTTATTGGTTTATGATTGACAAATTCCCATAAATAATTATCAAAAGAACCAAATTCTTTTTGAATTTCAATAAATTTTTTTGCATTATTTATTGCAGAATTTATTTTAAGTTGATTTCTAATAATTGTTTTATTTTGCATTAATTGTTTAACATGATTTTGTGTATATTTTGAAACTAGATCAACATCAAAATTAGAAAATGCAGTTCGGTATCCATCCCTACGATTAAGAATTGTACTCCAAGATAATCCAGCTTGAGCACCCTCCAAGATTAAAAATTCAAATAATTTTTTATCATTATGTTGAGGCATACCCCATTCTTCATCATGATAAATAATGTTGAGATTATCTTTGGCCCATGCACATCTTTTTTTCATAATCATATCTTAATTGTATAAAAAACAATTTTCTTAAATGTAACTTTAACATACAATATTACATGGTTAGCACGAAGATCATAGAGCTAGTTGTATGAGTATTAGATGTAGGGTATTTCACAACTGGTAAACGACATCTGCGGACATCTAGATCCTTGTGCTCAACCATTTTTTAATAAACAAAATTACATCATATTTTCAAATAGACCATACATCATTCACATTCTTTAGGATAACAATATTCATTTTAGATTAGTAATTATTGAATTATAGTTATTTTTGCAAAAAATAATCATATTGATTGTGCACCATATTCAACATTATTTTGAGATTAAGAAGTAAAGGTACCACAAAAAATCCAATTCACCATACAATGTACAATAAATTAAAAAAGAGATCAACTAAAGAATAAAAAATTATTCTCAATTTTTGAGTATTAATTAAGGCAAAATATTAGTGGTCAAACATCAGAAAAGTCATGAAATTAAATCAACAATTATTACAAATTAATAGAAATTTTATAATTTGTTTTATAGCATCTGCATCATTATCAGCAGTAGCTGCTCAACTATTAACAGATTATGACAATTATCTTACTACAACCATAACAATAATTATTGGATATATAATTTATTTTGGATTATTTTCAAGTTTGTTTTATCTAGATAATAGAAAAAGATACAAAACAATGGAATCAAAATTAATAAAAAAAGAATTGCTAACTTTGGTTTCATCATTTGGTATTGGTGAAGTGATATATCTAGGAATAAGATGGCCAAGTTTGTATTACTTTTTAGAAATAGGAATTGAACCATATCTAGCATCAATAATTTCAGAAGTTATTGCAACAGCATGTTATATGATATCAGTTACAGTATTTCTTAGAAAAACAAAAACATTTTAGTTATTTAGCAAGTTGATTGACTAAATCAGTCGATGTGATTAGTCCAACGACATTACCATTATCAGTCACTGCAAGTTTTCTAATTTTCTTATTTGTCATTCTTTCTGCTGCAGCAGAAATAGATTCATTATAATTTATTGTGATTAATGGGGAAGACATTACTTTTTCTACGGGCGTATCAAATGAAAGGTTGTTGGATGCAATCTTTGTTGCAAAATCCCTATCAGTGATAATGCCAGTAAGATGATCATTATTCTTTACAAGAACTGCACCAATTCCACTTTGTTCCATCATCTTTGCTATTTGAAATACAGTAGTCTCAGTATTTACAGAAATTAGTGCTTTAGACATAATATCTTTGACTAGAATTAAAGAAGTGTCAAAATCTTCACGGCTCATTATTACTTTCTAAAGATCATATTATTTAAGAATAAAACAGATTTCATTAAATTCTAAAATTAAAAATAAACGGGCACGGTCGGATTCGAACCGACGACCTAGCACTCCGCAAGCGCTTGCTCTATCCAAGCTGAGCCACGTGTCCAAAAATTAATGAAAAGTAATGCCTATTTTATCTTCCGAATTAGATATCAAAAATAGGATTAAAAATATCATTTAGAAAGATTTTGTAAAGACATACGGAGTGTCATCAGTTTCATGAAATGTCCAAACAGTGGGAAGCAAAATAGTTTGTACATGTTTAAGGTTATTTTTACCCATCAAAGTTCCCCATCCCGCGTAGTTTTTTGGATCTGAGGCATATTTTTGAGAAAGAGTTCCTGCAAAAATCCAATAAACATTTTTTAGAATACTATTGACTTTTTTTAACACTCCAGATGCCAATTCCAATCCACCCATTTGTGCAAGACCACCAATAAAAAAAGCAGGTGTGCTTAGTTGTAATGAAGAATAATCAAATTTTACAGCATCAGAGCAAAATGGATGAAAATCTAAAATAGTAATTAAAGATTTTTGTAATTCAACTAACATCTCATCAATTTCTATACTGTATGATTTTAAATTAAGAATTGTTCCACAATATGCAATTCGACCATCTCCTGAACCAATATCAATTATTTCTGTACATCCAATATGTTTTGCAAGTAAAGCATTCACATATGCTGATAAGATCCACGTTGGAGAAAAAGGAGCATGACTTGAACCATACTGAATACTATTGAGCCAATATTTGTTAATGTCACCCTCATACACAATACAGGAAATATTCATAATTTCTTGTTTGTATGAATTGTAATAGATTGGATTATTTTTTGCAAATTGATGTAATAGTTTGAGATGTCCCTCATCAATTGGAAACAAATCAGAAGGAGAGAAAGGAATTACTTCTTGAATATGACTAGTTCCAGAATATATTTTGGAGAATTCCTGTTTTAGATTAATAATATTTTTTGCAATATCTTCAATCATCAGATAAACCTGAATCGTATTGTTTTACAAATTCTTGAGTACTCATGATTTCACGTAATTTCTCATATAATTTAGCCTCATTTTCAATAGTTTCTTTAGATTTTTGTTCAGAATTAAGAGATTGTAAGTTGAGAGTAATTTCAGATATTGAATTTGTAATGCTTTGCATGATTTTTAAATGAAGATGGGAATTGAATTTATCAGAGATAAATTTTTCAGTATTTAGAATTTTTTCAAGAGAAGCAGAATCAGCAGTTTGATCAAGTTGTTGTTTCATTACAGCAATCATTGAAGAAACATTTGTAATTTGATAGTAAACTTCAACAATTTGATGAACGGATAATGTATTATCAGGGATTACCATATTAACTAAGTTTTCTAATTTATCAGATTCAGAAGTAAACATGCGTAGAAAATCATCAGTAAAAGACACTATGAAAAAATTATCTTAAATTTTTAAAAACGTTGGTATTTGAAAAATTATTCTTCTTTTTCAGATTTATTTACGTAAATGTAAGTCATCAAAACACCTGCAATAATACCACCGATAATTGGGCCAATCCAATATATCCATTGGACTTCCCATAAACCAACATCACCTGAAATTAATGCAGGAGAGAATGATCTTGCAGGATTCATAGATGCACCAGTTAACGGTACTCCGATTAAGTGTAACAAGAAAACCATACCACCAATTGCTGCACCATAAACACTCTTTGGTGCTTTTTTGTGTACAGCAGTCATAAAGATTACAGTTACTAGGAAGAATGTGAAAATTATTTCTAAGACTACAGCAGATATGACACTTCCATTCAATATATCGCTAGGTCCACCGTGAGCACCCCAGAGAACTTGTTTTCCAAGTTCTGGGAATAATACAGCTAATGTTGCAGTTGCAATAACTGCACCAATTATTTGAAATAGAATATATCCAATTCCATCTTTAACACCAATTCTTTTGGTAATCATCATAGGAATAGTTACTGCAGGATTAATGTGAGCCCCTGAAACGTGACCAAATGCATATACCATTAATGCAATTGCACCACCGTGACCCAAAGATATCATAATGATTGCTTCTGTAGATAAGGTTCCATCACCGAAAACAACAACTGCTAGAATTACAGATAATGGACCAAAGAATACTAGTGCAAATGTTGCAATTGCTTCAGCAAGCCATGCTCTAGTATTAACCATAAAGCAATCCGTCAGAGATTTCAATATAAAACATGGGATTGAGATTAGATCATATAATAACTACAGGTACAAGCATCAAAAGATGATTTCATATTTATAGAATAATTTATCCATAAAAGTATGCTCAATGAAGGAGACAATGTTCCAAAATTTACAATAAATGATGCAAATGGAAATAAAGTAAAATCAACAGATTTCAAAGGAAAAAAACATGTCATTTACTTTTATCCAAAAGATTTCACACCAGGATGTTCAACACAAGCAGATGAATTTTCAACAGATTATAAAAAATTCCAAGATAAAGATATTGAAATTATTGGCATTAGTCCAGATGATGTAGATTCTCATAAAAAATTCTGTGAAAAAATGGGAATCAAATATGTCTTATTAGCAGATACTGAAAAAGAGGTATCAAAAGCATTTGATGTGTGGAGTATGAAAAAATTCATGGGACGAGAATACATGGGAGTGGTTAGAAGTACATTTTTAGTAAATGAAAAAGGTAAAATTTTTAAAATTTATTCCAAAGTAAAACCGAAAGGACATGCAAAGCAAGTACTAGAAGATTTTACAAAATAAAAATAAAAAGAAAAGGTTAGAAACCTTTTGGTAATGTACCTCTAGATTTTTTAGGAGGTTCTGGTTCAGCTTTTACTTCAAATCCTTTTGGCAATGCACCACCTTTTTTATTTGCAGATACTTTTGCTGCGGCTTCTTCGGCTGCGGCTTCGGCTGCGGCTTTTGCATCATCAATTTTTTGTTGTTCCAATCTTTTCAAATAATCATCTTCATATTCTGACAATTTGTCTTGTTTAGATTGGTCATCGCCACCATAGTTTTGTGGCGGTGCTTCAGTAGAAACTTGTGGTTTTGGAGCTTCTTTTGAAGTTGTTTTAAGAACAACACCATCCACAGTCATATTCACACCACTGAAAGTTCCAAATCGTTTATCAGATGGATGATATGCAAGTCTTGCTCTTGTTGCAAAGTATTGGTTTGATGGTTGTGTGTAACCAGTTACCGTTGCTTTTTGATCATTCCAGTTTTTGGTTGGAACAGTTCCTACAGGTGCTGTGTTTCTAACAAAGTATCTGTTAGGAGCTGGTGTATAACCAGTGACTTTTGCTCTGTACTGATGGAAATCAGTCATAGCTGCGTTCATGTATGCATCTTCTAATGCTGCTTGAACAGTTACTGGTGGTTGTGATGTTGTCTCAGATGGTTTAACCTCAGCTGGTTTTGGAGCTTCTTTTACTTCAAATCCTTTTGGCAATGTGCCTTTTGGTTTTGCTGTTTCAGATGGTTTAACCTCAGCTGGTTTTGGAGCTTCTTTTACTTCAAATCCTTTTGGCAATGTACCTTTTGGTTTTGCTGTTTCAGCTGGTTTAACCTCAGCTGGTTTTGGAGCAGAACCTTTAGGTAAAGTTGGTTTAGGTTTTGCTGTTTCAGCTGGTTTTTGGGCTTCATCAGGTTTAGATTTAGACGGAGATTCTAATTGCTGGGATAATTTTGTTAATTTTTCCTCTAATTGTGCAATTTTCTCTTCTAGATCTTTTTTTGTATTAGTTTCTTTTTTTGTACTAGCTTTACGTTTTGCTGCCATTCAAATAACTAATAATATCATAGTTTATGTACATTTTGTTTATAATCATAAAGATAATTTAATAAAATTAAAAAAAATATATTTATTTTAACGAATTAATGAAAATTTCATATTATTAGTCATATAGAAAATTTAATCAGGTTCCCAAAATTGCATTACATACATACAATTGTTGCATCTCCACAGTCTAACATGGATCCCATTTTCAACATCTGCAACATATTTTCCATCATCTAATTGGATAACTTGCGGAAGATAACTTAATTCATTATTTTCAAGCCATTCATTTTCTTGGCAATTAGGACAATGGATTTTTGGAGGCATGTATAGTATATTTAAAATGAAAGAACCATATTACTTTTTTAAAAAAAATCTGAAATAATAGTTGTTTAAATTTTAAAAAAGGTGAAAACAAAATAACTAAAGTTAAAGAAGAATAAAAATAGAAAATATAGGGTGTTGTAAATTAGAAACCTTTTGGTAATGAACCCATACCTTTTGCTTTCATTTCTGAAACATAGGATTCTTTTGCCAATTTTTCTGCTTCCTGTGGAGTTAGTTTAGGAGCTTCTTTTGGTTTTGTTTGTATAGTAAGTCCATCAACAGTCATAGATACACCACTGAAAGTTCCAAATCGTTTATCAGATGGATGATATGCAAGTCTTGCTCTTGTTGCAAAGTATTGGTTTGATGGTTGTGTGTAACCAGTTACCGTTGCTTTTTGATCATTCCAGTTTTTGGTTGGAACAGTTCCTACAGGTGCTGTGTTTCTAACAAAGTATCTGTTAGGAGCTGGTGTATAACCAGTGACTTTTGCTCTGTACTGATGGAAATCAGTCATAGCTGCGTTCATGTATGCATCTTCTAATGCTGCTTGAACAGTTACTGGTGGTTGTGATGTTGTCTCAGATGGTTTAACCTCAGCTGGTTTTGGAGCTTCTTTTACTTCAAATCCTTTTGGCAATGTGCCTTTTGGTTTTGCTGTTTCAGATGGTTTAACCTCAGCTGGTTTTGGAGCTTCTTTTACTTCAAATCCTTTTGGCAATGTACCTTTTGGTTTTGCTGTTTCAGCTGGTTTAACCTCAGCTGGTTTTGGAGCAGAACCTTTAGGTAAAGTTGGTTTTGGTTTTGCTTTTTCAGCTGGTTTAACCTCAGCAGGTTTAGTTTCTGCAGGTTTTGATTGTAGCTGATCAGACAATTGATTTAATTTTGCTTCTAATTCGGCAATCTTGTTTTCAAGATCTTTTTTTGTTTGCTTTTTAGCAGCTGCCATTATTTTGCATGCATAATTCGGGGTTTATTTACATTTGGTTTGATTAATACGTGAAAATGTGATCAATTTTATATGTTAAATTTAGTTACTAAGTACTATGGATGATTTTGAAAAAGAGTACCCAGAATTTGATTGGAAAAATACACCAGCATACAAACATCCAGGAGGCAGAAATTGCCCATGTCCAAAACATGAATACATCAGAGAACAGATCAATTTTACAAAACAAGTAAATGAAAAAGGAAGAGAACCATCCAAAGTTACACTAAAGTTCTGTCCAGATCATTACAGAGTGTATTTAGATGAAGTAATTCCAGCAATGCCGTTAAAATATAAAATTTTAACAAAAATTGCATTAAAATTAGGTGCAATTCAAATTGAGCAATTAAAGTACATGGAATCAGAATTATGTTTTTACTGTAAATTTGGGTCTGGCGGACATGATAAAAAAACAGAATTACCACCAATGTAGAAATTAAAAAAATCTAGTTAAGCTTATACCTGATTTAAGAAAACGTTGAATGTGCCAATACAAGATACTCAGGAATTCATAGTTGAGCTTGAAAAACAAGGGGAATTAAAACGAGTTAAAACAGAAGTTGATACAGATTTAGAAATTGCAGAAATTTTACGAAGAGAAATGTACTCCAATGGATCTGCAATACTTTTTGAAAATGTAAAAGGACATAGTATTCCAGTTTTAGGAAATGCATTTGGTTCAATGAAGAGATTAGAGATAGGACTTGAAATGACAGACTTTACAGAAATTGGACAACGTATTACAGATATGACAAAGATGGATATGCCATCAGGATTATTAAATAAAATTAAAAAACTTCCAGAGCTTTCTAAAATGACAGCATCATTTCCTAAATTAGAGTCAAAAGGATTAGTTACAGAAGTAACATCAACGGATGCATCTTTTGATGATTTACCAATAATAAAATCATGGCCTGATGATGCAGAGCGGTTCATAACATTAGGATTAGTTGCAACAAAACATCCAGAAACAGGTGTTAGAAATTTAGGCGTTTTTAGAATGCAGATTATAGATAAAACACATGCATCTATGCATTGGCAAAAACACAAGAGAGGTGCAAATCATGGAGATATTTCAAAAGATAGAGGAGAAAAAATACCAACTGCAATAATTATTGGAGGAGAACCTGCAACAGTGTTTTCATCAATAGCACCAGTTCCAGAAGGATTAGACAAATATCTATTTGCAGGGATTACAAGAAAAGAAGGAATTAAGACAGTCAAATGTAAAACAATTGATTTAGAAGTTCCAGCAAATGCAGAAATTGTTTTAGAAGGATATGTTGATCCAGAAGACATTAGAGATGAAGGACCGTTTGGAGATCATACAGGATATTACACTCCAGTTGAACCATATCCAACATTTACATTGACAGGAATTATGAGAAGGAAAAATCCAATTTATCTCACAACAGTAGTAGGTAAACCAATTCTTGAAGATGCATATATTGGTAAAGTCATTGAACGTTCATTTTTACCACTTGTTCAAATGTTTCATCCAGAAGTAGTAGACTTTAGCATGCCAGCTGCTGGATGGTTCCAAGGTTTTGCAGTGATCTCAATTAAGAAAAGATATCCAGGTCAAGCAAAAAAAGTCATGATGGGGTTATGGGGGATGGGCCAACTTTCACTCACAAAGATGTTTGTGGTAGTAGATGAAGATATCAATGTACATGATATGGATGATGTGATATGGGCCATCACTACAAGATCTGATGCTGCAAGAGATACAATAATTATCAACAATACACCTACAGATACATTAGATCCAGCATCGCCATTAGTGAATTTAGGATCTAAAATGGGAATAGATGCAACTCAAAAAACAAGAGAAGAAGGATACATGAGAGAAATCCAACAACAAGTAAAAGTTGATGATAAAACAAAAAATCTTGTCGATTCTAAATGGGCTGATTACGGATTATAAAACACGAATAGGATTATAGAAATTATCTCGCTCTTCAACTTGATAACCAATTTGATGAATTGCATCAACAATAATTTTATCAGTTAATTCAGTTGAACGTGCTCCAGTACATGAAACCACTTCCTCGCCAATGAGAGTTCCACCAAAATCATCAGCGCCATATTGTAAAGCAAGTTGTGCCATACCAACTCCATTAGTTAACCATGAAGATTGAATGTGTGGGATTAATCCATCTAAAACCAATCTAGAAATTGCAATCATTTTCAAAAGTTGAATTCCACCAGTACCATATTCAACAATACCTTCTTCTTGCATCAAAGTATTATTTGGTTCAAAGTTCCACGGAATAAAAGCCATAAAACCATTAGTCTTTTCTTGTAATTTTACAATTTTAGAGAAGTGTTCAACAATATCATTATTATTTTCAACACTACCATACATCATTGTAGCAGAACCAGGAATACCCATAGAATGAGCCTCATCCATAATTCGAATCCAATCATCACTAGAAATTTTCTTTGGACTGATAATATCTTTAACAGAATCAGTTAAAATTTCAGCACCCGCACCAGGAATAGATTGTAAACCAGCGTCTTTTAATCGAGATAAAATTTCTTTTGTAGAAGATTTTTCAACTCTTGCAATCATATCAATTTCAGATGTAGATAATCCATGAACACCAATAGTTGGAAATTTTTTACGAATCATTTTGAATGCATCTTCATAATATTCAATTTTTAAATTTGGATTATGTCCACCTTGAATCAAAACTTGACGGATTTTAAACATATCATAAGATGTTTTGACACGAGTTTCAATTTCATCAAGGGATAAAGTGTAAGAATCTTCAGCACCAGGAGATCTATAAAATGCACAAAATTTGCAATCAGTAATGCAGACATTAGTATAATTCAAAATAATATTATTCACAAAAGAGGCCTTGTTGCCAAATTGTTTTTTTGTCAAATAACCAGAAACCAATCCCATTAAATGTACATCATTAGATTCCAAAAGTCTCAGAATATCCTCAGGTCCAGGCCTATTGCCTTTAAGAGAATTTTCTAAAATATCTTTAATATCACTTTTTTGTATCTGCTCTGTAGTCTGACTCAATTATCATTCATCCTTTAGAATTTCTATTTAATTCTTGATAGAAAGTATAATTAAAAATTAATGAGGAATTTATGTTTAATTTTAAATGAATTTGAGCATGTAAGTACACGTTATTTTTAAGTAGGGCTGAAAGAACAAAACAAAACATGGTATCAGCAAATGAAATTAGATTAAATCGAATTATGAGAAAAGGAAAGATGCTCTGTATTCCAATGGATCATGGAATTTCAAATGGCCCCATTGAAGGTCTCGAAGATCCAGCATCCACAATTTACAAGTGTGAAGGACATGGACTAACTAGTGTAATTATTAACAAAGGAATTCTCAAATCATTACCAAAACCACCAAAAATTGGAACTTTAGTACATTTTTCAAGCAGTACATCATTATCATTATCACCAAATCGCAAAATGTTAACTGGTACAGTCAAAGAAGCAGTGGCATTAGGGGCAGATGGAGTGTCACTTCATATCAATATTGGAGGCAAAGAAGAACCAGAAATGTTGGAACAGCTTGGAATGACAGCAGATCAATGTCACAGATGGGGAATGCCATTATTAGCAATGATGTATCCAAGAGGAGAAAATATTCCAAATCCACATGATCCAGAAATAGTAGGTCATGTTGCAAGAATTGGTGCAGAATGTGGTGCAGATATTGTCAAGACATTATACACAGGAGACATAGATTCATTTTCAAAAATTGTAAAAAGCACACCAGTTCCAATTGTAATTGCAGGGGGACCTAAAGCAAAAACAGATTTAGATATTCTTCAAATGACTGAAGATGCAATAACTGCAGGAGCCAAAGGAGTAACATATGGAAGAAATATCTTTGCACATAAAGCACCTGAAAAAATGGTTGAAGCATTAGCAGAAGTAATTTTCAAAAAAGGAACTGCAAAGGAAGCAATGAAAAGAATTGAGTAAAACAAGAGAATTAATTATTTTACCTAAAGTTAATCAGGCACAATTAACAAAATTTTTACCACAATTAGAAGATGAAGGAATCAAAACAGTATATTTAGATCCAAAAAAATTAGGTAAGAAAAAAACAAAATTAAAGACCATTTCCACATCAAATTCTTCAGACTATGTAGTATTAGAAAAAGAAAGTGCAAGTAAACCAAAAGGAAAAAAAATTGGAGTTAAATTTGAAGTGTTATCAAATTCAGATATTGAAAACGTGTTATCAATTTCAAAGAAGGGATTAGATTTTGTAATTATAGAAGTCAAGGATTGGAAAATAATCCCATTAGAGAATATAATTGCCAAATTGCATAAAATACACACAAAGATTTTTGCAATTGCAAAAACACCCGAAGAAGTAAGAAAGATGTTTTCAATTTTAGAAGTTGGTGTGGATGGAGTAATTTTCAGTACATCATCAATTAATGAAGTAAGAGAAGCAATGGTGCATCTAGGGACTAGAAGTTTTGATATGAAACCAGCTAAAATACTTGAAATTAAAGAAGTTGGAGATGGTGAACGAGTATGTGTAGATACAGCATCAATATTACATAAAGGAGAAGGAATGTTAATTGGAAGTAGATCAAATTTCTTATTTCTTGTTCATAATGAATCAGTTGGATCGTCATTTACATCACCAAGACCATTTAGAGTAAATGCAGGTGCAGTACATTGTTATACATTATCACCAGATGGAACTACAAGTTACCTGTCAGAAGTTGAAACAGGATCAGAAGTATTAATTTTAAATTCTAAAGGAAAGGCACGAAGAGCAACCGTAGGAAGAGCAAAAATTGAACGAAGACCAATGTTAATGATTAAAGCTTCTGTAGGAGATGAAATAGGAGGAATAATTGCACAAGATGCAGAAACTATTAGATTTGTCAAACCAAATGGACAATTAGTCTCAGTAACACATCTAAAGAAAGGAGATATTGTAATGGCACATTCAAAACCTGCAATGGGAAGACATTTTGGAATGGAAGTATCAGATGAATACATATTAGAAAAATAAAATGAAATACAAAACTTGTGTATCAATTGCAGAAAATTCGCCCAACAAAATGAAAATTAAATTAAAAATTGCATTAAAAAAATCAGACTATGTCGAAGTTAGACTAGATTTTTTGAAAGTTGAACAAATTCCAAAAACATTAGAAATAATAAAAAAAGATCTAAACAAAATTGTCTGTACATTAAGACCAAAAACAGAAGGTGGTAAATTTGCAGGTAATGAAAAAGAAAGAGAATCCATACTAAAATTAATTGCAGAATATAATCCATTTTTGCTAGATGTGGAATTTAATACATTAAATAAAAATAAAGAATTATTCAAATATCTAAAATCAACAAAAACCAAATTATTAGTTTCTTGGCATGATTTTAAAAAAACACCAAAAACTTTAGAATTAAAAAATAAAATAAATCAAATGAGTAAATTTTCAACTAATGTAAAAATTGTAAGTACAGCAAAATCAACAGAAGATTCAACTAGAATGTTAGAACTATACAATCACAAAGGGAAAAATAATTTAATTTCATTTGCAATGGGAGATTTTGGCAAAATATCCAGAATTTTATGCCTATATCTTGGAAGTCCATACACCTATGTATCATTAGGAAAAGCTATTGCACCAGGACAATTTAGCATAGATGAAGTAAAAAAAATAATTAAGCTAAAAATAAAAAATTGAGAGTTTAAATCAATCATATTATTCAAGAAAATAATATGGGGAAAAGTTTTGCAGTAATTGGAGATCCTATTGATCACTCTTTATCTCCAAATATTCACAGTGCAGCGTTTAGAGAATTAAATTTAGATGCATCCTACATAGGATATAGAATTCCAAAAGGGGAATTAGAGGTAGGGATTGAAGGATTAAAAAAAATTAAGATAAATGGTTTTAACATTACCATACCACACAAAATTGAAATGATGAAATATCTAGATAAGATAGATGAATCATGTAGCATAATTGGTGCAGTCAATACTGTTGTAAATAATGAAGGAGTGTTGAAAGGATACAATACAGATATGGATGGTTTTTTAGAACCTCTTAAAAAAAGAAACGTGTCAATTCAAAATAGTAATGTATTACTTATTGGTGCAGGGGGAGCAGCAAGAGCAATTGTTGCGGGGA
>Ga0206681_10000486_pt1 | contig 21239 bp, 16 predicted proteins | sample M150012015metaG_FD_161048 | JGI IMG/M metagenome (GOLD analysis project Ga0206681, IMG submission 161048) | Ammonia-oxidizing marine archaeal communities from Monterey Bay, California, United States - M1 500m 12015 | ecosystem: Environmental > Aquatic > Marine > Intertidal zone | place: USA... | reverse complement strand
CACGGACAACACGACCATGGTCAACACAACCACGGACAACACAACTACAGACAATACGACTACAGATAACACTACTACAGACAATACGACTACAGACAATACGACTACAGACAACACTACTACAGATAACACTACTACAGACAATACGACTACAGATAACACTACTACAGACAATACGACTACAGACAACACTACTACAGATAACACTACTACAGACAATACGACTACAGATAACACTACTACAGACAATACGACTACAGATAACACTACTACAGACAACAAAGGTGTTTCATTCAAAGTCCAGATAGTAGCATCTCATAAAAATGTATCCGAAGCTTATATTAACAAGCACTATGGCATCAATGAATCTATTGCTTTAGAGTCACACGAAGGTTGGGTAAAATATACTATTGGGGGTTACAACAAATACAAGTTGGCCAGAGACAAAAGACAGAAGCTCTCACCCTATGATCTTCCAGGCCCATTTGTTACAGCATACAACTCAGGAGAAAGAATTTCAGTACAAGAAGCACTAATGGTAGCTAATCAAGATTGGATCAAATAAATACAATTTGGTAACTATTGGGTGGTTTTCTCGTAAATTAACCATTTATCGCACAAAATGAAGTGGATCAACCTAGCTTTATTGCCTTTAGTTCTTGTTACAACAATAGTAGTGCAAGCTCAAGATTCGTCAGATAGTGATGATGACAATGATAGCGACGTATTGAAAATAGAGTTTAAACCTAGAGTTGGTTTAGGAGTAGGCATGTTTACATTTTATGGAGATGTAGCATCCAACCATCAAGGATACCATCCAACGGTTAGTAAACTGGGATATGACATTTCTATTTCAAATCCGCTTACTGACTACCTTGACATCAAGTTCTATGGTATGATGGGGACAATAGGTGCAAATGAACGGTCACTGACAAGAAACCTGAATTTTCAATCAGATATCACAACAGGCGGTTTTGTTATCAATTACAATTTCGGACACATTCTAAAACCGAACCATTTTGTCAATCCTTATATAGGTGTAGGGTTCGAATCCATAGAGTTTCTCTCTAAAACAGATTTATATGATGCAAATGGCAACTATTACCATTATTGGTCTGATGGTTCAATTAGAGATCTCGCTGAAAACAATCCTATGGCTGCATCAGCCAATTTCATATACCGAGATTATACGTATGAAACAGATCTAAGAGAGCTAAACCTGGATGATCTTGGAAAGTATCCGGAAAGAACATTTTCAGTGCCAATACAATTCGGAATAAAGATGGATGTAGGGAAAAGAGTGAAATTTAGAATCGGAACTAGTTTGCACCTAACAATGAGCGATCTGGTCGACAATGTTACCGAAGAAAGTACGGGCAATAGAGCGGGGACAAAAGGGAATGACAAGTTCTTATTCACGAGTTTTGCACTTACATATGATCTGAAACTGAAAAAAGGCAAAAAAGGTGAGGATGAATACAAGTGGGGGCCTGAAGACTGCATTAAAGACACACTTGATGAAGACAACGATGGTATAGCTGATCTTTGCGATGTTTGTCAAAAGACTCCAGCTGGGGTTGATGTTGATGAATTTGGCTGTCCTTTAGATAGTGATAATGATCTCGTTCCGGATTATGCAGACGAAGAAGTTTTTTCGCCTGATAGTTCAATTGTCGACATTGTAGGAGTAGCCCTAACCGACGACGACTTCCTAGACCACTACCTACGATATACTGACACAACAGGTAAATACGACAGTGAATATTTTGATGAAGAGGATATTGCAACAACCACTCAACCAGGACAACAAGTTGCCGGGAACTTTGAGCAACAAAAACCCAGAGTGTATCGTGTGCTGGTTGGAACAAGTGAAAAAGAAATATTGGCGAATGACATTGCAGGCATTATCAGCTTTCAAAATTACAAAATGGTAGTTCAAAACGATACGACCTATTTTGTTTTGGGAGAATTTGACACACCGGAAGGAGCACAAAGACTGGCTAACTTACTAGATTCCAGAGGCATATCAAACGAAGGGATCGTTAAAACCACGGTCGAAGATAACGGAAATGTAGATGTAACCCCAATTGACCGCATTGAAAATGCAGGTATTGGAGAATACCCAAAAGACGCTCTGTTCAGAATACAGATTGGTGCATTCACGAATCGCTTAAGCAATAGAGTATTTGCCGACATTCCTGACATTGCGGAAGTTGTTGGTGATGATGGACTTGTACGCTATTATTCTGGTGAATTCTCAACCCCGGAAAGAGCGGCCAGTCACAAAATTGATTTATTAAGTAGAGGGTACGAGGGGACGTTCATCGTTGTCTTTAAAGATGGGAAACGAATTAAACTGTCCCAGGGAGGATTTAGCGTTCTTAATCCTGAATTTGACAGCATTAATCCAGACAGACCAAACCCGTATACCATCAACAATGCACTGATCAAGTTTAGGGTTCAAGTTGGGGCTTATGCTTTGGATGTTCCTACAGATGTACTTGATCTGTTCCTGCAATTAGGAAATGTCGTACCGAAGAAAGATGACAGAGATAATCTAGTGAAGTACTTTATTGGCAATTTTGACAGCTATGATCTTGCATCTGAGTTTAAGAAAAGAGTCATTCTTGAAGGGATTACGGATGCATTTATTGTTGCTGACTTCAAAGGACGGATTATTTCCGTTGAAGAGGCCTTCTCCCTTATTTTAAAGTAATTTTCTTTTGAACCATACGGGGGTACTACCCTATTTGTATTACTTTTGATTCTTAATGAAGTTTCTATACCCAGAATTCCTATATGCACTCTTTGCGATAGCGATTCCAATCATTATCCATTTATTCAATTTCAGGAAGTTTAAAAAAGTTTTCTATTCTGATATAAGTCTACTCAAAGAGCTTAAAATTGAAACCAAAAGTAGGGCGCGGCTGAAACATTGGTTAATTCTGATTTGTCGAATTCTGGCGATTGGATTCCTTGTTTGCGCATTTGCTCAACCTTATATCCCTCTTGACAGCCAACTGTTAAAGGCAGGGAGCAAAGTTGTTTCAATGTACGTCGACAACTCTTTTAGTACTGATGCAATGGGCAACAACGGATATATCCTCCAACAGGAAAAAGAACAAGCCCTTTCCATTGTTGACCGCTATGAATCTGCAGACAGATTTCACTTAGTTACTAACGATTTCGCAGGGCATCTGCAAAGGACCTTCAGTAAAGAAGAGATGCATCATTTAATTGATGAGGTGCAACTTTCTTCAGTAACCAGGATGCTAAGCGAAGTCGTTCTTAGACAAAAAGATGTTCTTAGCAATTCACTAAGTCCGAACAAGCAAGCCTATCTCCTATCTGATTTTCAGACTTCCACTTCAGATTTTCAAAACATCATTCCGGATACAGGAATTTCTGTCAGAGTAATCCCCTTTGAAAAACTAAATGAAAGTAATTTTTACATTGACAGCATTTGGTTCAAGACACCACACAGACAAAATGATGAAGAAGAAACATTGATGGCTAGGATCTTTAATCTGTCTGAGAAAGATGCTGAAGTCAGAATTGAGCTTGACATTAATGGGAAAAATCAAGGGTTCAACAACTACATTATCCCTTCATATAATTTTGAAGATTGTGAGTTCAACTACACTGTTTACGGTAATGGAATAAAAGAAGGAGTGCTTCGCCTTGCAGATTATCCGGACCCTGAGGTCGATTTTGACGACATCTTTTACTTCAGCTACACCATTGCTAAGAAAATTGACATTCTGGTTATTAGCGACATTGTAACTGACACATCTAATGGCATAGGTGCAATATTAGGCTCTGTGCCGACATTTAATCTGAATTTTAATAAATCTAACGCTATTAATTATTCTAGTTTTTCGGATAACAATCTAGTTATCGTCCATGGTGTTCCCAGTATTTCATCCGGTCTGAATGCCGAGCTAGGAAAGTTTGCAGGCAACGGAGGGAACGTATTGATAATTCCTTCGGAGAAAACAGAGATCAATAGCTATAATAAGTTGTTCAGTGATCTGCAAATTGGGTCAATTGTGAAAAAGGACACAAACGACGTAAAGGTCAAAGACATTAACCTGTTTCACCCTATCTTTTCAGATATTTTCGAAAAAATACCCTCCAATGTAGACTTACCCATTGCTACCACACATTACAAGATCATTATTCCGACACGATCAAAATTTTCCTACTTGATGCGCCTCCAAAACGGGGATCCTTATTTAACTGAGCACAATTATCAAGATGGTAAAATATACGTTTCATCAGTCTCAACAAGTGAGTCATTCGGGAATTTCTTAAAACATGCGACGGTGCTTGCTTGTGTTATGAGAATAGGCGAATTCAGTCAGGAGAACCAACAACTCTATGGGGTAATTGGAAATGACAACTCTATTGAATTAAGAAATAAGAAAATTCGATCGGAAAACACATCAATAAGCGGAGGCGGAATCGAGTTTATCCCACAAATTAATTCTCATCGAGGAATTACCACACTTTTGTTCCATGAACAAATTCAAGAAGCAGACAATTATCGTCTCTTCAATGATGATACTCATATTCGCTCGTTCGGTTGGAATTACAATAGGAATGAATCTGATACACGGACTTTAAGCTCTCTGGAGATCAAACAACTTCTTATTGACCATAAACTGGATCAATCGTATAACGTGATCCAGGCGGATACAATTGACGACATAGGTAAATTTAATAATCTGTCGGATGGCGAAAAATACTGGAAATGGTTCATCATTTTGGTACTTTTAGCATTAGCATTGGAAATATTGATCTATCGCATATTCAAATAAAATGAAGGTATTAATCAAAAAAGCAATTATAGTAGATCCCAACTCTGAATGGAATAGTAAACAGGCTGATCTACTAATAGAAGATGGCATAATAAGTAAAATAGCTGATTCCATTAACGATAAAACTGCTAGAATCGTTGAAGCAACAAACTTGCACGTATCGCCCGGCTGGTTTGACCTACACGTTAACTTCAGAGAACCGGGAGATGAATACAAAGAAGATTTATTAAGCGGTGTGGCTTCGGCGATATCAGGAGGGTTCACAGGAGTGGCATTGATGCCTTCCACAAATCCTGTAATATCTAATAAATCTGCAATTGAATATGTTATTAATAAGACAAAGCACACGCCTGTAGATGTTTACCCGTGCGGAACAGTTTCAGCCAATAGAGATGGGGAAAATTTAGCTGAGATGTATGATATGAAACAGGCTGGAGCTACTGCTTTTACTGATGATAAGGAGTCAATAGCGGACTCAGGGCTTATGTCCAGAGCTCTGCTTTATTCAAAGAATTGCGATGCCCTTATTATGAACTTTCCCTATGACCATAGCGTCCAACCAAGAGGAATGATGAATGAAGGAATTGTAAGTACGGAATTGGGCATTGAAGGCATACCTGGTCTTGTTGAGGAATTGCACATTACCCGTGACCTTTATTTAACAGAATACAATGACTCAAAAATTCACTTCTCAACTATTTCGAGCCCACGCGGATTAGACCTGATCGCAGAGGCTAAAGATGGCGGAATTGCTGTTAGCTGCGATATAGCAATACACAATCTTGTGCTGAATGATGAATCCGTTAGATCTTTCGATTCCAATTTTAAAGTCCTACCGCCACTTAGGTCGGAAGAAGATCGAATGGAGCTAATTGAGGGGTTAAAGGATGGGACCATTGATGTGATCTGCTCTGACCATTCACCGGAAGATGTTGAACATAAAAATTTAGAATTTGGACGGGCTAACTACGGAATCATAGGGTTAGAAACTCTCTTTGGACTCGCCGTCACGCATTTATCAAACGAGCTTACACTGGACGAGCTTATCAATAAGATCAGCATCAATCCGAGAAGCATTCTCCAGGTGGATATTCCAATGGTCAAGGAAGGTTTTGAAGCTAATTTAACTTTATTCGATCCCGCCAAAGAATGGACATATTCTATTGAAAATAGCAAGAGCAAATCAAAAAACACACCTTTTGACGGATGTGAATTGATAGGGAAACCGTTGGGCATCTTCAATAATAAACAGCTAGCCTTGATTGATTAAAACTTAACTATTCGATTATCAAAATACACAGTTCATATACTCAACAATAGTTTTGGTGTTTTGGGATTCCTGTGCATTCTGGTCGTTCATTTTTTTATGCACTTCCATCATTTTGAAGCAGATCTAGCTGGTGAGCAATGCTGACGCCAAACGGAAACGCAAGCTTGTATAGACAACTTTTACGATGAAGACTTTAACGTACTCAATCCAGGTAGTTTTAAGATATTCAAAATTGCATAGTGACAATCAACCGGCAGAATGAGCTAAGAATTCTTAGACAAAGTATCACAATTAGCAATACACTCATCACCATCATAAGTACTCGAGCGAAGCAAATTATCCAAAGTATCATAAAACTGCCAATCACCTTGCTTTTGATTGTCTTTGAAGTTTCCCTTGCCGGCTAACGATCCATTTGGATGGTAATATTCCGTCAAACCATTCGCTTTTCCGTTACCCCAAGTACACGTTTCTTTGATCCGACCATTTTTGAAATAGTACTTCCATGTTTCATCTCGTTCGTCGTTTCGATATATACCTTCAGACAGAAGCTGTCCCTTTGCCGAAAATGTCATTGCCCTACCCTCTTTTTGTCCTTCAACCCAGAATGATTCCTCACTGAGGTTTCCATTTTCATAGTACACCCTGAATATTCCATCCTCAAGATCTCCTCTAAATGTGCCCTCGGTGGCAATTGAATCGATACCATAGTAACTCGTAAACTGACCTTCCTTGAGATCTTCTTTCCATATAACTTCCTGCAATAGGGTCCCTGAGTCGGTCCAGATGGTTTGCTTTCCTTCTAACAATCCATTTTTCCAATTTGCAGTTGATTTTATTTGACCACTTGGATAGAAGGTCGTTGATAAGCCATTCACCTGTCCATTTTCCCAGGTACTGATCTCCTCCAACCTCCCATCGGTGTCATAAAAGGTCCATTCACCTTCCTTCTTACCCTCCTCTACAACCCCTTTTGAATCTAGTGAACCATCTTCACGATAGTGCATTGTATTGTTACTTTGACAAGAGGAAAAGTTAGTAAGAAAGACCAATAGAATAAAATTGCGCATATCTGAAAACGAATTAACTATCTTGCTAAGATGAGGATTCTTACTATCATATTTCTTATACCGTTTATCGGCTACAGCCAAGATCAGCAATTTGCTAAGGATAATTGTGAAATCTGGATCAAAAATCGGATGAAAGATGACAGCAGCAATTATAAGTCAATTTTTTTTTCAAAACTAGAGCCAATTAACTCTGTTGCTAACGAAGGAATTGAGCTGATCAATAAAATAATTTTACAGAAATATCATTTGTTTGAAACACGGCTAGAGTCATCTGAAACAAGCTCCAGATATAAGGATCAGATTGAAAAGATGGACGAACAAATCAAAGTCTTAGAAGCAGATCAGCTTATCATATCAGGCTATAAACTAAGGCACAAGTTCATGTCTAAGGCGGATAATGGTTGTCGAGTTTATTACGAAGTTTCTTATGAATTAGACGATCTATTTCAAGTCATAGAATCAGTAACGGAAAGAACGGTCGACTGCGCCAATACAGATTTTTAGTCGGTTTACAACCCTCAATCCATCTTGAAGAAATCCATATCGTCAACATGAATTAAATGTATTCCTGTGTAGTAAAATTTAAGAATCTCCAGGTAGGAGTAACCCAGATCTACCATTTTCATTGCCCCTTCCTGGCATAAGCCCACTCCATGTCCAAACCCCCTACCGCGAAACACTATTTTATCACCGTTATCAGTTGCTGAAAACAAAGTAGATCTAAGGTTGAAGTCTCTTCTTATTTCTGTTAAAGGCACACTGAATCCTGGATTGCTGTAGTAAATTCTTCTTTTCCCCTGATCATAATCCACCTCGAATGTCTCATCAAAGGAATCATTCAATTTAAAATAATCAGGTGTTCTGTTCTTCATGTATCTGACCCACTTTTCCTTTGACACTTCCTTTTTCCAATAGTAATGCGGCATGCTCTTGCAAAAAGGGTCCTTCACGCTTCTCAAATAGCTCATCTCCGTATTCCAGACATCTTCAGAATTGCAGGTCTGACCTCCACAGTTTGAAAAGAAAAGTGCAGATATAAGGTTGATCTCGCTATCCACGAGTACTAACCCCTCGGTTTCTTTCACTGCAAGTTGAATCTCAGGATTCTTCATTGAACGCTTTCTATACACCTGACAATGGGTGTGGTCACAGAGGTTAAACCCTTCAAGGACATGTTTAGCTTGTTGAGTACGTGCATAGGTTCTAGAGATTGTTGATTGTATCTTATAATATTCTGGTCGTTCTTGAGCTCCTGATTCAGATTCCACTACGCCCGGTAAATACTCTTCTATATTGACCGTGTTGACTATTTTCAATTTCCCTTCTCCCATTGAGACCTCGACTCCTCCCCAATAGTATCTATACTTGCTTTTATGTGTTAATGAACGAATTCTGAAACCGGTTGAATCTTCAATCTGAGTCAACCTGACAACTTTAAATGTGCCAATGTCCTTGCCATCTAACCGTGCCCTGATCTTGTCCCCTTTAGCATATGCAATAAATGAGAACTTCGAGTCCAACGTATCGATAACCTGCGAATCAGCTATCATAAGGAATGAACCGTTATCATAATTCACTTCTACCGTCTTGACCGTTGATACGTAATACAATCCTACTCGGGTCTTTTGACTCCAACCCACGGTGGAAATCAAAACGAAAAGTATCAAACAAAAAGCCCTCATTTATGTACGAACATACAATGATAATGCCCTTTTAATGAAACCTGATCGATTTATTATCAACATAGCTCAGGGAATACACTGAACCAAGTTCAGACAGTAAATGATGCAACTATTAACTCCGCGGTTCTTGCCGAAGCTCCCTGACCACCAAGTAACGACTCCAACTGCTTATAATCCTGGATTATTTCCATACGTTTCTGTTCATCCTGAAGTATGCTCCCCAATTCTGTTATTACGTTTTTTTGATTGAAATCTTTTTGTATCAACTCTCGGACAGACTCCTTGTTCATTATTAAATTAACCAATGAGATGTAGTCCACTTTTACTAAAAGTTTGGCGATTTGATATGAGATCCAATTTGCCTTATAACAAACTACCTCGGGAACATTAAACAATGCTGTTTCCAAAGTCGCCGTACCGGATGTGACCAAAGCAGCAGTTGAATTGCGTAATAGTTCATATGTTTGATTCTGTACAACAGGCACTTCATTTCCTACCAGTTTCCGATAGTAGGTCACTTCTTGAGATGGTGCACCAGCAATTACGAACTGATAGTCTGTGAAATTGGACCTCACTTTTGTCATTATCGCAAGCATCTTTGCAATTTCCTGTTTTCTGCTACCAGGCAGTAATGCAATAATTGGCTTTTCTCCTAATTGATTGACTTTTCGGAATTCCCCAATAGATGTGCTATTTACGATTGCGTCAATCAAAGGGTGTCCTACAAAATGAGCATCAAAATGGTGTTTCTTATAAAAGCTTTTTTCAAATGGCAGAATACAATACATGTGCTGTACATCTCGCTTGATCTTCTTGACCCTTCCTTGTTTCCAAGCCCAGATCTGCGGCGAAACGTAATAATGCACCGCCACTCCATTTTTTTTCGCAAATTCGGCAATTCGAAGGTTAAACCCCGGATAATCGATCAATATCAGCGCATCCGGATCGAATTTCAAAATGTCTTTCTTGCAAAATTTGAGATTCCTTATGATGGTGCGGATGTTCACGAGTACTTCTAAAAACCCCATGAATGCCAGCTCACGATAATGCTTAACTAATCTACCTCCTTGTGCCGCCATAAGATCACCGCCCCAGAACCGGAATTCCGCATTCTTATCCAGATCTTTGATCGCCTTCATCAAATTAGAGCCATGTAGATCACCTGAAGCCTCTCCTGAAATGATATAGTACCTCATCAGTCCAGCATAAATTGAATGACCCATAAAAGCACCAGAACCATGGTTATTGCCATTACTCCTCTGGCAGTATAATCCAGTTTTTTCTTTGAAAAGAATTTTGTGGGAATCATGTTTGCAGCAATGCCAAATATTGCTACCTGACTCAGCAAAGAATCACTTATCGGCATTTCCTTAAAATAGAAGATCGAATACACTAACAAGATTATTGCGAAAGGCAATAACAGTCCCCAAAGGACTCCCCATAAGGTATGGTTCTTCTTTAACATTAGATCTCCCAGGAATTTATTTCGGCAATTGAATGATGGGCCGTCATGTCAAATTGTGTTGGAACAATAGACACATATCCATTCTTTAACGCCCAAATGTCCGTGTCTTCTCCAGCATCATAATTTTCAAACTCGCCTGTAAGCCAGAAATACTTCTTTCCCAATGGCGTGGTTCGTTCTTCAAAACCATCCTCCCAAAATGCTCTTGCCTGCCTGCATATCCGATATCCATTTATTTCGGATGCCGGAAGTTTAGGAATGTTAACATTGAGACATACATCTCTTGGGATATCCTTATTGAGTGCTTCTCCCACTATTTTTTTTACAGCGATCTCAGCACCTGAAAAATCAGCGTCGTGGGCAAAATCCATCAAGCTGAACCCAATTGATGGAATTCCATCCAGACATCCTTCAACAGCGGCAGACATTGTCCCACTGTACAATACATTGGTTGAAGCGTTACTGCCATGATTTATACCACTTACGATCAGATCAGGTCGCTCGCCTTCCAATAAGTGCATTGCCAGCTTCACGCAATCAACCGGGGTACCTGTTGTGGTAAAGGCCTTATGACCCGGATAGTAAGTTGATGGATTGATGTACAACGGTTCATTAACTGTTATTGCATGCCCCATTCCACTTTGTGGCTTGTCAGGAGCAACTATTATCAGCTCACCAAAGTCCTTTGCCACCTTTATTAAACTATTGATCCCAGGAGCGGTAATGCCATCATCATTTGTTACTAATATCAATGGTTGCTTTTCCATAAATGATCTTGCCTGGTAAAACTAACCAAAAGGAATTACTTAAACCTAAAGTATGAAAGCAATGATATTTCATTAACAAATGAAGTAACCCGTATTTTTGTGATAAATTTGACCTACTATGAAACTACAAGTATTAACGATTGGACTTTTATTTTCTTGCATGGCAGTTGCTCAGGTAAAAGAAAAGGTAGTGCAGTCAAGTATAGAAAGTGTTACTGTATTCATTAACAGAGCACAAATTAACAGAGAAGCAAGAATAACTCTGAACCCCGGCAACAACCTGATCAAATTCGAGGGGCTTGCACAGAATCTGGACGGGAGCTCTATCCAGCTGGGAGGTGACAAAGACTTTACAATTGTATCGGTCAACCACACTAGAAATTACATGAAAAACACAGCTGTATCGCCCAGGATAAAGGCTATTAAGGACTCGTTGGACGACGTGAATTTCAAATTGGAGGTCAGAAACAGGTTCATTTCTGTTTACCAGGAAGAAAAATCCTTGCTACTTGCAAATAAATCCGTTGGCGGATCTCAGACAGGAGTGGATGTTGAAGATCTGATAGAAGTAGCTAATCTGTACCGTTCAAGATTGAAGGAAGTTGAAATGAAGATCCTGGATATCTCAGAAGAACGAAAAGAATTCCAAAAAATATCAGACCGTTTAAGAAGACAGCTCAACCAGCTGAATTCCCGGGCCAACAAAAATACAACTGAGATCACGGTGAGAATTTCATCTGATGTTAAAACGAATGCAAAGCTGTTTCTCAGCTATATTGTATCCGATGCAGGCTGGTCTCCTATATACGACGTTCGCTCCAAAGGTGCGCCTAATCCGGTTAATTTAGTGTACAAAGGGAACGTATGGCAGCTTACCGGAAACGACTGGAAAAATGTGAACATAACGTTATCTACTGGCAACCCAAGTTTGAACAATTCTGCGCCTAAAGTAAACCCTTGGACGCTTCAGTTTAGGCCCACTATTCGTTATGATAAAGATATTCGTAGTAATCGGTCATATGGATTGGAACCGATGGCAGAAGCAGTCGATGAAGATGAGGGGCTAGACCTATTAGGAAGTGGAAAGCTGGAAAAAAGAAAACGAGTTGAGGTCAACGTAAAGCAAGGCAGTGTCAATACAGAATTTGAAATAAAAACGCCTTACACAATAGTCAGTGACGGGCAATACAACGCTGTTGAGATCCAATCGCATTCTTTACCGGCCAGTTACGAGTATTATACTGCTCCAAAATTTGATAAAGCTGCATTCCTGCTAGGCAAAATAACCAACTGGAATGAGTTAAATCTGCTGAGTGGCAAAGCAAATATCTATTACGAGGGAACTTTTATCGGGAGCTCGTTCATTGACGCAGAAATAACAAAGGATACGATGGAACTGTCGTTAGGACGAGATCCATCGGTTACTGTTGATCGTACGAAGATCAAAGACTTCTGTAAGAATGCGGTTATTGGCGGATCCAAAAAAACAACTCTTGGCCTTCAGTTGTCTGTTAGGAATGGGAAGAGCGTTCCGATAACCATTGTTGTTCAGGATCAGATCCCTATTTCAAATACTAAAGAAATTGAGGTTACGGTAATTGAAACTTCCGGTGCAGCTCACAATACAGATACAGGCCTATTAGAGTGGGAAGTAAATCTAGAGCCCGGTGAAGCAAAAACTATGGATTTTAAATATCAGGTGAAATACCCAAAATCTAAAACCATCTCCAATTTGTAATTTGCATTGAATATGATCAGGTTTTGTTGGGTTCTGGTTTTTTACTTGATTTCGACTACGGGTATTTCCCAGGTCAAAGATTCATCGTCACATGACAAATCGGGTTCTTACCTTAAATTTAGTCCAACACTCAATTGTGGAATCCATGTGAATCTTCAAGACATTTACATAGATTTCGGGGCGGGTGCTTTCGAACGTACTACTAGGTTGGGAGCACAGCTGAATTTCGCTTTCAGGCCGTATTACAAAAAAGTACAGCTATATCAGGAACCTAACATTATACGGCAGTGGAAGGAGAAAAAATATTGTTTGAGTCTGGACATTTATAAAAGATTACTTGAATTTGATCTTGCCAAGATAAATGCCAGCTTTTTACTTGGTACAAAGACCGGATATCTGTTCGGTGACTATCGCGGAACCAGACTTCGACCAAAAGCCGGCTTTACATTTAATCCATTGATTGGAATTTCCTTTGATCTGAATGGTATAAGTTTAGATCTTGCATATCTTCACTTTAGCGACCGATTGGCATCCGTAGCTGATGGCCGTTTGATGCTCTCATTTAACGTATTGCTGAATTGATGAAAACACATTCTGTTACTTCTTGTATTATTACTTTGGCATTCATTGTTTCGGGCTGTTTCAAAGATGATGATGGTTGTGATCCCAATCGTTATTGTGAAACAGTTCCAATCGATTCTAACTGGGTACATGTAAACCTTACAGAACAGTCTACAGGAGTACCCATCGTGATCTATAACGGGAACCTTGAGGATAATAAGGTAATTATGCGCGATACCTTGTACACAAGCACAGTAGATTATTTTCTTCCTGTAGAAGTGGTTTATACTATCGAGGCTTTTTACAGGTCCGGCCCTAATACCATAATTGCTGTGGACAGCCGTAAACTTGAGGAAGAAACATTCCAAAACTGTGGTGAAACTTGCTATGAAAACAGTGAAATAACTTTAGATTTGGTCCTTATTGACTAATCGTGGGAAGCAAGATCATATACTACATCATCATTATTCCGATATCCATTCTTCCCCTTTGGGCCTTACATGTTATATCCAGTTTTTTTTACCTCTTCATCTACTTTGTTTTCGGATACCGGAAAAAGGTGATCCGTCCTAATCTGGAACGCTCATTGAAACATTTATCTAAAAAGGAGCTGCGACGTGTAGAACGCCAGTTCTATCAACACTTTTGTGACCTAGTTGTTGAAAGTCTTAAAAATTTCACCGTGTCTGAAAGGCAGGTTAGAAAACGATTTATCATAAAGAACCCCGAAATAATTGACAAATTCTGGGATGAAGGGAGAGATGTGATCATTGCAGGTGGACATTATAATGCCTGGGAGCTTTATGCATTAGCAATGCCGCTATACCACAAACATATCGGAGTTGGTATTTACAAACCGCTCAGCGACAAATTCTTTGATCATAAGCTGCGTTCTTCCAGAGAGAGGTTTGGATTGAAATTGATCTCAATGAAAGAAAGTACAAGGCAATTTGCAACTACTAATAGCCCAGCTAAAAGGGCATTTATTATGGGAGCAGATCAATCGCCAAGTAATCCTGAGAATGCGTATTGGATGACCTTCCTCAATCAAGAAACAGGGGTGCTGTTCGGAACAGAGAAATATGCTAAAAAACACAATTTACCGGTTATATTCGGGAAAGCCATCAAAGTGAAACGAGGTTATTACAGTCTGACTTACGAGGTTCTCTTTGATGTGCCTGATCAAGAAAAATATGGTGAGATCACAGAAAAACACACGCATATACTAGAAAAACAAATTCTTGACAAACCTCAATATTGGTTATGGAGCCACAGACGATGGAAACACAAAAGACCCATAGAACTTAAACAAGATGAGTAATTTGGACTACAGACCATTAGCTGATCGTGCTCGTCCATTGACACTTTCCTCGTATGTTGGTCAAGAACATATTGTAGGGGAAGGAGCACCATTGCGGAAAGCTTTGGACAATGGAATTATTCCTTCAATTATCCTGTGGGGTCCTCCCGGTGTAGGCAAAACAACTCTGGCACAGCTCATTTCTCAGCACCTTGATCGGCCTTTTTATACACTAAGTGCAATCAATTCCGGGGTAAAGGATATACGAGAGGTTATTAACAAGGTTAAAAATCAAGGTCTCTTCGGTGGGTCGAATGCCATCTTGTTCATTGATGAGATTCACCGCTTTTCAAAGTCACAGCAGGACTCTTTACTTTCTGCCGTAGAGAAAGGTATTATTACTCTTATAGGTGCCACAACGGAGAATCCTTCATTTGAGGTGATCTCTGCCTTATTGTCCAGGTGTCAGGTTTATGTCCTCAAACACCATACTGTCGAGGAATTAGATACTATCCTAAAAAGAGCTATTTCAGAGGATCCTGTATTAAAGGCCAAGAACATAACGATTGAAGAGTCTGAAGCTTTGTTCAGAATGTCAGGTGGAGACGCGCGAAAACTGCTGAACGTTCTTGAAATCATCGCTAACAACTCCACAGACGGCAGGATCAATGATGAGATCGTAATGACAGTGATCCAGCAGAACATTGTGCTTTATGACAAAACCGGTGAACAGCATTACGATATTGTTTCGGCCTTTATCAAGTCAATTCGAGGTAGTGATCCTAACGCGGCAGTATACTGGTTAGCGAGAATGATCGAAGGAGGAGAAGATCCCAAATTCATTGCGAGACGGCTACTGATCTTTGCAAGTGAAGATATAGGAAATGCCAATCCCACAGCTCTTGTTATGGCCAATAATTGTTTTCAGGCGGTAAATGTAATTGGTTGGCCTGAGTCAAGGATAATTCTATCACAGTGCGTAACTTATCTAGCAAGCTCAGGAAAATCCAACTCAGCATATAAGGCAATAAATAAGGCACAGGAAATAGTGCGTAAGACCGGAAATCTATCCGTTCCTCTTCATATCAGAAACGCCCCAACTCAATTGATGAAAGAGCTGAATTATGGTGAAAATTATCAATACTCACATGACCATTCTGACAAATTGGGAGAACAAGAATTTCTGCCGGAGGAAATAGCGGGAACCCGAATATTTGAGCCGGGAGAAACAAAAAGAGAATCAGAGCTAAGAAGGTATTTAAAGTCAGTGTGGAATGATAAATACGGCTACTAATCATTCAAAACATGCCGTTGCTTCATTGATTGCCTTAAGACGTTTCATTTTGAGTATTTTTGGAAGAATGAAGAAGCTGATCTACTTCCTGCTTGCCTTGTCAATACACTTTACGTCTTGCAAAAAAGAGCCTACAACATGGAATAGCGAATATGCTGCACCTCTGGTTTACACAACGTTGGATATTGGTGATATGATCAACGATAGCAACCTTGTAGTTAATTCAGACAGCACGATCAACCTGTTCATTGAAAGAGAGATCTATAGGCTGAAGATAGATTCACTTTTCAGCACTCCTGACACGACAATATCAGAAATTTATAAAGTACCCATTCCCGGAACCCTTTCGGTTTCTCCTGGATTTACCTTTATATCGGAAGCGGAAGAGTCAACCTTTAACATTGCTGGTGCAGAATTAAAATACATTTCTTTGAAAGGCGGCCAACTCAATTATGAAATTATAAGCTATGTCACGGGACCTACCATTGATTCCATCATTATTCCAAGTGCGACCAAGCTAGGAGCAACATTCTCTGCAGTAATAAACCTACCTCTATCCGATGGAATAAGTCCAGCAATAGTTGCCGGGAGTGTGGACTTAACGGGTTATGAAATGGATCTGACCGGGTCCGACGGATTGAAATACAATACCCTGGTTTCTAAGGTGTCTGCCACTATAGATCCATCTGCATCCTCGCCTGTTGACATTTCTAACTCAGATTCGATCAGGGTCAATGTTTCCTTTGAAAATATTGAACCGGAAAAGGCGATTGGTTATTTCGGAAGCGAAAGCGTCGAAGTTCCATTGGACAGCACTATGATCCCCTTTATGGAAAAGATAATTGACGGAACTCTTGATCTGGATCAAGTAGATCTGAACCTTTCAATTACCAATGGGATCGGTGTTGACATTCAGAGTAATATTAGCGAATTGAGCAGTATCTCAGGCAGTGGTTCTGTTGCTATGAGTCACAGCTCTATTGGTACTCCGATCAATCTTTCGCGCCCAAGTAGAATCGGATGGGTGATCAATTCATCCATCTACACTGCAACCTATAATAGCTCAACCTCCAACCTGGAAGCCTTTATTGAAAATTTGCCGAATAAAATTAGCTATGCTGCCCAATTTCAGATCAATCCGTTTGGGGATGTCAACAGCCATGGTGATTTCTTCAGCTCAGAATACCCGTTGAAAGCCAACATCTCTTTGGATGTCCCTCTATGCTTTGCTGCAAACAATCTAACGTTACAAGATACGATCAGGATCGAGATCGATCAGGACACAAGTCGCATGAAAGGTGGCACTCTTCTGATCGATGCAGTAAACAGCTTCCCTTTCGGAGCAGAATTGCAGGTTTATCTGCTGAACGAAGTTTCCGGAATTACAGACTCAATCGTTACACAGCCTTTTATTGCACCCGCGGTTGTTAATGCATTGAACGAAGTAACAAGTCCCTCGAGCTCTCAGGTGTCCCTGGTCCTTGATACAGATCAGATGCACCAACTGATCCAGTCAGGGATGTTACTTACGAAAGTAATATTCAATACTACAAACCTACCAAATATGATAAAGGTTAAAGACTGGCATAAGATCGATCTAAGGGTTGGTGCAACAATAACTTATCAGCACATCGTTAATTGAAGGTACTAGCAGCCACTATATTGATATTTGCATCCATCTGTGGGTTTTCACAATCTCTTTTTCATGAGATACTGGAAGAAGCAGACAACAGACCCCTGATCATTTCTGCTCATGCTGATGTCTTTTATCAGGGGCAAGGGTTACCAAACAAGTTCATCAATAAGTTCCTTTACGGAGGTCATATTGATAATGATCTGAAAGACGAAGTAGAAAACCAATTGAAAACTGAAGACAATAGGTTCGGAGTGGGATTTAGAACAGGTGTTAAAATTTACGATTTGAGTGACAGTCTTTTCAAGAATGGAAACTGGGGGTTTGCTGTAGCTCTTGAACACCAGCAGCTTTTGACCAGTTCATTCAGTAAAGATCTATTTCATGCCGCTTTCGTTGGCAATGCAGATCGAATTGGCCAAGATCTAAATATGGGGCCTTCTTATTTTAATTCCATTCAATTCCAAACACTAGAGTTTAATTTTGTACATAAACAAAAGCAATGTGAGTTTGGCCTTGCGATCGTAAAGGGACAGTCACACATGGAATTGGCTGCCGATAAAATGAAACTTAATACGGCTGGTGATCTATCAGAAATAACATTGATAACTGATCTAAGTTTTTTTCGATCAGATAGTTCCAACGCACGACTATCTGCCTTTAACGGAATAGGCGCTGCTCTGAACCTTGTTTATTTCATTCCCATAACTACTTCCGGCAGTAGAGCAAGCCTGGAAGGAGCTGAGAAAGGTGATGTAAAGAGCACGCTTGGGAAACTGAAATTGGAAATTGATAATTTTGGACTGGTGTCCTGGATGACCACACCGACAAGCTACGACTTGGATACTACATTTAGTTACAAAGGATACGAGATCCAAAACCTGTTTAATCAGGACCTTTCGAATCTGATCGATCAGGATGCACTTATTGATTCTGTGCAACCTACACCTAGTTCAAGATCTTATAGAAGCCTTCTCCCGGCAGTTTTTAGCATTTCTTTTATCCCCGGTTTACAAAAATCCAATTCCATAACGGGATTAGCAGGTGCCAGTTATCAGATCAATGCCAATTCGAAGCCAATAGTTTATGGCGGTGTGAGCTATAAACTGAATGATCGGATATCTAGCTCTTTGATCGGAATCGTCGGCGGATATGGCACGATCAATGCGGGGCTACAATTGAGGTATAACAGTTCAAATGTCAGTGCCATCATATCAAGCAACAACCTGATCGGGTTGGCAACTAAAAATGGTTACGGTAAACACTTAAATTTTGGAGTACTATGCAGATTCTGAAATATTTCATATTGTTTTTGCCTGTTTTCACATCCTTCAGCTCATACGGACAGATCGTATTTGAGAAAACATACGGCAATGCTCAGGAAGAACGTGGTGAAGGGATCGTTCAACTTCCTGATTCCAGCTACATTGTTGTTGGAGCAACATCTAGTTTTGGCGACCTTTCTACCAACCTTCTCTTATTAAAAATAGACTCATTGGGAAATGCTGTCTGGACCAAGATCTTTGGGGGAAGTAACGTTGACGCCGGAATGGAGATCATTCCAACAAGCGATGGAAACCTGGCCATGATAGGCTATACGAACAGCTTCGGGGCCGGCGGCTACGACGTTTATTTTATTAAGGCTGACATTCACGGCACGGTACTTCTATCCCGCACATATGGAGTAGCAGATTGGGACCTGGGCTACTCCATTGCAGAAACTTCAGATGGCGGGTTTGTGCTTACCGGTGAAACATACAGCTCCGGTTCCGGGTCAAATGATGCATTCATTTTGAAAATAGATGCTCTTGGCGACACGGTTTGGTCAAAGGAATTCGGAGGTGCTGGAAGTGAGATCGGATGGTCAATTGAAGAAGCTGCGAACGGTGATCTTTTACTTGCCGGTGAAACCAGTTCAACGGGCGCCGGTCAAACAGATGCATGGCTCGTGCGCGTCGACAATAATGGCACCCTCATTTGGGAAAAAACATACGGTGACGCAGGCGACGATACCGGAAAAGACATGGTAGAGCTTAGTAACGGCAACATCATGTTTGTTTGGAATACGATAACACCGGGGAATTCGTATTGGAGCACCATACAGTCTAAAATAAACCCAACTAATGGAAATGAAATGGGGAATCAGATCTTTTCCAACCCGTTCAATTACTTCAGTCATAAGGTTATTACTTATACGGGCAGATCAACCACTTTGACTGTCGGTTACATTTCGCCTGGTGTGACCCTGGATGACATGGTGTTCTTCGGGCTAGATACGGGTGGCATGAATTACGATGCCATTTGTCCGGGATTGAGCCTCGGAGGTAGTGGTCCGGACTATGGAAAAGACATTATTACTACTTCAGATGGAGGAGTTGCATTAGTTGGTGAAAGAAATGTCGGAACCGGTTATGCTTCCGTTTTTGTAGTGAAATTGATGGGGGACTGTATTGGTACAGGCGCGACGACTCACGATTCGATTTTTGTAACCGACATATTACAATATGAAACTGATATTACAACGGTCTATCCCAATCCTACCCGTGGGCTAATTTACATCAACTCCAATAAGAAATGGGAGAAGTTTAAGATCTTGAACACGTGGGGTAAGCTATTGGAAGAGTTTAGATGCAATGAGCAAGTTCAATTTGAGACGTCACTCCCATCCGGAATGTATTTTCTGGTTGTCGAAAATGGTGATGAAAAGGTCACATTGAAATTGGTGATCAGTCGATGATCTTCATCTCGGTCCTTCTGTTCATAGCCTTGTGTTCGTCTGTATCATTTTCCACTCTGGGCTGGCTTTCTCCATACCCTTTGTATGTAAGTCTGTCTGAATCGATTCCTTTTGCAATAATATAATCGACACATACTTTCGCTCTGTTTTCAGATAGTTGCTGGTTCTCTTGTTCTTCACCATCACTATCGGTATGGCCACCTAATTCAACCTTCACGGCCACATTTTCCCGTAGGTAATCCACTACCCTATTAAGCTCATACACACTCTCCACTTTTAAATCAAATTTATTTACCTCGAAAAACACGTTTTCAAGTACGATCTTTCCCTTTTCCATCGGAACTTCAATAGCAAATTCACTATTTACATCAACATCCTTCAAGGAGTAATTTTTTGAATAAAATAAATACCCCTCATGATCAGCATGCAATGCGTAGTTCTTATTAATCGGCAAAGCAACCATAAACTCTCCATTACCGGAATTTGCATAAGCCTCCTTTACAACCTTTCCAGTTTCCAGATCGATCAACTTAAAATGGGCAGGCAGGTGTTTTTTTGTAACTGCATCATAAACCAAACCTCGCACGTGTGTCGTTCTGGTAGGTTTGAATTCCTCAGGCAAAGCAAATGAGTATAGATCAAGACCTCCCTTTCCCTCTTTCCTATCCGACGCAAAAAATGCAAGGTCACCTTTTGCAGATACCAAGAGACTGTTCTCATTGTTGTAAGTGTTAATTGGATAGCCTAGGTTGACAGGTGTACCCCAGGTGCCATCAAATTCCTTCCGGCTAATAAAAATATCCAACCCTCCCATACCAGGATGCCCATTGGATGAAAAATAAATGGTTTGACCATCCGGATGGATCATAACCGACTCTTCTCTATACGGTGTGTTAATTTTT
>Ga0206681_10000484_pt1 | contig 21255 bp, 24 predicted proteins | sample M150012015metaG_FD_161048 | JGI IMG/M metagenome (GOLD analysis project Ga0206681, IMG submission 161048) | Ammonia-oxidizing marine archaeal communities from Monterey Bay, California, United States - M1 500m 12015 | ecosystem: Environmental > Aquatic > Marine > Intertidal zone | place: USA... | reverse complement strand
GAATACCAGTTTGTGCCGTAGCTATTAGACCTACCTACACTTGTTATTTGAATGGTGAAAGTCTGAATAAAAATATTACAAGAGTCGAGAGAGGAATCTAGTTCCCCCGGAACCGTCGTATGTACGGATTTAGATACTCTTAGAATATCCCCAACACTCAATGCAGTACTATTTGAAGTTAATTGTAACTTCCTAGGAGATGATAAACTCTCTTGTAATATATAACCCATCTTTTATTTTATTTTAACATCCACAGTCACAATTGCCTTCACACACTTGCACTGCTTTCTGGTATTGAGAATTAGCATCACTTACTAATAAGTGATCTTCAACTTTCATAATTCTTTCTGCTGTTGCTTCTGCAGATTTTACTAGAAGCATTACTTTTTGAGCCTTGTCCATTAAAGCGGCACAGGCAGGGTCAGAACACCCACAGCTTAATAACTTATCTGTAAGTAATACTAAACATTTATCTACTGCACAGGTAGATACGATAAAGCGAGTAGTTACAACTCCCTTTGTATCTGTAACATCCACCCTATACACACCACCGGAAGTTAATCCAGTAAACGCGTATGAATCTGCATCAGCTGGTATAACCCCTTGTATGGATACACCTGAATCTACATTTTCTATGGATGCTTTGTATACTGCTCCAGGATGTGTTCCTACGAGATTGATAATAATAGATTTACAATCCCCTGTCATTGTAGCATTTACTAATAAAGCCATAAGTTGAAATTTAAAAAAAGATCGTATAGAGGCGCAAAGTCCTCCATACAATCTTAATATTAATTAAGTTTTTTAAGCTGGGTCGTCTAAAAGTAAACGAGCATTACCTGAAAATGCTGCCAAGTCAATCTCGAAACCTGCTGTATCAGCAGTTAATGCTCCAGAAATTGCTGCTATAGTTACATCTTGAGGAATGCAAACCATAATATCACGTACATTATCCACACCACGAATTTGACCTTCCGCAGAATTTTTAACTTTGATATTGTATACATTGTACTCTTCAGCTGCTACTGCAAATGTTTCTTCAGCAAATGTTTTGAAAGCAACTAATCTGTCATACGATCCGTATTGACGACCTTGTAATAGTAATTCACCTGCTAACACATCAGCAGCTGCTCCCACACCCTCAACCGCACCAGTTAGTGCTCCAACAGATAGTGTTGAATCAGCATCACCAGCATCATAAGCAATTTGAATGTTTTTACCTGCATCAATTGCAAGGGTTACAGTACCATCAGAGTTGTCCGTAGATGTAACAAAGTCACAACTAAACGCTGCATGAAACGCTGCCGCATCTAATTCTTTAGTAGCAGCTCCTGCATTGAAAGATGTTAAAACTCTTTCGAAAGGCTCATACCCTGCAGAAGTTTCAATAATTTTAAGAACAGCTTCACTAATATCAGTACCACCGTCACTAAACGTAATTGTGATAGACCCACCAACTGCAGCCGCAAATGTTTTACCAGATATAGATACAATATCTTCTTTAGTAAACCATGGAGATGCTACAGTAGCTTCTCCTGACGCTGCAATTCTTGCAATTCTAATTTCGTCTCCACCTGCAGCATACGATACTGCTTGGCCATGCGCATTTTTTGATTGCACAACTGCACATCCGGCAGTTGTTACTGAGGCTACATCAGCCCCGACTATAATTTGTCTCATTTTTACAAATTTTAATAGTTATTATTCATTTTTACCTAACTCAATCTGTTGAGTTTTGTATCGAGGATCACTAATGCCCTCTAAAATGCTACTAATAGCCATATCAACAATCTCTTGATGAGTATGTTGCGCTAATTCGCAGCTGTTGCCCAAAGATAGTGAAACTATACTCGGATTTTTTATGTAGGTCAATTTCACTGATTCTATTATAAATATATCATTAGTGAAGACCATTAATTTTTTATCCTCTATAGTTATTAAAGGCTTATCTTTTGTAGTAGTATTAAATGGGTCAGAAAGTAATGCAAGAATGTCATCTTGTTGAACAAATTTTATAGGCACTTTCTTTGATATAGGTGAATCTACATCTACTAGTAACTCTTGCTCTTTTGAATTTAAGGCAGTACACGTAGTATTATACTGCACATTCCCTAAACCTTTTAGCATAAACCTATAGTCATCAGGGAACTCACTTGAATAATACACATGAGTATTATTAATTGATTGCTCTAGATATTTAAACTTCAGCATAGTATCTATAACTAAAACTCTCAAGTCATCTATCCTTTTTTGAGATTCTTCAAACCCTTTATTATAGATATTGTTCTTCCCATACTTCAGATTAACAAACTTACCTATAGATTTATTAAGTTCTAGATCTATCTCTTCTGGTAAAAGCGTGTCAGCTTGGAATGAATTAATCTTATCCACTCCCTGCTGAACCGCCAAATGCATTTCATTAATATTCATTTAGTACATTATTACATTTGTTATAAAGCTACCTCTTTAAGCTTTGCTCTTAAGGTAGTCAACTTTCCTGAATTTTTCTTGTTTTTCAAGTAAATTACAGTGTCTTCCATCGTTTCTCCGAGCACTTCGTCAATAAAGATTACTTGGTTACCGATTTTTCTTAAAACGCCAGCAGTGATCATCTCATCGATCTCAGCTTTAGTCTCTAGGTTCTTATCTTCTGAAATACGTAAGAATTTTTTAGGTGCAGACGTTTTAATATCATATAACGCATTTTCCACTTGCTCTTGTGTAAGCGTATCTGGATTAAGGTTATTAGATAGTAAACGAAGAACCCTCTTCATTCCTTTTAAATCTGAAGACAGTTTAATAAATGCTTTATCAGCATCTTTCTTCATTTGAATTTCATTGAATCTCTTCAATTCATCACGCTTGTTATCTTGAATGTAAAAACGCTTATTCCCATTTGATGCCATCTCTTCTTCAGATAGAGCAACATGTGGGTGTTTAATAGCGAAGTTATACTTCAAGAAATCCATTAAGTTGATTGGGTTTTTATTACTGTCCAGACCGATCTCTAATTCTACTCCTGTAAATGATACTGGAACTGTAAGTTCAGACCAGAATATCTTTGAGTGGCGAGGCCAATCTTGGTGATCAGGTGATACATCCAATAATCCTACCATATATTTTTTTTCTTCCTCAGGAGAAAATCCTTTTAATGGTTGACGATTAACGTATACACTACTCAGTTTTGTTACAGCCTCTGCTACAACCTCTTTTGGTAAATGATTTAAAATCTCTTTACGTCTTAGAAATACTTTTTTACTCATAATATAGTTCTTTTTTAGTTAGTGAGGTATAAAGAATAATTTCCTCTAAAAAGTTTTTAGTAAAGAAGTGGGGGATTACTCCCCCACAACTCAACCAAAAAACCAATATATAGACACGCGATTAACGCCTTGTTATGATGCCACACATTGAATATCAAGTGAAGTATCAAATCTCTTTAATACAATACCTGCAGTTTTCAACATATGAACAGATGCACCGTCTACGTCAGAAGCTCTAGCTGTTCCAGAGTCAAATCCGCGAGGTACAACAGAACCAGCAACACACCATCTCATCATCTCACGCCCTTTCTTGTTGATCATCTGTAAATTAGACTGTCCGTCATAATTAGATTGATCTACAAAAATCATACGATAAGACTCCAACGAATATCCAGTTACTGGATGCTTGTCGCGAGCTTGTGCAATAGGACCATGATCGAACATAGGTAATTTAACAACATTTACTGTATGCCCATCTACGTGCTCGTATTGAGTAAAGTAACCTGTTAAACCTAAATTACGTCCAGAACCTGTAACGAAGCGATTCTCTCCACCAATCTTCCACGAGTTACGGTCAGCCCCAAAATGGCCTTTTAATGCTTCGTCGAATTCACGAGCACCACCAGTTCCTGTGTAAAGAGTGATTTGTTTAGCATTAGCGTCAGACATTCCGTAGAATAAATCGCCAATGATATTTTTGATCTTATTTTCAGTTAAAACTGAATAAGTATCTTTATTGATAACTTGCTCTAAAAGACCAGGACCCAAAATTACTGGCTGTCCATTTTCATCTTTCATTGTAGCTTTACCTTTGTCATCGTAAGTCTTTTGTCCGTACCAGTAGTACATCTCACACTCTTCTTTAAAAGCAAGCATGTGTTGATACTCCTCATAGTCCATCCAAAGCTTAGAAGATCCTCCACCCTTCTTAGGAAGTGTGAATTCAGCCACGAAGTCTTTAGCATTACCAGACATGTGGTATGATTTACGAATTGTTCCAATCTTGTTACGAACTTTACCAGGTGTTTCCCAGTTAGATGCATTACCACGAGAGAAGTCAACTCCTACCGGTGCATACATTTGAGCCCATAAAGATCCTATCGCCGTTCCAGCTGATAATTCTGCTGACGGGTCTGGGTTTACCAATTGAACTGTGTAACGCCAATTAGCTCCAACCTGTACAGGTTCAGCCATGATACGTACTTGTTCTCCTGCTCCGTTTACTAATACGTAAGGGAAGATGAACCATTTATCTGGAAAAGTTAAGTAGAATGTTGAACCACCTAATCCTAGGTTATTTCCTGTTGTAGCTGCTGCTATAGGTCTAGTCTTCAACGAATGAGTCTTAACACGATACTCATACTCTAAACGGTCGATTGACTTAACGTTACCTACACCTTCAGTTAAGAAAGAAAGAGGGAAACGTTTGTCATCTTTACCCGCTAAGTGCGTGATAATCGGAGACAATTCCGTTGGCTTAGACAACATAGCATTAGCTAGACTGTTCATGTCAGTCATTTGAGAATCATTATAATAATTCTTCTGTACACTAATGTTATTTCCTTGTACTGCCATTTTAAAATTAATTTATATGCAAAGTTTAAATATTGCCGTTTTTATAGTGAGAGGTCTAGATCGTCCATATTGACATTCTTACTCCGTCTCTTTGATCTCTTAGCGCTCTTAACAGACTCTTGTCTACCAGAGATTTTATCTCTAAGAGATTGTACACTCTTTGTTTTAGCTCTTGAGTTTACTAACCCACCTAAATCAAAGCCCTTGTACATTAGATAATCAATTGCGAGTTTTACCTCCATCTCTGCTTCAGAGTGATCTACATCTCGCTGAGTCCTACCTTCATTATCTACCGATTGTGATAAATAATTGAAGAACTTTGACTTATCTTTTTCAGGTATCGTAATACCTGCAAATTCTTGGGAATCTTGTATCGTTTCTGATACTCCCTCCCAAAATTGTTCCTGCGCTTTTCGAGACTCTATCTGAGAAGTTCTTTGCTCCTCATACATCTTTGCTCGTTGCTGCTCTTGGTAACTACCTAAAGCCTCTTTTGCTGCAGCCGCCTTATTAAATAATTTACCGGAATCCTCATAGTCTTCTAGTAGCTCATTAGTAAAAGCTTTATCATGACCTTTAAGCTCAAAGTAGTTTGCTAAAATAGCTCTTTGAGAAGCTGTGTCATTTTCATTTAACTCAAATGCAGAGTAATCTGATCTAGGATCGTGAGCTGACATGAATTGTTGTGATTCTCCTCCTTGTAGCACATATTCTAAATGCTGTTTTACTAAGGGAAAGTTTTTCAATACATCGTCTATCCTGTCATCTGCTATTTGAGATGCAATGTCTTTCGTCATCTGCGTTAAACCTTCTGGAGTATCTTCATACTCTCCCTCAGGCTCATAACCAAGATTCTCTAAAATCTCACCTACTATTGTAGGTTCTGCATCTTCATCTTCTTCAGAATCTTCCTCATCGCCATCACTAGTATCTTCCTCAGGCTCTTCTTCCTCTCCTTCCTCTTCTATGTCTTCTAGTACTGGATCCTCTTTGAGGTCCTTTACATCTTCTGCTTCATCCATTTCTGGTTCAGCGTCAGGAAGATCAACTTCCATCCCTGTTTCAGAGGAATCTTCTCCAGAGAAAACATCGTCTATAGTGATGTCATCTAATGCGATTCCGTCGTTATCGTCTTCTGTAATCATATCTATTGGTTTTATTGTTAACAAAAATAAGGAATATATCTATAACTTTTATAAGTTTACATCAATTTGGAAATTCCCTTAATATATAGCACTTTACTTCTTTTTCTTCTTTAATTTAGTAACCTTTCCTCCGTATTTTTTTAATATTCGTTGTTGAGGGTAAAAAATTCTTTGAAAATCTTTTTGCCCTTCTCCCCAATCTAAGAACTTCTTTAATCTTTCATCCCTCCTCAATAAAGGGAATTGGGTGTCTAAAAATTCTTTACCTACTTGTGTAGACTCCATAAGTTTATCCCCCATAACTGCTGTATAAAAACTTTGTGACGATTCTGGAGGTAAGTCATCTAAAGGATCCTCTCTAAATTTAGGAGGGACTAAATTATACATAGATCCTCTACCAGATAATGCATTTTGTAAATCCATTCTTCTAGTTAAAAAATCATCACGAGTACCAATGTTTCCAAATCTTGCTTTTTGCTCATCAAACTCAAGTCTATCATAATTTAAAATATCTTTAACATCTTTTTCTAAGTCAGCTACATTAGTAAAAGGTTTTCCTGTTATATCTCCTGTTATACCCATAACTTGGCTAGGTTCAAACTGCCCTAGAAATGCTTTTGGTGCGGGCACGTTTAATGGGTCTGCATAAAATCTTGCTAATTCTGCACTATCATTTAATCTTTTTTTGAAACTTTCTAAGTTAGTTGTTTTAAAATCTCGTCTAGGTTCATGTGGATACCTTAATACATCCTTATTTTTTGTTGGACTACTTAAAATATCGTCAGAAGGAGTTCTTACATAAGTAGGTGTATGAGTGCTTTGTTTTAAATATTCTAAATCATCTTTTACACTTTGATCTTCGAAACTCCCAGATTTTCCTGCTTCTGTCGTTATTGCCTTATCAGGAAAGGTAGATAATAATCCTGCCCTAGTAGGTGCAGCCCCTAAAACACTAGGACTACTTTCATAAAAAGGATTACGTGATAATGCAGCATTAATATCAGGTAACGACGCTTCAAATAAACCAGTGAATCTTGACCTTAAACCTGCTGTATTATCTAGATGAATATCACCTAACGCTGTTCCATGGCTCTTAAGAAGAATATTTTTATCTACTAGAGGGTTAACAGCTCCCTTAGCGAAGGGTCTATTTAAACTTTCTAAATAACTTAGTGTAGGCGAAAATTCTTCTGATATATTTGTAAAACCAAGTTTTTGGTTATGCCATGCACTGTTTTGCATACCTTCTCTTTTGTCAAGATAATCTTGTCTACTTGTTATAGGTTTTTCTGGTGCTTTTGAGCCATAATATATAGACTCTGCTACGGCATCTGTAAAAGTATCATCAGACTTCATCTTAGGCATAAGATCATCAATAAAAGTAGAAGAGTTAACTATTTTATTTTTAATATTATTTATTGCCTCTGTTTCATTTCTTCCGTATTTATCTGTTTGCCTTTGAAGATTTGCTAAATCAGTTATAAAGTTTTTATATTTTTCTCCTTCAGGGACATATCCTCCGCTAACTAATTCTTTATATAATTGATCCCAATTTGAAAAATATTTTGGATCTGCTGCTTCTCCACGTATACCAGACGCTCTTCCTAATTTTGTAGGATCAAACACCTCACCTTCTAATTGTTCATACTTTTCTCCTGGAGTAATATTTTGAGGTCTTATTATAACTCTTTCTGTAGCTACCTGTCCAGGAGTATCTCCAACGGTTGTATTGTACCCTCGGTAAATATATCTAAGATCTGGTGAAATTTGTTTTCCTGTTCGAGTATCAAATAATCCATATCCTTCAGGTAAGTCAGGATCTGATATTATAGGGTTTTCTGGATTATATTCTTTTCCCTCTAGACGAGCTTTCATCGCTTTTCCGAAATCAAAACGATCATCTTTTTGTCGGTTTAAGTTTGCATAAGTCTTTCCTGTAACAGGCTCTAACATTTCTGCATTCCTACCAATTCTATCAAAAAAGTCAACAATTTCAGATGGACTTTTGCCTTCTAATTCTCCAGGTTTAACTATAGACATATCTCCTACATATCCTTTCCTATCCCAGCTTGATCTTCCTGAAAACCTATTTGCTAGTCCTGGAGAATTTGATGTATATACACCGCGCCCTAACTGACCGCGCCCTGCTATAAGTGGAATCTTGTCTTGCGGCAGCGATGGTTGTGCAAATAAATATTGATCAGCCATTTGCTCTTCAGTTCCTCCAGCTTTTACAGCTTCGTCTGCATCTAAATAAACTCCTCTTACAGATCTCATTTGTCTGTCAGCATATTCATCAACTAATTCTTTATTATCTTTTAATTTATTAAGCTGCTCTTTATTTACATTAGCTCCTATTAAACCTTTTTCCCAGAGAAATCCCACATATTGATAATTATCTTTTATATACTCAGGTAATTGATTCATATCGGCATATCTCTGAGGCATATTCTCACCCTCTTTTAGAAGTCTTTCTCTTGTTTCAGCTATAGGTTTATAGCTTTCTTTTCTATTGAGCTTTACAATTTCTTCTTGAAATTTCTGCCACCCCGCCTCTTTATTTTTATCAAAGGCTGACTCCATTTTATCTAAATCTCTAGAGTACTCTTTAATCATGTGATCTCTAGCTGAAGGGGAAAGTAAATTAGCTGTAGTAGGTCTTACTTTACCTGTTACATCATCTATAGAACCTAAACCTTCTGGAATCTTAATATTAAATTTATTTGTAGTAGTAAAAGGTGAAGTAGGTTTAGGTATATTTATAGGAGATTTTAGTCTTGGTGTATTATAAAGATCTGTAAACCCATAATAGTCTGTAGGAGTTTTGCTAGTTTTTGCTCTATCAAGCGCTCCTTTAAATCCTTTATAGAAAGATTTTGCATCTCTAAGAGGGCTAAATCTAACTCCTGCAGCTCTACCTATAGGTGTCATCATCAAAGTATTTAACCCAAGGTTTACCCCAGTCTTTAAACTAGGATCATCTGTAAATTCATTTATTGCATTAGGCATACGAGCTGCTGCGCCTGCAGCTCCTATAAGAGCTCCTGGCGGAGTAAAGTATGCTGCTGCTTGGAAAGCAGGATTATTAATAGTTTTATCAAAGCCATAGTTTATATAAGCATTTCTAGCTTCCTCACTTTGATTTGTCCCATCTATATAAGATTGTGCAATCTGTTCTGTAGATACACCTACAGGTACATCTCGTCTACGACCTAATTCTTGATCTTCTTTAGATACATTAATAGGGGTATCTAATCTAACTAAACCTCCTGCAGATTCATCATAACCAAACTTCCCTGTAAGAAGTTGTTTATTTATATAATCATCTTTACTCTGGTCTCCAGTAAAAGATCTACGATCTCCTTTTAGGGTATTATATGTAATTAACTTCTTTTTCTTAGGAGGATCAGTTGGCCCCCCATTCTCGTATTTTAATCCGCCATTTTCATATTTGAATCCTCCATATCTTTTCCATTTGTACATATCCATACCATGCCGGCCATCTATTTTTGCAAGATCCTCTAAATCTCTAATATGCATTTTACCATCAAAATATTTAGAAGCTGCCTCCATCTTACTTTTAGGTACGTACATATTTGCTAGTTCGTCAAACCCTAGAGAGCTATTAATCGTCTGCTCAAGTCTAATATCACTATTAATGTTTCGTGTATCAAGATGTTTACGTGTTTTAGGATTTATACCAAAAATTGCAGGGTAAGGGTTTTCGATCATATCTTTTTCAAAGGGGGTAGCGTTATTCCAATGACTCAAAGAGTTTTCCTTAGATTTACGCATAGCCTCATAAACTTCGTCTCCATGTCTAGAAACAAAATTAGCTTTGCCATCTATAAAAGAGTTATAATCGTTTAGAGGAGAATTTACTGATTGAGGTCCGTGTGCCCCAGAGTATCGCATAGGGGTTCGAGTTTCATCAAATCTGGTAGTAGAAATTCCAGTAGTATTGGCGTGATTACCCCAAAAATGCCCCCGCTCTCCTGAATGAAGTCCAGTGTTAATCTTCCCTGCAGGAACTAGACCATCATTTGCTTTTATACCTGCAAATGAACCAGAATTAGTACCATGGAAGTATAGTTCAGGTTTAGAATCCTTCAACCCTGGAGATATTTCTATATTTTTTTTCCTTAACTCAATGGCTTCCTTCGTAGACATTCCCTTACCTCTTTGCGTAGGAATCATATCCATATCAGCGTGACTGGAGTATATGTCTGGTTCTATTTCAGGCATAGTATCTCCTATCTTAATATCATTTCTGTACCTAGACCACCTCTTTGTTAAATTTCCAACCTTATCTGTAAGAGGTTTTATAAGAGGTTTTACAAATTTCTTTACGGCTGTTCCAGGAACAAAAGGTATCATGAATCCGGCAGCAGATAAAGCTGCGTCCCCATAATTACCTTTACTAAGGTCATTTACTATATGGCCAGCGTCCATAATCTCCCCAGTAATGGGAGACCATTCTGCAGCTGTTTGAACAGAATTATCTTGATATATGAGATTCCCGGTATTAGTTTTTTGCTCTTTTAAGGCATTAAGGGTGTAGTTGTTTACGGATGTGTTATCAGAGTCAAAAGATAAATCTTCATATGGATCATACTCTGGTCCTGTATAACTTGGATACTTCTTCTTAGGTGGATCATGTTCTCCACCATTCTTAAATTTAGTAACTTTACCTCCTGTTTTATACTCGCTAGGCCCTACAAAGTCTTCGATTCTTACATACTGAAGTTGATCTTCTCCAAAATGCCCTTTAGGATCGGTAACAATTTTATGTGTCTGTGGAGTAGGTGTTTCAGGATTCATCATGTCAAATGAATTACCTTTAAACCAGTCAGTCTCTTTGTAGGTGGTTGGGTGCGCTTTAGATTTTAAGAACGCTCCAGAGGTTGGATCTACAGTATTAAGGTGATACTTTTTATCTTCATGGTTCCAAGTAGGCTCCAATCCTGCATTAAATGCTCCCTCTAAATTATATGTAGAGGTATCTGTATCTCTTAAATTCTCTGGCAACGCATCTTTCCACTCCTTGTAGGTTTGTCTTTTACCTCCATCTTGATACTGTCCGGGTTGAATCATTTCTGAACGTCTAGAGCCCATAGTTTGATTTAGACCTATCTCAGAAGTATTTGGAGATACAAATTCTTCTCTTGGAGTGTTTATTTGGGGGATAGTTTGTGCGGCGGGAGGAGCTACTGGGGCAGGTTCAGGAGCTTGTGGCATCTCTTGTTGTTGTTCACCTTGCTCTTGAATTGCTTCACCAGTTTGTGCTTCTTCCCTATTGATAGCCTCATAAGCAGGAACATCTAATTGTCCAGCCATAGACTGTCTAATGATGTCTAATTTACTTTGACTATCTAGCATAAATTATATCTTTTTACCTTTCTGTGATGCGTAGTAAAGAATAGCAGAGTCTCCTTCAGCTAACTCTACACTTTTAATAGCTCCTTCAATAACTATCCCAACTGGGTATGCTACTGCAAAGCTTCCACGTGAATTCCAAAAACTTAACCCTAAAGGGGTTACAAAACTAGAGAACCCCCCTCTACCATCAGATTTAGGTAAAAACATTATTCCTGCAAAAGGTTCTTCTCTAGTATCATTATCGATTTGGAATGCTCTAGTTCTACCTCCGGTAACAAGTTGCATACCGTTAAATCCCCTTGGAGTTAATTTTTCACGTATTTCTTGGAGATATTTCTCCGTTCTAGTTTTAGCCATTATTATTTAGATTTAGTATTATTTTCTTTTTTCTTAGCTGCTGCTAATTTTTTATCCTCATTCTTAGATCCTTCTGAGATCTTTTTAGACTCTAAAGACTCCTTAGCTAAATTAGATCTAGAAGATTCTAATGCTTGAGATTCTTTAATCCCCGCCTCATGTTCTTTTATATCTAATTCTCTATCCTTGAATTCAGCATCTGAAAGTATCTTATTTGTATTTACCCCAGCAGAGATTTCTGCTACAGCAATCTTAGTTTCACGATCCTTCTCTTTATTCATGTTCTCATTCTCAACCGCAGCCTGTTGTTGTTGCATAGCAGCCTGCTGTTGTTGTTGTTCAGCCTGTTGTGCAGCTTGCTCTAATTCCTGTTGTGCAGCTTCAGCCTTTTTAAGGTTAGCCTTTATTTGTGTGAAATTTTTAGAGTCTAACATCTCTACAACTGCAGATGCAGGCATACCATTTTGAATCATAGCTTGGCTCATTTGTTTAGCCATCTCTATTTTCTCTACTTCATCTCCAGCGTCTGTAAGCCATAAACCATACTCAGATTCCATATGCTCCATAGTATCTATATCTAAAAACTCAGATACACCGTCAGGCATAATAAAAGCAGCTTTCTTACCATCAACCCAAGCCTCTTTAGAGTAATCTAATAAAGCTTGCATGTCACGTTGCTCTAATCTATTAAATTTACGGAATAAGTCTTCAGTAATATGAGATGACTGTATAATAGCCTGCTGAGAAGTAGATTTACCTTCGTAAGCTCCAACATCTCCCTGCCTCTGTCTGTTGACCCCAGATAATTTTTCCCATTCCTGTAAAATAGAATCTAAAAGTACAATATATTGCTCAATTGTCTTGATAGACATATCCATAACAGATTGATGTTGAGGGGAAAGTTGTACACCTTCTTTATTGTAATCAACCCATGCAATCCCTGTACCTTCGACAAAATGCATAAACTTATCCATATCCCACTTCTTAGGGATCATATTAATGTCAAACTGTGCAATTATCCCCTTAGAGCGAGCGATAGCGAGCTCAAGACGATATTTATACACATTATATGTTAACTGATAAGGCATACCCAATGATACTAAAGAAATATTATCAGAATTTGTATCGGAATATCTTCTACCATTAATAGGTAATTTACATATAGATGGGTTATCTAACGACGCCCTCTGATTAGGGAGAGGAGCAATATCAATGAATAGCCTGCCGTCGACTTTATGTCCACCCCATACTTCATTAACCCATAACCATTCAATTCTAGCCCCAATTTCTTTAAGCTCTTTTGGCATTTTAAATCCGTCTTCGACCTCCATCTCTTCCATCTCTCCCGTCTCTGGGTTGGGGTACGAGACAAAGCCAATCCTTTTCCTGGATTCCAGTATACTGTAATAAGTTCAATTAATCTATTGCTAAATTGATTTCCATTAGGACCTGAAGTACTCATAGACATCCATGGAATCTCAGAATTACCCATACCATGGGGTTCCTCTAAGCTAAGTACTTGCTCATCAGTTAATTCATCATGAAAGTAATCTATAAGTGTAGACGCATGTACGAACTTTCTAATAATAGCCCAGTCTCCATCTTCCACAAACTCTAAATCTGGATCTAAATCGTAATCTATATCCATAGGATTTAGTACCTCATAAAAAGGATCATTATGTCTAACCCCTCTATGTGTATATACTTCCCCAGAAACTAAATAGTGGAACCAAGCTTTATCAAGTTTATCTTTTATTTCTTCTTTAGCCATGATGTAATTCATAGCACTCTGCCCCATAATAGCCCTATTATCTCTATAACTATTATTAAATAAATCTTCAATTTGTTCAGGCATCTCTACCTCGTTAGGATCCATCCCAGTATCTATACCAGCTTCAGCTGCAGAATTTGCGAAGTGTTCCTGTAGATTTCTATATATAGCTTCATTCTTTGCTTCTGCTTTTCTAGTTATAGCATTAGCATTTAAAACACCTACTGTAAAATTTAGAGGGCGCTTAGCCTTCTCTCCTAATAATAAATCTATTATTGGTTTAATTATAGGGAAATTCCTCAATGTAGAAGGGAAATTTTTTCTGTCTTTTCCGTAAGGCTTTAACAGCTTACTGTAGTCAGATTCATCTACCACACCATTATAAAGGTCATAGTATTTAGCTAGCTCATCGCGTCTGGAAGACATAGATGATGTATTAGTAGATAAGTTTATATATCCGTCAACACAAGATTCACGCCACTCTTTATTCTTCTTTTTAATAGACAGTTTCTGTCTAGGTAGATTATCGTATCCCATAATTTAACAAATTTAATAAATTTACCTCTCATAGGAGGAAAGTATAAAAAAATACCTTATACTCTATAAATATGCCACTAGTAGTTCTGATCAAACCACACATCGTGGGCTCTATCCTCTAAAACATCCTTAACCTCAGCATTATATAACTCACGAGTGTGGTACATTCCAATCATGAAAGACATAACTCTATCAAAGTTTCCTTTATGGTTGAACTTAATTAACTCCTGAAGCAATGCAAGATCAAAGATCTTGTGCAAATTTAGTGTTTTTTTTCCACTTTCGTCAGTAGATCTAGGAGTATTTAACCAATCCCTTATATAAATCTCTCCCTGACGCTTTCTTGCCTCAGTCATGTGCATACCAAACTGACGCTTAACAGTCTTAGATTGTAGGTTCTTTTTATCTAACATTTCAAACTCCTCCTGAAGCTTATGTAATTTCCTATGCCTCTTCGCATAAGGTATAACCTCCCCTCTATCATTCTCGAACCCAATCTTACATCCGTAATAGTCCGCGAGCATGAATAGGTTTCTGTTATAATCATCGGAAGTCTTAGGTCTACCTACATATGACGCTACAATCATGTCATCCGGAGAGGAGATATTATTAGGCCTCTTTATTACATATGCAGATCCTAATGATGTACTATCAGCTGATTGGTTCTGTCCATATGGATCATGGCAAATTACATACATATTAACAGGAACCTGTTGACTTTGATTCTTGTATGGGGCTTCATATATAACGACCCCTCCAGTATTATCATCCTCTCTTCTATGCGGATACCTGTTAATAGGTCTAATATCTCCATCCATTCTGAACTTAACCTTACCTTCTGTATCATGATAAAATACACCCGCAGTACCTAGAGATTGTAATCCCTTGGCCTTCACATAGTTGTACTGTTCCTGTAAGGATGCCACATCAAATAAATTAGATGTAACTTGTAATGTAGCTTCTTGGGGGGAGTTTGGATGCTCCGCAATATATTGATCTAAAGCTTTGGCGTCAGCTGCTCCCTTCTTTCTATTACGCATTTCAGCCTCATGGGCAATAGCTTCCGCTCTTAAGGAGTTCCCTTGCTTATCAATAAACCCATCAAGATTGGTATGAATAGGAACAAAGTACCCGCACCGAGTACCCATAGACCCTTCATCCCATATATTCTCATAATCCATACAGTCATAAGATGCGGGGTTATAAAATATCTCTTCCATAGCCTCAAAGTCCGCGCCTTCTTCCCCGCCGGTACCAAAAGCGACCATAAGTCCTAATGTTTTAGATCCTTGACGCATTGTAGGCATGGTAACCTCCCACGCTTTAAGAAGTCCGGGGAATGAACCAGCTTCCTCGAAGAACACTAGTTCACCCGCCTTTCCTCTAACTTTATCTGGGTTATCCTTTAAAGACACCCCCATTATCTGTGATTTGTGGCCCATCTCAATGTCCACACCATTTACTTTCTTCTTATACCCTGCATGTTTATGCATCTCTCTATCCCTAAGTCTAGGTTGAGTCCATGCTGTATGGTCATCTATAAAGGATAGGAATTCCCATACCTTAGAGAGTATTCCATCCCCAATAAGATATTCCTTACTGTTAGCAAATACAAAGTTCTTAGAATTTCTTAATAGGAAGTAGTTCCTAGCAAGCATAGATCCAGCCTTATACGAATACCCTTTACGACGTGCCTTAAGCACAATCATATGTCTATTCGTTTTCCTAGCTTCGTCTATTTCTGTGAAATAATCATGATCCCCATCGTAAAACGCAGGGAAATTCCTTTCACGTTTAGACTGAACTGTACCATCAGGGAGGACCTCATCTACCGCCCTATCAATAGGACAATAATTGAGGTAGAAGTAATGAAACCCGGTAACCGCCAGCTCATTTTCAGTCCCTTCATCGACTTTATAGCCATAAAGACATCTCTTCTTTTCCTCATCCCAATAGGTATAGTACTCTCTTGTGCCTGGCAAGGCATTTGTGTAGTATCCGTTATTTTCAAAATGAATAGCAGGTTGCCTTACTCTGTGTATATCTTTAAATATCTTCAATGCCCACCCTATATTTCAGAAGCTCTGCACACTTCTCGTATTCCTCTAAGCTAGAAAAATGCTCAATAACTATATCAATAGTAGACTCATCTCTACCATCGCTAACTTCAGGGTTGAATGGTAGTATATATGAGTTATTATATCCAATTTCCCCATGTTCTACTATATCCTCTAAGGTAGTTTTACCTGTAATAAAGTCATATGCGTTCTCCATAGCTTTATTGTATTTTCCTAAATCTTCTATAAAATCCATTACATGCTGTATTTATTAACCTCAACTCCACCTCTATTAGGATTATTAGATTGCTCCTCTTTCTTAACTATATCTTCTAGTTTAGATAAGCCTTCTACAACCTTACCCATCTTCTCTAAATTCCCTATAAGGTCCTTAGCTGTATAAATAGGTTTCCCTCTATCGTCCAGGTCTGTGAGATCTACTGTTCTGAAATACTTCTCTAACTTAACTACAGAATCTGTAGCAGCTTTAAGAAGTCTAACCGCAGAGGTTTCTATAAGTTTTTCATACTTACGGCATGCCTCTTTTACTTTTATTGAGGGGCTCCAATTCTTAGCCCCGTACACACTCTCTTTAACTTCTATTTCTCTCTGAGACCAGTCATATACTGCAAATGGAGAACGATGATCTACCATAAAGTATACATAACTCAATTCGTTGGGTTTGAGATCTTTAAACTCTAAGACAGTAGAGGCGTATGCGCTAGGCGAAGCCTTGCCATCAATTATATGTATTAAATCATCTCTTAGACTCATCTGTTATTCTATTCATATGTTTAATCCTCTCCTTCTTTGCAGAGAATTTACCAAAGTACGGTAATCTAACTGTCTCAAACCCTCCAAGCTTCATTATCTTTTTAACGAATTGGAATTGATGTGAAACTATCTCCTCTACTTTACTTATAGGTAGATTATATTTATTGGCTAAAGTATATATTAACTCCTCTCTATTTTTTGACACCTTTATCTTTTTTAGCCTTCTCTTCTGCCGCAGCTTTAAGATCAGAGACATCTTGCGTCTTCCAACGTCCCTTAGGGCATGTTGTAGTTCTCCATTTTGCTTTATGCTCTACCAGGCATCCGCAAGCGCCACATCTCATTACATTTCGCATTAATTGTGGGCATGAGTCACATGTTAAAAGTCTTTCCTTGTAATCTTCTTTAGAACAATTAGGAGCTCCAGCAAGAACATATTTACTGAGGTCATTTCCAAAAGAGCGCATCATTTTAAATACGTTAGGAGCTTTAACCACTTCCTTTTTCTCTTTTTTCTGTGAAACTATAGGAGTTTCTTTTATAATTTTAGCATCCTCCGCCTTGATCTCTCGCTTGAAGGGCTGTTTAATATTCTTCTTCTTCATAATACTCAATTTCTACTCTTACTACTTCTCCTTTTGGGTCTTGAACTACCATTACTTCATGATTCCCCATGTTATGGTAAGAAATTACTACATTTGCTTCAATGTGCATATTTTATTAAGATTTCCACGCTGGAAGTCTCTGGATCTAGTAACTTATTTAAGCTATAGTTACCTGTTTTCTTAAGTATAACACCTTTATCCTTAAACCTCTTAACGTAATTGTTAAGTGTGTTGTAGTCTTTTATACCTACCCTCTCGGCTACTATCTTTTTGATCTCAGCACTGCATGCATTCTTTACTACTTTAGGTTGTTCTCTATTAACATCCACAAAGGCTGCTAAGATTCTAAGCTCTTTAGGGGTTAGGTTAAATAAACCATTCCACAGTCTAAGGTACTTATAAGTTGTGTCAATATTGACTGTTATTCTCTTTTTTTTCATAATTCTTCGTCTTTTGGTATATCTACTGTTATTTTAATGTAGTACCCGTCATCAGTTAGACCCACCTCTGTCTCATAACTGTTAACTTTACCAACAGCTTCCATGTCAGACATTTTTAACTCAAAGCTGAGCATAGTGGTGACCCATTCAGATAGATCGGCCACTTCTACACTGCTTGTTATCATAGCTTACCGATTACTTGATGTTCCCCTATCAATAAACAGGCTTTCTCTTCAATATCCATCTGGATAGCCTCTGTTCTAGGGTCAATCATAGCTGTATCACCTATTTCAAGGAATTGACAGTGTGGACCTACTGCTAGAACTTCTAAAATGTTAGTTGACCTAGACTTACGTGTAGTCTCATCTAAGATAATCCCTGAATCTGTTGTTTCTGATGTTGGGTCGGGTAGAACTACCCACGCCCCGCTTGGCTTAAATTTCATATTCTTACTTTATTGGTTTATACAAATATATAAAAGAAATATGTATAAAACAAAATATAAAATAAACTTTCTTTTTTGCGATATTTTTCCTAACTTAAAAGTATCTTTGCGGATATATAAATAATAGTAATTTTCAATATAAATATGTAATGGGGTAAAAGTGGCAAAAGGAGGCATCCTTATATTAACAATCATCTTACTTGTTAGTATGATATGCGCTGTAGAGGGGTGGGAAATTCTTGTAACTCCTATCTCTGTGTTAGGTATTACTCCTACCACAAAAAAATCATTCACGTACTTAATAACTTTACAATCAGTAATACTTGCAGCTCTTTATAAGAGACGCAATGTTAAACCTTTACTTATGTTTGTAGGGATAGCCTCTTTAACTCTAATAAGTATATACGATATGAAGTACTTTAGTACCTACCACAATTTCTTTGCAGCAATCTTCTTCTTATGCCAACCTATTATATTCTTCCTAGAATACAAGGCAAAAAAAGACCCCTATGAATTAACTAAGGGTTCTATTTTGGCATTCCTAATGATTTTAGTACTTGCAGGGATAATTCCTATTCCGATATTTGAATTCTTATCGTATGCCTTGTTGATCTTATTCCTATAGAGACACATCCACCAAGACAGAGTTCTCCCCCTTGGAAAACTTTTTCAATTTGGATTTCGTCTTAGCAGTGCTTCTCTATAAGAGACCAAAGGATAATAAAACTGGTGTTATTTCACCGCACTTACCTGTGTGCATTTTACCCTAACTAAACATTATACCAAATCTTTTCGAAGCTATTGGAGAAAACTCTATCTTCTATTTGAAGACTACAATCCAACTTCTGATCCCTTTTTTGGCTACCGAGGGATGATACTTTTACAAGTGCTTCTTTTGCAAATATAATAAAACTATTTAACTCCCACAATTTTCACAATCAGGATTATCTATTGTGCAAGCTTTTGGTTGCTCTCTTTCTTCTAAATCATTTAGCCAAGCTTCCATATCTGGTGACGCATTTACAGCTTTTTTACATTGGCAGTTTCCACCGCATTTACATTCTTTTTCCATATTTATTTATTTTTAAGAGGTTAAAAAAGACCCCTTTGATAGAGAGGTCTTTAGTATTTTCCGTACCTGTTTGAAATGGTGCAATGGTGGAACACAGTATCAATGACACCTGCCCTAGCCAACCGTTACTACAAAACTCGTAGGATAGCGAAATTCCTTGTCCTTACAAAGGTAAGATTTTTGTCGAGCGGTGGAAATTTTTTGAGGGAAAAATTTTAAAATTTTAGGGAAATTTGTGAATGTGTGGACCAACTCAGACAAGGACCCCCATCAATCTCTGGCCCCGGGATACCCCCCGGTGAGCTAAAACTTCGTTTAACTTAAAATCCAAGCTATGCTTAAATTTGGTAAAATAACCCACATTGGTGGGATCATTAAGAAAGGGTCAGTCAAAGGTGCCTACCCTATCACGTTCCTCAGTGAGGACCTAATTGAACCAGATACTCTGGAGTTCAATAAACCGATAGACTTTTTCAAAGTCGATCAATATGTTATCGTTACACAGAACGATAAAGGTTACTACTCTCTATCGAGAGTACCAGACGAGAAGACAGCTAAAGCTGCCAAACTCGCCTTCAAGAAGCTCCATACTACGTATGATCCCTTCATGTAAAAGAAACCCGTAAGGGTTTTTTTTAATTTATATCTACAATACTCTGGTAATAGGATGCTGTTTGGTTGTTTACTGTTCAGCACCTACACACCCATTATTCCCTCAATCTATAAATCAATCATATTGGTTGTATAGAATACTATAACATTAACACTAAATAAAGAAGCTATAGCTTGGAAAGCAGAGTTAGTAGGATAAAGCCCTGAACACTCTGCTAACCATTTTATAATCTAACCAGGACTAAATGTTCTTGGTTGCAAACAGAAGCACCTCGTAAATATAAAGAACCATCCTACGGACAAGGGTTGAGGTGTGGAGTTTGCATAATTAGTGGTATTGATACTGGCCACACTAACTAACTAAGTATCCTATGTAAATTCAGAGGCGTTCACCTTATAACTTTGGTGATGTAAGTACCGTAAAAAGGAGTAGTACTCCCCAATTTTAATAATAGTAGTGAGTTTGGACTATGGCGTTGCATAACTGCAATTGCGGTAAGATAGTTGGGTTCTCTGCAATAAACTATCAGTGATGATAGTTGCTACTATTTATTTTTTATTTTAAACCTAGAAATTATGGATTGGAAATATTTATCTCAAACTCCACCAAATGATAATGGTGATTACACTATGACTTGGAAAGACAAGAACGATGAAAATCGTACAATTATAACTAAGCACAATATTTTTAAGCATTTATATGATAGAGATGTACAAGATGATGTAGATGAATCTACAGTTGCTACTATATTATAACAAACAATTAAACTTTAACCTAAATCAAACAAAATGAAAAGAATTGACTATTTAGTTCTTGGATTGTTAACACTATGTTGTGCAGTCCTAACAAATGAAATGGTATCATGCCATTATTTTACAGGAGTAGATAAACTACTACTAACAGCTCTTTGGAGTGGATGGTTAGTAGCTATAGTTTACTACTATTTCCAATTGACAAAAGACTACAACTTTAAACATCATGTAAATGGTGGATGGGTAATTGGTCTTGCTGTTGGCATTGAAAATACTTGCTATTCAAAATCAATCAACATTATAATACCATTCATGGTGTTAGAATTTAAGTGGATTAAAAACTAAAAACCAAACCAATGAAGCATTTAAACTTCGAGACTAAGAATCTCAAATTGAATGTGGAGGTACTAAACGTACTTACACAAGAAGAGAAAGATCTAGTAACAATGATGTTCTCATCATAGTTACAA
>Ga0206681_10000480_pt1 | contig 21340 bp, 22 predicted proteins | sample M150012015metaG_FD_161048 | JGI IMG/M metagenome (GOLD analysis project Ga0206681, IMG submission 161048) | Ammonia-oxidizing marine archaeal communities from Monterey Bay, California, United States - M1 500m 12015 | ecosystem: Environmental > Aquatic > Marine > Intertidal zone | place: USA... | reverse complement strand
CTGCAGCTGCAGAAGCCGGGGTGGAAAGAATCGTTCATTTCTCGGTAGCACATCCTGAAAAGGCGCCGGACTGGACCTACTTCAGAGGTAAGGTCGCGGTAGAGAAAATCCTCAACGATTCGGATTATTCATTCGCTATTCTAAGACCTACAGTATTATTTGGTGGAGAAAGAAATGTTCTGATTAACAACATCGCCTGGATGCTGAGAAAGTTCCCTGTATTCGGTGTATTTGGTTTAGGTAATTATCCAATCCAACCGGTTCATGTCAAGGATGTGGCAAGGATTGCAGTTGAGCAGGGGCAATTGCGCGAAAATGTCACAATTGATGTGACTGGGCCCGAAACATTCCGCTACAAGGAATACATCGGACTAATGGTCAAATCAATGGGACTCAGACGAATTATTCTCCCAATGCCTTCACTTGCTGGATGGATGTTTGGTAAAGTCCTAGGGCTATTCTTGCAAGACCTAGTGATTACAAGAGCGGAGATACGCGGCTTGAAACGCGGGTTGATGGCTTCAGAACAAGAGCCACTTGGAGAGTTAAAATTCTCTGAGTGGATTGCTGAACATGGAAATAAATTTGGTAAGAGATACCAGAATGACCTCAAAGAAAGAAAGTACCGCTCTCCATAACCTGCTTATTCTTGTAGGACACCTGCGCAACGCAAAAGCAGAACTTCTTCCCATGGCCGAGCCATTAGGTGCAGACCAATTGGTAGGCCCGCTTTATCAGAACCTACTGGAATAGTAATTGCAGGTTGTCCGGTTAGATTTGGGATATGCATGAAACGCATCAAGGCGGAGAGTGTGGCGAGATCGGATAATCCATTCACTTCAGCACCCTTGGGAATCGGTGGGGCAGTGCAACCGGTCGTCGGGGTGATAATGAGGTCCACGTTATCGAAAAGCCCCATGGTGTGATTGACGATATTATGTCTGAATGAGCGAGCAATAATATCGTCGCTTTCATTCAAACCCTTTGCCATTGCAAGAGAAACTCGGATGTCGCCACCATACTGTCTACGCTTTGAGTCAAACCATGACGATTGGCTGGACAACATCTCTCTTGAGATTGTAGTCAAATGGGCAAGCCTTACCTTGTCGAGGTTTGGAATTTCTATTTCTACTAATTCTGCTCCGGCTTTCAACAAGGTATCTAATCCCTCTTTGCAAGCCTTCACCACCTCATCGTCTGCATGCTCAAACCATGGACGGTAGATTCCAATCTTAATCTGTGATAAATCCAAATTCTCCACATTGGATAAATCAAGACGGGGTTGAGTTGCATCGCTTTCAGAATGGGGCCCACTCATCATTGCCAAACCGCAGATCAAATCGTCTAATTCAGATGCAATCGGTCCGCTTTGTCCAACCGATGGGCACAAGCCTGAGCCGCCATCTCCGCTAATTCGGCCGTGAGTTGTCTTCAATCCGAGGACCCCACATAGGGAAGAAGGGATTCTAATCGAGCCCCCGCCATCTGTTCCATAGGCTAGTGGAACAAATCCTGCTCCAACCGCAGCAGCACTACCGCTACTCGAACCCCCGCTCATTCGAGATTGATTCACAGGATTGCGAACCGTTCCATGGTTAGGATTGATTCCAAAAACTCCCATGCCCAATTCATGTGAAATCGATTTGCCGAGAATTACTACGCCTGCTGCTCTCAGTTTTGCAACTACAGCGCCATCGCTTTCGGCGGAACCTTGGATGCCTCCGATGAATCCAGTTCCTGAGCAAGTTGGCACTCCAGCAGTATTCATTACATCCTTGATCACCATTGGAACGCCATCTAATGGCCCCAGTGGTTTTCCATCCTGATATCTCTGCGAACTTGCAGCGGCTTCAGCCATTGCTGATTCTTGGAAAATGTAGACCATTGGGTGAATGCCCATTGCATCTTCTTCATCGGCTTTCAACTGTAACAAGGCGTCACTTACAACTTCGGTAGGGTCTGCATCTCCCCTGTGGTAGGCTTTTGCAATCATACCCATTGGAACCTCGCCAATTACCTGTTCACCTAAATTCCAAGGAGTCGCGATATCAACTTTCCAATGAGTAATCGGTTCTTCTACGACTTCGACATTCTCTTTACGCATTCTCTTGATACCGGTATTTCGCAACATTTCGGCGACGACTATTCTGCCGATTAAAGGAGTCTCGGATAATCTAGCGACTAAACGCAGCATTCGGCCCTTGAGGATTGGTGCTTTGATGTCAACCAAGTCATAGGCCATACACTGACATCAAGCCGAGTGTCTTGGTGGTTTCCCCGGTTATTGGGAATTATCAGCGGCGCTTGCGTTGCTTCTGACTACGTTGAGCACGAGCCTGAGCAGCTCTTGCTTTATTCCCGCCTTTACGTTGAGCATGAGCACGCTTGTCACCTGTAGCAGGGCCGCGCTTTACCGCTTCTTTCTCATCTTCGCGCTGTTGCTTTTGCATTCCACGCCATTGGCTGCCAATCAATTGAAGAATTTCTTCTTTGGAAGTAGCACCTATGCTCTCTTTTGCGCCTCGGCGGCTAACCCACAAACGGCCTTCCTTAGCATGAGGACGATTTGGGTGACTGATTTTCTCCTCGCGCTTGACCTTCTTGAGACCAGTTGCTCGAGCGGCAATATAGAGGCCTTCGAGATCTGGTTTCAGGACTGAAGAGTCTCTTGGAACCCTGCGACCACTACGGCGCGATACCTTCGCGTTGAAGTATCCCGGCCACAGAGCAATGCGGTCAGGATTGTGTTCCATGAAATCACCTCACAAGGTGGTCTCCAATGAACCCTTTCTCAAAGCAGAACGCCGTTAATCACGCCATCGTGACCTGGGCGACTGGTAATTCGTACTCGACCAAGGTCGGTTTCTACGACTGCACCCTTTGTTAGGATGTTACGACGAATGTAGTTGGGGTTGCTGTCGTTCTCGACGACATTTGTAATAGTTGCAAGAGATGTCTTGCCGGTTTTTGAATCGTTAACTGAGACTTTGTTCTCTGCAAGAACACGAACGAGAGTGTTTCCACCGGTATTGCGGTATATCTTTCGCTTTGACTCGCCAATGAGAGCGAATTGCTTCTCAGAGGAGATTTCAGTGCTGCGCTTGCCACGTGCTTGAACGCGACGACCACCTGTGGGCTTACGACGAGATATTCCGTGCCATTGTGCCATGTCTACTGCCTCTAGCGCCACGGCGACCAGCCGTTCATATTTGAAGGGTATGGGTCAGACACAATCAATAGAAAAAGACGCGACATGCTCTTCATTTCGATTTAGAGTGGCTGTTAATCGGTCTCCATTCTGGAGTGGGCCCACGCCTGCGGGTGTACCCGTAAACAGAATATCACCAGCCTTTACCGGAGCCCAAGCGGTTAATCTGTCAATCAATTCTTCAGGTGTCCAATGCATGTCCTGAAGAGAGCCTTGCTGTACAAATTCACCATTTTTCATCAAGGAAAATGAAGCTGATGAATCATAGGCGACCCATTCGCTAACAATGGCGCTTCCACGAAACGCCTTGGCCTCAGCCCATGGTAAACCACCGGATTTGAGACGATCTTGGATACTCCTCTTTGTGAGGTCTAAACCTACAGCCATCTCTACGGGTGAGAGATCTTCTCCGAATTTCAATACCAATTCTACTTCGTGATGGACATCACCATCACAGGAATCTATTGTATCGGGTGAAACCAAACAAGATGTGGCCTTGAGAAAAAACGCTGGCTCCTGGGGTATCTGATTGCCTAATTCGGCAGCATGTTTGGGGTATGTCCTGATGGCACACCAGATATCCATGAATATCCCGATGCCGCATCTATTCATCAATACGAAGGGTCATGAGCGTCATACCATAGGAGTGGCCATGGCCAAGGATTGGCAGATCAAGAAACGGAGGCCTGTGCGACGCAAGCATATTGCACCACTGCTCAAGGATCTTGAAGCCGCTTTGGGAATTGATTTAGCCGTTGATGGAGCATTTTTGGAAATGGCTGACTATGGTCCATGGAAGATGGTATTAGTCGACAGAGTCCCCCTTGCAGTTGAACTGCAAAATCCAGAAGGAGAAAGAGTGGTCTTCCTTACCTTGAGAGGATTTTTATCATATCCTTGCGAAAACCGCTACGTCGAAGTTGACCATGGAGCGATTCCATTTCTGATGAAAGGAGCGGACTGTATGGTTGCGGGCATTCATGATGCCGATGATGAAATCGCCGAAGGTGACCTTGTATGGGTACGAGACCAGACTCACAAAAGGCCCTTGGCAATCGGATGGGCTGTAATGGATGGCAACTCTCTCAAAAACGAAGCCAAAGGCAAGGGACTCAAGAATATTCATTGGGTTGGCGATGAATTGTGGGAGATGGAATTATGATTGAATTAGCAACTGGACAGATTCAAAAAGGAAGGCGTCGAAACAGTACCATGCGAAGAGGCATTGCACTTCTCTTGTCTGTGCTGCTCGCAAGTTCTTTGGCATCTGCAACAACCACTGGAGGTGTTGACAAAGACCCGGTTCTCGAGGACACTGTATTCACATCAATTACGCATACCGCTAATGCCCATGATGGTGGAACTTGGTCAATCGATTTCGTATTAGACTCCAATGCTACTGACAATGGTACTACTTTCACATTAACCACGCAACAATGCACAAATGATGGTGTGTGCGACCCTCCTGAAAGTAGAGAACTAGTTGATGGTGAACAAGCAGGGACCTTTTCCAGTTCGGTTGTAGCAAAAGATGACCACTCCTATGTTAACTGGAGATTGAGAGTAACTTATCCTGATTCAGAAGATATTGAAAAATTACCTGCTGAAGGATTCTACAAGTCTTGGTCCGATTGTTGGAATTACGACGGTGCGTGGGGCGGAGATGGATGCAATGATGCTACCTCGGAAGATCCTGCTTTACCTGCAATATCTGCAGCCCTGGGAATTATCGCCATTACTGCAGTTGCGATTACTCGCCGCCAGTAAATTCGACTAGGCGCTCGATGAAGCGACGTTGTTCTGGACCGAAATCAGTAATGATTACTTTGACACCTTTGGCATCGAATTTTCCATTGAGGAAGCCGCGCCTATCAAGATCTGACTTTACCAAAGGAAGACTTGCGGCCTTCATCGTAAATTCTACGCCCTGCTCGACTAATTGCACAGACATTTCCTTGCAAATCGCTTCCTTCACTAAGGCAAGTAATTCCTCCGCAGTCTCTCCACCGCCATAGGCTGAAAGAAAACCGAGGTCGGCCTCATTTTGTTCCATCAAGTGGTCAAGACCTCTTCCTGTCACATTCCCACCTCATGCTGGTTTCTGATAAAGGTTCCATCCTAGAACCTGTCCGGTGGTTGCATCCATCGCCATAGTAAGGCGGTTGTCCCAACCGCCACTATCCCATTCACGGCTCAAATCAAGACTTGTCGCTCCCTTGTCGCCGCTATTGAATTGGTTTATCCAATCGGTATAATCACCATCAGGAGTTACTACAATGTGGCCAACTCTGGTTTCAGAATGATATTGCCCAGAGGAATCAAAGAAGCCATCAGCGCCATGGAAATGGCCGAAACGTGCAGGATTGGTCAAGTCTTCCTCAAGCATTGAGATGTTGAGAGCAGGAGGGATGTCTTGCCGATTGTGGGCTGGGCTGTCGTTGTGGGAGCCGTGATTAACATATGTACACGCCTCGGAAGAAGGTGCACCACTAATGTCCAATACTACCCAACCTGAATTTGGATCTGTAGATACCCATGATAGATTCCAGCGTGTTGCTGAACCACTGCGGTCATCCTGAGCTCGCCAAATATATCCATCCTCATCCAAGGCTCTGTCTGCAGCAGTTGCATTTGCTAAGAATGGTACACATGCGACTGCGTCCTCTAATGTGTGAGTGCGTAGACTACTTCTGTCGGGTAGATGTAAGTCGTTCTCGCCCCAATCGCTTAGTTCGGATGATGATGGAGCATATGCTCCTGAATTTGGTAATGAAAAGTAAGAGCGCCCCATATCTGAAGTCACGAGTTTATCTCCTCGACTCAATGATATCATGCTCATATCTAATTTCAAATCAAGTGTACCTTCTGGCAGAATCATATCTCCTAATATCGTGGTTGCTGCTCCACATTGAGAACGGTCTCCTTCCTTACCTGAAATATGGACCTCTACTTTTTGTTGTACTGCCCATGGGGATTCTTCAGTAACCCACATTGTAATTCTAGCATGCCCTAAACAGTAATCTTCAATCTCTGAATGAGTTAAGGAAACGCGCCAACCCGTATCTTCGGCACCAATTACATTCCATCGCCATCCAAGGTGTGTGCCGCTTGCTCCTTCCTGGATAAGGGAGGAACCCATTACTTCGTGGACTTCGATAGGTGAGAATACCATCGCAACACCTGGTGCAATGCTCTCTAGTGCCCCAAGTACTCCGCCAACTCCGTAAGATACGGTCTTGCCTTTGTGGGATTCAGTGCCAAGGTTGAGAGACCAGTCTGCATCGGTTGCAAGGACCACTTGTTCTGATAATTCGGTCCAACTGGTTGTAGTTAATTGGAGTACACCCGATTTTGAGCCATTTTCAATGCATCCCACAATTGGCACTGAATTGGATATAGATATTTTGAATTCATCACCCTCCTCTCCAAGTGTTTGAGAATGGCCAAGTGTTTGAGAATGGGACTTTTCAACGGCAAGCCAATCGAGACCCAACGCGCCCTTTGCGCTAACCGCACCTTGCATTTCATCATCCGGTTCACGGCTTAACTCACTAAGACCACCTTCAACGACATTGGCAGTTCCTGTACCTTCAAACTCCAATTGTAAACGACAGTATTCATCTTCAGTATCAACATAATCTTGAAACATTTCGATAAATCCATCTGTGACATCCAAATCACCATTTGTTATTGTGTATGACATCGTGTCACCATAGCGCAAATCGTCTGCAGTAAATGGTTCAAGTTGGCTATTTACGTACCAATACCACCCACCCGATGCTAGGAGGATTGTAATCAAAACCGCTGCAACTTTAGGATTGCTAATCTGATCACGGAGAGTCCTTGGGGATGAAGAAGTGGCTTTGTGGGCAGGCCTATCCTCAAGGATTTCAGCCTCGATTACCTCAGCGATCAGAACCTCATTGGGGAGCGGTACACTCTCGGCTTCAATCACAATTGAATCATCAACCTCAATTTCAGGTTCAGGGAGGTCTTCTTCCAGAGAAATTGTCTCTTCTTCAATATCTTCATCGAGTGAAAGTGATTCTTCAACTTCAGGTTCTTCGAGGCGGGCAATAATTTCCGCCTTTCGACCAGAGATTGACAAGCCTGCTTCCTTGCACATAGCCTTGAGAGTGGCTACGGTCAGAGAGGACAAGTCGACTGGCATGCGCACACCTTTCATAGATACGGGCCACCCACCCTCTTTCAAGGATGGGGCGATATGCGGCCCTTACAGGGCCGTTCAAGCATCTGGGTCTTGGTACGGAACATATTCCCCGTTTTCGACGAGATATACCGTCTGATCATAGGTTCCATCAGGTAATTTTCTGAAGAACCAGCCATCTCCTTGATCCTCATACACATCGTCAACAGCTTCTGATTCTGGTGCTGGCTCAGGTGCCGCTTCTGGTCCAGGTGTTGGTTCTGGTGCCGCTTCTGGTTCAGGTGCCGCTACATTTAGGGAAGCATCGATATTGCCGGCAACCGCACTGTCCTTGATGTTATATGTGATATTATGTACAACATTTGGTGGTGGACCACTAGGACCTGCAGGTGGAGGGCCACTTGGGCCTGCTGAGAGAATCGCAGTACTTGTTTCCGCCATTACCTGTTCTTCGATTGTAGGTTCGGCCTTCGGCTCGGTCATGGACTTCATTGCTTTACCATGCCTCTGTGCACCAATAAATGCGAATAATGAAAGGAAAAGACAGAGGATTCCAGGTATCCCTGCAAGAATTTGATTTGGATAAGTTGCAATATCAATTTCAATATCTACATCTCCATTGTTTCCATGGCCCCCTGTCTGAAGTATTACTTCCAAACAATATATCCCCGGGTCTATTGCAAAATCAATGTCGTATTCCGCCCCAGGTGCAACTGCATTTTCGGCCCAATATTGCCGCGTATGGCCAGATTCACCGGTACGAGCTAACTGCTGCTGATCAGCAACTTCGTATGAATTGCAATCTGCTGCTCCGTCTGGTAGTTCGACAATTATTACTTCAAGACGTTCGGTATCAGAAGGAATAGAGTTCACCATCAGTGTCACGGAGACTGGTACATCAGTGAAGTCTTCGCCATCTAATGGAAGGCCCCACACATAACCCGTAGGATACACACTTGATCCTGTTGTCATTTCCATTGAATGACTGAAAGGGAATAATGCAAAAGCAAAGAGCAAAGCAGCTATTCCAAGATACATGAATACATTCCAACGAGATTTTTTGAGGGCTTCTTTGTGCTCTTCAATAGTTTTGACTGACTCTATTTTCTCGTCAACTGGGACCGGGATAATTGGGGCTTCTTGCTCAACAGATTCCATCTCCTCTGTCTCGGTCATGGCTTCGCCATTACTAACCATGACTTGAACTAAACGATGGGGAATATCCTACAAAGGACTCAAAAGGAGGTCTTGCGCGCACACAATTATGGCAGCCCGTATAGCAGTGCTTTCGCGCGGCCCGAGGCTATACTCTACTCGTAGACTAGTCGAAGAGGCTCGATTGCGAGATGTTGATATTGCGGTACTTGACCCAATGCAGTTCTCTCTTTTCGTCGCTGACCAAGATATTGGAATCCTTCACGGAGGAAATCGTTTCGAATTCGATGCGGTCATTCCACGAATAGGTCATTCGATTACTAGACATGGAGTTTCTGTACTAAGACATCTCGAGCAAATGGATGTTTGGTGTGCAAACTCAAGCACTGGAATTCTTCAGAGCAGAGATAAGTTGCATTCTGGACAAATTTTAGCGCGAAACCGTATTCCTACTCCTAGCACATCCTATGTACGAGATATGAAAGATATCGAACGCGCTATTGAGAATGTTGGAGGATTGCCTGTCGTTGTTAAAGTGACACAGGGAACACAGGGCCAAGGTGTATTTCTCCGACATACAATACATGAAACTCGCAACTTAGTTCAAGGGCTTCTAATGACTGGAAAAGCAGTATTGATTCAGCAATATATCGCAGAAAGTCATGGCAAGGATATCCGTGCACTCGTTGTAGGTGACAGAGTTGTCGCCAGTATGAGGCGCAAGGCCCGTGGTCGTGAATTCCGTTCCAATTATCATCTCAACGGAACCGTAGAAAGAGTCGACTTACCCGAAGAGTATGCCGAAGCAGCATGTCGTGCAGCAAGAGTCCTTGGACTAAATGTTGCAGGAGTTGATTTGCTTGAAGGAGATAATGGCCCTCTTGTTCTAGAAGTAAATTCCTCACCTGGTCTTGAAGGAATTGAGAAGGCAAGTGGCGTGAATGTGGCAGGTGCAATCATCGACTACGTTGTTTCAGAATCAGATTTCTCAGATGTAAATGTCGACCAACTACTTCGTACCATCCCCGGGAGGGGAGTTGTCAGCGTACACATGCGCAACCATCCGCATTTGATTGGACATCCAATCTCGGATCTATTCAAAGGAGATATTCCTGTTTTCGCACTTTCGCGAGCTGGTGACTTGATTTGGAATCCAGAGCCTGACCTCCAATTACGTTTCCGTGATAGTCTAATTTGCTATGGAGACCTTGCCGAACTCCGAGAGAAATTCAAGCAGACCCTTTCTGATTTACCCTCTTTCAATGAGAGAGAAAAGGGTCCGGCTGGGCCCTGAACGTGGGATTTCGCGCGGCATCTTCATTTACGAAGGGCCTTGATTCAGCCATGTCCTTCGGGACATGGGATGCACCTCGCCTCGGCGAGTAGGCGGTGACGCCAATGAGAACAGGGCCATATGTAGCGAAGCACCAAGCGGTGCAGCAACGTCTGTATTCAGACGGTCCAGAGCTGCCGCCGCGTCTCGTTCATCGCTCTCATCTTCCTTGGCTAGGATGCTATCAAACTCAACTCAATTCTGAAGGAAAATCGGTGAATACACAGAAAGCATACATGCTTGCAATCCGTCATTTGATTGAAACTCCTCTCCCTGGAGGGAACATATTGAGCATTGATGAACGCGATGGAATGACTGTAGAAGAATTACTGCACCATTTGGAGCCTTTCAATGGACGTCTTGACCTATGGGTTCAATCTATTTCTGATAAAGCGGCATCAACCGTAAAAGCACGATTGGCAGCTGCTAATCATTTGATTAATTGGCTTGGCCAAAAATGGCCAGAACATATTGTTCGTCCTCGGGGCGGAAAGCGATTACCAAGAACGCTGACACGTCGTGAATTATCATTGGTAAAGGAAGCCGCGCGTTGGTCAGAAGACCCTCTTGCTCACCTTATCGTGACCATTCTATTAGAAACTGGACTCAGAGTTAGTGAATTATGTGATTTGAAACTCGAAGACGTGGACCTTTCTGATCGCTCTGCAAGAGTTGTTGCCGGAAAAGGTGACAAGGATAGGCTCGTTCTATTCACTGAGGAAACAGTTGGCCGTATCACAGCATGGTTTCCAATTAGAGAGAGCAGGAACCCAAATTGTGACCAATTATTGATCACGCTATCGGGAGGAAAATTCCAAGCACGGACTATTCAAAGACAAATGGATAGGATTGCTGACCAGGCAGGTATTCCTCGAGGGCGGCTAACACCTCACGTCTTGAGACATAATTTCGCAACTGGTTTGCTTGAAAGAGGGGCTGATTTAGTCAGCATTCAGAGATTATTAGGTCATGCAAGCATCGCAACTACCAGAGTCTACCTTGAGATAAGCGACCAAACTCTAAGAGAAGTATACCGTAGAGCACAGGCGCATTCGACAATTCAAGAAGACGATTCATGAACGAGCCTTCTTTCGTTTCTCCATTTTTTCTGGACCGGACCAATCCCGATTAGATGACACAATATTACCCACATGTCCTTCGATGGGGCAATATTTACCACTCCGACAGCGCGAGCAGTTGCCTTTTGGCGGGAGTTCAACTGTCTTGCGCAATTTACCGTACTTGCGCCTTGGCATGGAGGACCTGAGTCCCATGCGGTCTTCAAGGATAGCGGTTTCACTTGTTCGTTTTAATCCGTTTTAGCATCTCTGCTAGACTTGGCACCTTTAGATCGGAACCACGCCTATCTGATTTGGAAGTAGAGGATTTTGCTGGAGCTTTCTTCTTTGCTGGAGCTTTCTTCTTTGCTGGTGCCTTCTTCTTTGCTGGTGCCTTCTTCTTTGCTGGCGCCTTCTTCTTAGCAGCGGCTTTCTTCTTTGCAGGTGCCTTCTTCTTAGCCGGAGCCTTGGATGAGCCTGCGAGCAATTTCTTAGCAAGAGTGGCTGAAAGGCCTGCTTTCACTAGTCCTTTTGCACCTGCTTTTTTGATTCCTGCAGGTGTTTTAATTCCGGCCTTTTGCAGTTTTGCTGCTGCAATTTTTCCTACCCCTGGTAGGGCCATCAATTTAGCGAGGGGATTCTTTGTCTTCTTGGCTGCCATGTCCTACACCCAAACTGCGAAAACCCTTCACTTTCAAGAACCCTTCTCTCAAGATAGGGCATGATTCAAGGACAAAGCCGTTCAGAGTGTTAGCCATGCAAGGTGGGCTTGACCCGATGACCTCTGTGCTTCATGCGCAAGTTCGGAAGGCTGGACCCACTCATGGGCACGATGAAGAAGGGAATATTCGCCCTAAAGCGCATCCTGCAAATGTCTCCACCGTATACCTTGGTGATGTTGCAAGCACATTACTCAAAGTAATCCCCGGCCTTGAAACTCCAAGGATGGATAAACGGCCTGGTTTCGATGAACAATCGTGGAGGTTTAGCGCAAATTCCGGTGATTTACGCCTATCTATCAAAAGCAATAGTTACTGGGGATTTGGTTTGCTTACCAAATGCTACTTCAACACGATTACTCTTGACGGCCCACTTGAAACAAGGGCCCGTATTATTTTCGATTTAGCAGCTGCACTTCCTCATAATCCATGGGAATTCAGTATGAAGGGTTCATTCAATCGGAAGGTCGGTAATATTCGAGAAAATGAAGAGGCTTGGAAATCTCATCGGCTACGCGCCAGAGAAGATCTTTCTGAATTGATTGAGACAGTGAAGAATGCAAAAGGCGACTGTAATGAAATAGAAATTGCCCGGAATGCATTGGCTGATGATAATGCACCTGGAGTAATGCGTGCTCTTGCAAGACTAGAAGCAGATTCGATTGATGTCGAGGTAGAAGATGTTGATCCAGATGGTATAATCTTGGACTTTGATGGCGACATTCCTCTAGTGGATCTTACCGATGAAGAAGAATGATGGCCGCGCGTCGCGTTCATAAAGGGTAGGCGTCTCGGCGGATTGAGTCCCATGGCTGTCAAGAAGGGCAAGAAGGATGGAAGCGGCATTCAACAAGCCGCTGGTCTAATCCGATACTTCGATGAAGAGTCGGAGCATGCTTGGCAGATTACTCCCTTCCAAATCTATCTGGCTTGCATAGGCCTTGGTGGATTTATTTACTTGGTGAACCAAGGCGTTATCGCTTGGATCTCAGGACTTTTCTGATTACCTAATTGGTTCAATCAGAACTACACTGCCTTCAGTTCTAGCCATTCCTTGGGCTACTGCCATTGCTGTTGCAAGGTCAAGTGTTGCGCCCAATGTTCTGCTACCTTCAGTTTCATGAATTATCAAGCGATGAGTTAGGTGGTCCAAGACTTCCTGGCTTATTCGCTCAAAGACCCAGCGCTCGTTTTCAATTCTAACCATTGCAGGCACATCTACCAATGACCCCATGTCTGAAGCGGTATCATTACTTCTCGTTGACAATCCTTGAAGGTCTGTCAACGGTTTCCAATTTCGGCTACGTGACTGCATACGCAGTCTGCTATCTTGGCCAACGCCATCTCTGAATGCTCTTCCCATCAGGATCCCCATCCCTGTTGATGAATCCGTGGATTCAACAAGCCGAATCCTCATTGTCACATAGATAAGAGTTGGGGGGCATTCCCATACATCAAGCCGCTTTCTTTAGGTCCTTCTCAAGCACCAGAGGTGCTGAAAGTGAGAATACTATTGCTAGCCAAACTCCAGGCAATAATAACGGTGCAAGGTCAGTCCACAAGATTAGGAGCATCGGAGATAACATGAGCCCAGTACGCCATCCCCATGCCTCGGGCCTAGACCTGTGGTCCAATCCCAGTAGAGGTAACAACATTCCAAATAGCCCGAATACTACTGCTCCCATCGTTAACCAAAGCGAGACTGTTAATGCTCCAACTCCAATTCTCGGGATTTCATTTAGCGCGACCCATGACAGAATCAAGATTAAGGCGACTCCGATGAGTACTGAAATTCCGAGGGCGAAAGAACGTCCGTCACCGGGTCCAAGTCGGGAATCGACTTTTTCTTCCAACCAAGAAAGAAGTGTGGCGAGACCGATTGTTGTTGCAAAAATAATCCATGCCGGATTTGAGAATAGCACTGTAGTGAATAGAACGCCTAGAGAAATCAACAGGTCGGATTTCCCTCTAACTCCATCACTGAATACTACCAGCGTCCAACCACATGCTCCACCTATTAGCAAATGAGTACCTATCGCAATTAGATTCTCTGTGGCAGAGTAGTCCACAAGCGTTGAGCTTGATTCACTTGGGTCATACATCACAAGTAGCATCATTGAGAGAAGCAATCCGGTAGATGAACGGAGCACTCTCTCTTCAGGCTTGGTCATTATCCAAGATGTTGTGATAGCCATAAATCCAAGAATTATCCAAACTGGATATCCCGCTGCTGAATGAACTGTGCCCATGTCTGAGGTCAATAACTCAATGAGAATTAATGGAATAGGTACTGCAGATATCCACCTTCCAGCGTTGAAAATACCCGATGCAATCATCGCGAGGCCGCACAAAAATGCCAAGGTCATTACTGCGGCCATAACCGCTCCATTACGGCCTTAGCCATGAGCATTGGGCCCCCACAAGCCCCAAGAGGGTACGCCCTGCCCCTCGCCCATGGTGCGCACCCCCGAGCCTGAACTCATCGAGAAGATGCGTACTACTCCTCTCGCGGGTCTTGCTTCCTCGCTAGGTTTCGATGTCGATGCATGGCTCCCTATTGCTTCCTCACCACTACCTGTAACAATGCGTCTTACCCCTCGTCGTCACGATATTGATTGGACGCGTGAACAACTAATTGCGATGGGCGGCAAGAGAATTGAATGGTTGCCAACTATCGAAGCTTGGCAAATGCCTTTCGCAAAAGGAGATATTCCCGATGAAGCCAAAGCGATGCTGATCATATTACACGATACTGGACGAATCACACGTCAAGAAGCAGTTTCAATGCTACCTCCAGTCGTCCTTGAGCCCGCAAAGGATTCTCTCATCATGGATACTTGTGCTTCCCCTGGGTCAAAGGCTACCCAATTAGCCGAAGCAGTACCAGACGGTTTGGTTCTAGCAAATGAACCATCGAGTGGGCGCCTGAACATGCTTGTTACCAACCGTGGCCGACTAGGACTTGCAAATATGCTAATCATGCAACACGATGGTAGGCACATCGGCCGTATGCCTGAACCTGGAATCGAGGGTGTAGTTGTAGATGCGCCGTGTACAGGTACTGCGACCACAAGGAAAAATCGCGACCTGTGGTGGGGCTGGAGTCCAAAGGCAGGGCGTTCACTGTTTCAACTACAAACTGATATTGCATTTCGTGCAGCGCAACTTCTAGTCCCTGGTGGACTGATGGTCTACTCTACTTGTTCTATCGATCCTACTGAAAACGAAGCAGTAGTATGCGAGATTTTGAGGCGGTGTCCATGGTTGGAATTAGTGGAAATCGATGTAAATCGTCTTTTCCCAGGATTGAAAATTCATCATGGAATCGATAATTGGGATATTCTAGATGAAGAAGCAAATCCAGTGGAATGGACCGGCGAGATGCCAAGACTCCCGGGGCTGAAGGAAGAAATGCTCAATCCTACCATTCGAGGAGAGAAAGCACCTCCTCTTTCATACACGATTCGAGTACATCCGCATGACAATAATACCGGAGGATTCTATGTCGCCTTGTTTAGACATATTCCAGAGGCCACTCCTGAAGGTATTGCAAAATCTATGATTCTCAAAAGAAAATTGATGAGGGAGCCTGTAGAACTAGCTCGCCAGAAACCCAATCGTCATACGATAAATCCTGCAGACTCAGAACTCGTGGAATCTATCTGCGAAAAATGGGGTATCGATGCTAGTGCATTTGCTTGGTGGCATCGTGGAAAGAGGACTAATCTCTCAGCCCCTATGGCCTTGAATCGCCTTTATTGCCCATCTGTACAGAATAACAAAGGCGATTATTGGCCAGGTGATGCTTTTCATCCATTGCGGATAATACACGTTGGGCAACCCTCATTCACAGATAACAAAGGTTTCTGGCGACCACGAGGCGAAGCAATGGAATTGCTTAGACCTCACATCACTAAGAATTTGGTAGATGTTGATGAGGCGACTCTCATTGGGATGCTCAAAGGAAATGTTCCATTGGTAGAAGACTTCCCTGCGGAAATCGAAATCGGATCCTCGATTCTGAGATGTGGTGAGTATTTGGCCCCGGTTTGGGTTGCGGCTCGAGTCTCATTCATGGTCAGTGAAAAGGAGAGAGATGTCCTTAGACTCAAGTTGGGAGTAGAGATCGGAGGCGAAGAGGAATGAGATTTGCAACTTGGGCGATTCTCATAATTTTCCTACTTCCAACTGTTGCTGCAATCGGTGATTTGACTACCTTTTCTTCATCTGAAATGAAGAGTCAAGAATTGGCTCCACCACTAGTTGAGTGGTTCCACGGGGAGGGAGATGATGAAAAGGTCAAACTTCTGGAAGCGATGAGTAACCAAGGAATTATCACCTTGGTACATTGGCGTACTGGCGCTAACGAAGAAGGGGGCGGATGGCCTGATGATGATGCCAATGCACGCGCTCAATTTCATGGCATTGAAGCCTTTCCTGCGGTTGCAGTAAACGGAATTCCGATTTCGATGGAGGACTTTGATGAAATTGAATGGACTATGCCAAATAACGAAGTTGCTATCGACTATTCCATCGAATTAATCGGTTCTTCAGAAGTAGAAATGATTTCGATAGTTGCAGAATTTACCAATCCACATCAGCTAAATGGCGCTACTCAAATACATGTATTCATTGTAGAATCCGAGGCTAGAGATTCCATGGGGAGAGAGGCTGATAACATCTTATGCGACTGGGCACCTTCTTCCTCTTTCTACTTCTCAAATGGTACTGAAAATATTTGGAATGCTACCCTCACTCGAGAGCATCTTGTTGGCGCAGGAATCGAACTCGATGATGCGAGTCATGCGAATAGATACGAATTGATATTGGTAATGATTGGTGGCTTTGATAATGAATCTACTAATCGTGTAATCTCCATCCAACGTACTGCCTTGCCTACCTCTTGGCAGAGTAGTGATTCTTCAGATGCTATCGTTCCTGCAATTCTAATTCTTGTTCTATTGATCATCATTGGTTTCATTGTATTCGCAGAACGGAAACGCGAGAAGGGATTGCCCCGTCTGGAAGGGTCGTGGGGTTCTGAAGCCGGCGAAATTGATTATCAAATCAAGGCTGGATATTCAATGGAGATTGGAGTGATGGAAATGGGTGAAGGGTGGCGCTGCCATTCTCGCATTAAGAAAGGGACACTGCGGGCTGGTGAAGAAAAACGTGGGACGATTAAAGTCACCGGAAAAGGAGCATTTCACATGCGCCTTTCAGTAAAAGTTGATGATTTAGGAGACTGGATTCTCGACCTCGATTTGCCAGAACGAAAAGCAAATGATTGAAGCCCAGCCGCTTCTGCCTTGATTCCATGGCACTCGATGAGACCGACCGAGCAATCATTGAAGCCTTGCTTGAAGATGCTCGAATAAGCCAAAGACAACTTGCAAGCATAGTTGGCGTGGCTCAAGGAACCATCACCAACCGTTTGCGTCGTCTGGAAGCCGAAGGATGCATTGCGGGTTATGCACCTCTGCTCGATGCAGAAGCCGTTGGCTGGTCGATGACAGTAATGGCGGGACTATGTATCGAGAAAGGGCAAATCATGGCTGTTCAGACGGAAATAAGTGCTGATTCACGAGTATTTGGCGTCTATGATGTAACTGGTGAATGGGATTCAATGGTTCTCGCACGTGTGCGTGACAGGAAAGATTTGGACGATCTAACAAAAACGGTTTTTACCCTCGATGGAATTACTCGTTCATACACCCATGTAGTGCTCAATACCGTCAAAGAGATGGGAGTTATTTTGCCCCCTCAGGATCCCTGAGATCCATTATTGGGAGTATCTCTTCAACAAATACGTCTAGGTCTTCGACACAAAGTGTGTCTGGTCGCATAGATTTTGAGAGAGTTCGACGAGGCTCATCATCCACTTTGACATCCAGGCCCATCAGAGCTTCGACCAATGTTCTCTGAAGTCTTCCGCCAGTACGGTCCCAATCCATCAAAATTATTGGAGGGTTATCAAATTCTTCGGCTAAATATACCGCTACTCTATCTACTGGCCAACCGCGATTTAACTGCTCAATCGGGCCGCTAAAGCCTAGTGAACGCAAGGCCTGAACGTCCCTTTTTCCTTCGACTAAGATTACAATTCCTGTTCTGTTGAGTATTCTGGCATCGCCCAAGGAATCGGATGCAAGTGTAAACCTCTCTTCACGATTCAAGTAAGACCTCCAAACGAGAAATAATCTGAGAAGAATCCATCCCTTCAACCGAGATTCTCTTCTGACGAGTAGTGTGTCCTGCGACTACACTGACTTTTGCACCTAGAGATTGTGAAAGTACTGCACAAACTGCATGATTCGCCTTACCTTTCTGGGCCTCGGCTTTCACAGCAACCTGTAATCGGCCGCGCCATTCATTGAATCCAATAACCCCTTGGCGGGAGGCTCCGGGCTGAACTTCGATTTCGATGAGAACCGAGCCATCGAGAGTAGTTTGAACACATCCAGAGAGGCCCATGTATGGGCCCTGTTCACACCAGCCCAAGAAGCATACTCTCCCGTAGGGAGAAACCAATACGTCCGCAATGGCTTAATACGGTCGTCGGACCGCTCGGCACATGGGCGCTTCGCGAGAGTTGTGGCCGGATGAAAACACCTTGTTCACGGTGTTGTATGACAAATTCATGTTCTGGTCGATTCTGGTCGGAATTTTTGCCTTTGTTTGGCTCCTTATCGCAGTTTTACGATTCCGAGAAGGTGTCGAGCCGGCTGGAAAAGAAGAATTGAAAGTCGGTACTTTCCCAAAAGACCGCCACGATGCCAAATTAGAATTCGCTTGGTTCCTCGGTCCAACCATCCTCATATTGTGGGTGACTTGGCTCGCATTCGGTTCAATGAATCTCGTATGGGGCGCTATTCCTTCCGAAAGTGATTCATTCACTGTCGAAGCAAATGGCATGCAATGGTACTGGGAATATCGCTACCAAGATGAAATGACTTGGGAAGATATGTCTACTGTTTACGATGTTACTTGGGATGCAAGTGGACTTTCTATCGATGCTGGGGCTGCTGCTGTAACAGCAGAAGTGAGTTGGGAAACACTTGCACTAAACGATAATGGTAATCTTGTATACTCTAGCAATAGTATCGATCTAGATTTGGCAAATAATTCAAGTCTTGTTCAGCCCTTCGATAGTAATGTTGAGCAGCAAGTATTCCTGCTCAATTCGGAAGGAGAAGTCGTCCACCGCTGGCATCACATTCGAAACGGACTAAAAATGACTAATGATTTCATCATTCCATGTGATGAAGATGTAACCATCAATATCCATTCTGACAAGTACAATGATGATAATTCCCGCCACCAAGGTGTACAGCATGCATTATGGCTCCAAGAATGGGGTAACAAAGAAGATGCTGTCCCAGGACTTGAAGGTGGCACTTGGCTATTCGTTCAACCCAATGAGGCCGGTACCTTCCCAGTTCGATGTGCAGAATATTGTGGAGAACAACACTCAGTAATGACTGGAGAAGTTGAAGTTGTAGCCCGAGAGGGTGAGACATGTGACGAAGACTTTGGCATTGTATTTGGAGACATGGGGGCACTCGAATGAACGGAAAGCGCACCTTTGCACTGATTGCCATTCTGATGATGGCTCTCGTCACTATACCTCAATTCGAAGCTTCGCCTGGAGGTATTGGCTCTAACGCAAACGATGGTTGTCTTTGTCACACTCAATCTGCTGCTACTGTGATTTCTATTGATGGTCTTCCTGAAACTTTCAATGCAAGTGAAGAATATACGTTCACTCTTAGTATTACCAATGATGAAGTCGTTGGTGCATCTGGCGGATATGACCGTTCAGGTGGATTTAGAATATGGGTCGAAGACTCTGTGGGAACTCTTGAAGCGGTTCCTGATGCTCAAGGAAATGTTGGCCATGAGATAGAAGGAGCACTTACTCACAATGACGATGTCAATAGTGTTCGAAGTTGGACTTTCAAGTGGACTGCTCCAGCAGATGATACTCAAACTGCAACATTCCATTATCTCGCAAATGCGGTCAATGGTGACGATGAATCGAGTGGAGATGGATGGAATAGCGGGGAATTAGTAGTTCCCGGTGTACAAGCCAGTCCTTCTGCACCATCTGCAGCAGCACTCACGATTTTGATGACTGCTATTGGACTAGCACTTGGCTTAATCCTAATCGGAACCATGTGGGTTTTCTATACTCGTAGCCCTGGAACTTTCTCTATTGGAAACTTCTGGGCGTACTTGAAACCCTGGCTAACGACTACCGATCACAAAGAAGTAGGTATTCTCTACTTCTTGTATGGATTCTTCTTCTTCCTAGTAGGAGGACTTCTGGCATTGCTATTCCGTATACAATTAGCACTTCCAGATAATGACTTCCTCAGCTATGATGAGTACAACTCATTCTTTACTCTACACGGCACGACCATGATTTTCTTAGCTGCAATGCCAATGATTGCTGGTTTCATGAACTATGTTCTTCCACTTCAAATCGGAGCTAAGGATTTGGCATTCCCAAGAATCAATGCTCTTGGATTCTGGTTAGTCGTTGCAGCAGCTCCTCTAATCTTCAAGGGAATCTGGAGCGGTGAAGCGGCTGACATCACATGGGTCATGTATCCACCATATGCTGGATTAACTGGAATGGAAGGAGGGCCTAATGCTGGAACTATCTCATTCATCTCAGGAATTGCATTGCTTGGTGCATCTTCTACTCTAAGCGGAATAAATTTCATTACCACCGCTTTCACAATGCGAGCCCACGGCGTCAAGTGGATGAAAATGCCTCTATTCTCTTGGTCCGTACTAGTTAGCGTATTCATGCTATACCTGAGTTTGCCACCATTCATTATCGGCGTATTCTTCCTGCTCTTCGATAGTACAATTGGAACTGTATTCTTCGTAAGTGGTGGAGACCCGATTCTATTCCAGCATCTATTCTGGTTCTTTGGCCATCCTGAAGTATATGTTGTAGTAGTGCCTGCATTCGGAATCGTTTCTGAAGTATTGGCTACAAGTGCTCGACGCTCTATTTTTGGATACAAATCAATGGTATACGCAATGGCTGGAATCGGCGCTGTTGGATTTATTGTCTGGGGCCATCACATGCTTACTAGTGGAATGGACCCATTCTGGCGCTCGCTATTCATGCTAACTACGATGGCTGTAGCAATTCCAACCGGAGTGAAAATTTTCAATTGGCTTGCAACATTATGGGGAGGAAGCTTAGTCTTCAAGACCCACACTCTATGGTCGCTCGGATTCCTAATCACATTTACACTGGGAGGGTTATCTGGAATGTTCTTCCCGGTTGCTGGACTAGATACTCAATTGCATGATGGATACTTCGTTGTTGCTCACTTCCACTATGTATTCATTGGAGGAATTGTTTTCGCACTATTCTCAGGAATCTATTACTGGTTCCCTAAGGTTACTGGCCGTAAGATGAATGAAACTCTTGGATTGTGGCATTTCTTGATCGGTTTCGCTTCTTACAACGGAGCGTTCTGGCCAATGCACGTAGTGGGAATAATGGGAATGCCTCGTCGTACTCACACATATACCGCAGATTCGGGCTTCGCTGAACTAAACATGGTCATCACAATCATGGCCTTTATCTTTGGAATTTCACAAGTTCTCTTACTATGGAATATTATCTACTCTTCAAAGAAGGGCGAAAAGGTAGGAAAGGACCCATGGGGCGGT
>Ga0206681_10000479_pt1 | contig 21357 bp, 18 predicted proteins | sample M150012015metaG_FD_161048 | JGI IMG/M metagenome (GOLD analysis project Ga0206681, IMG submission 161048) | Ammonia-oxidizing marine archaeal communities from Monterey Bay, California, United States - M1 500m 12015 | ecosystem: Environmental > Aquatic > Marine > Intertidal zone | place: USA... | reverse complement strand
AAGATGAGTTACAGAAAGAAGAGTATCTCAGAGTATTCCTTTTTATAGTTCTGGGAATTATAGTCATCTCGATGATCATTATCGTTGAACGCTTATTTAAGATCAGAAAACAGAAAATCGTCATTGAAGGTCAACATCAAGAATTGAACGAATCACATAGCGAGGTGACGGACAGTATCAATTATGCCAATTGGATCCAAACCGCACTTTTACAGACTGACGATCGAATTTCGGCTATGATGCCTGATCATTTTATCTTATTTCAACCAAAGGACATTGTTTCCGGCGACTTCTATTGGACCCATGAAAATAGTGGATATCAGTATTTTTGTGTCGCTGATTGCACCGGCCATGGTGTACCTGGTGCATTTATGAGTATGCTTGGTATGTCTTTTTTGCAGGAAATATTCACATTGGACTTTGCCCCAAAGCCAAGCGAGCTAATGAATATGCTCAGTGAAAAATTTATCAAGGCATTATCGCAAAAACCGGACAAATACTCTCCCAAGGATGGAATGGATATGTCTTTGGTCCGATATCATCCATCGAGTATGAAGTTAGATTTTTGTGGAGCAAACAATGGGCTTTTTCTGGTATCGGAGCAGAATTACGCAATGGAGATAGAAGAAAATAAATGCCGGGTTGAAGCTAAGGAAGACGAAAAGGCCTTACTAACTGAGATCCTCTCTCAAAGACAACCGGTTGGATATCACATCGCACCGGAGCCATTCACCGATCAGTCGATCAAGATTAATAGGGGAGATGCCATTTATTTGTACACTGATGGATTTTCACACCAATTTGGAGGTGAAAATCACAAAAAATATACTCATGCTGCTTTTCGGAAACTGATACTCAATAATTCTCTTGAGACAATTTCGGAGCAACAGAATTTGCTCCGAAAAGAGTTGGACACCTGGAAAGGCAATTACAGCCAGGTCGATGACATCTGCGTAATGGGAATTCGCTTTTAAATTGGGCCATTAGACCATGTTGTGATATACGGTCATAACGTCATCTTCCTCTTCCATTTTTTCAAGCAGTTTTTCCACATCTTCTGTCTGATCTGCATTTAACTTTTTAGAGGTTGTAGGTATCCGTTCAAACCCTGATTCTATTATTTCGATCTCTCTTACTTCAAGCTCTTTCTGAATAGTACCAAAATTCGGAAAATCTCCATAGATCATGATGTGCTTTTCCTCACCTTCCCCGTCTTCCGCAAAAACCTCCTCGGCACCAAAGTCTATCAGCTCGAACTCCAGCTCTTCGAGGTCAAATCCCTGATCAATAACCTTGAAGTGACATTTTCTTTCAAACATGAACTCAACCGAACCTGAAGTGCCCAGAGCACCATTACATTTGTTAAAGACTGCACGAACATTCGCCACTGTTCTGTTGTTGTTGTCGCTGGCACATTCCACAAAAACGGCAATGCCGTGTGGTGCATATCCTTCAAAGTTTACTTCTTTGTAATCGGCAGTGTCTTTATCTGTAGCTTTTTTTATGGCTCGTTCAATAGTCTCCTTGGGCATGTTGATCGCCTTGGCATTTTGAATTATAGCTCTTAGCCTTGAATTGGTCTCAGGGTCAGGCCCTCCATCTTTAACGGCGATAACGATATCTTTTCCGACCCTCGTGAATTGCTTGGCCATTTTTGACCAACGTTTCATTTTCCTTTCCTTTCTGAACTCAAAAGCCCTTCCCATACACTATATTTTATAGTGTGCAAAATAACGAAATCCGATCATTGAAATGAAAAAAGTAGCATCGAAGATGATTAGAATCAGATATGATTTGTAAAAATCGGATAAGGGCAGACAGATCCAGGCTTACCGTAAAACGCCTGTTTACTATACTGGAAGCAGGATCAATAGCTCAAATTGGACGTGACACTGACTGCGTTAATAATTAGCGAAGGTATTTTTTCTTCGTTGGTGATAATTCCTTGAGCAAATTTGTTCAAGCTAATTATTTGACCATCATTGTTGATGGATATAGCGATCATATTACCATCATTACTTTTTGCGTAATCCATTGTTTTACCGGTAAAGGAACCACTTCCTGCAATGAGCTTGGTTACATAGTCAATTTCATTTTTCTTAAGCTGCTTGGCTATGATCTTCATGTTGTTCAGAATTTTCCGAGACAGCATATTATCCGTTTGTGTCGGAGCGATCAGGTGTACTTCGGCTGAGAATAATCGAGCCATAAATGTTGCAACGTTCATGATCTGAACACTTTCCACACTTACATCTACAGGAAAGATAATTTTTTCTACACGGTCCATCTTTACCTCTGACTGTACAATCAAAAATGGCAGGTTGGTACTCGTAACCACTTTCATGGCAAAGGATCCCATTACTTTTTGCATTCCTTTTGCACCGTGCGTACCCATGATCACTAGATTGGAGCCCACTTTGGTAGCGGTGGATGCTATATCTTCAAAAATGTTTCCGGTTTTAACACTTCCACCAATTTGGACATTGCCCACAGATTGTTTCTTATTCTGTATAATTTCGATCAATTTATCTTTGGCTGTTTCCTTTTCAGATTCTTTCTTGACAATGTGGACAAGATATACTTCAGCCCGGGATCTGCGTGCTAGATTTACGGCATAATCGAAAGCAGTATCACCTACTTCAGTGAAGTCGTGAGGTACAAGGTAATTTAATTTACTCATGGTACAAGAATAGTTGTTTTGTCTAGTATAAATATAGCAAATTGCATTTTGTTATTCACGCGGTCCATGTAAACAAATCAAATGTGGGGTATTCAGAACTCAAATATTTTATTACCACCCGGATATATTGGTCTGGATTCTTTTATCGGAATAGCACAGAATTCAATAGAAGAAAATTGCAATCACAATTGCTTTATATTTGTCTGTTGTAAATGAAATCATCGAATCAAAAATATAAGCTCCGTCCATGGCAAAAAACACTTCATGAGGTCATTTATGAAGCCGACACACCTATAGGGAAGCTGTTCGATGTCGCATTGCTTATTGCAATCCTTTTAAGTGTTGTGGCAGTTATGCTAGAAAGTGTGGATGTGGTCGGCCAAGAGTATCAGTTCGAGCTGATGGTCGCTGAGTGGATATTTACCATTGTATTTACCATTGAATATGTATTGAGGATCGTTTGCGTTCGAAAACCAATGAGTTACATCCTTAGCTTTTATGGCTTGGTGGACCTATTGTCGATAGTACCAACATATCTGGGGCTATTCATTACCAATGCATCTTTCTTGAGAGCGATCAGAACCATCCGTTTACTAAGGGTTTTTCGGATATTTAAAATTGCACGTTACATTAAGGAAGCTAATGTGCTTGTCGAGGCATTGAAGGCCAGTCGGCCAAGAATATTAGTTTTCCTGTTCGGCGTTCTTGTTATGGTGACGATATTTGGAACGATAATGTATATTATCGAAGACTATGATGCCACCAAGTTTACCAGTATTCCCAGAAGTATTTATTGGGCAGTTGTAACCTTGACCACGGTGGGATATGGAGATATCAGTCCACAAACAGAGCTCGGGCAATTTTTCTCGTCGATCATTATGGTAATGGGCTATGCTATAATTGCTGTCCCTACCGGGATAGTTAGTGTAGAGCTAGCCAGGAAAAGTGGACAGTCGACGATCTCTACACAAGCATGTATGAGCTGCTCTCAAGAAGGGCATGATACTAACGCAATGCACTGCAAGTTCTGCGGTGAAGCACTGAATTCGTAGTGAAGCAGTATCCAGCTACGCCATTACCGTATAAATTATCTACTGATTGGCACCAAATCTTTTCTTTTGGTCGGACAGAAATGGCTTTAGGCTGTTGCCGTGCCTCCTGTATTTCCCAACTCCAAGGTTGGCAGCTTTGTTCAGGAACAATTCAGCCTGAGAGAAATCGTCCATCCACATAAAACACTCTGCAATGTTGCAATAAACGGCAGAAGTTATTTTCTTATTTACTCGTGCTTTTTTATCTGCCGTATTGGACTCGTTCAAAATGGTCTGATACTGTGTAACTGCGTTGCCGAAGTAGTTCAGTGCCGCATCCTTATCGCGATCGCTGGCCAGCTGGAGTAAACCGTCTTGTACGTTCTGAAATGCCTCAAGCAGATCTGTATAATCATGATCCTTGTCTTTCGCAGTATAGATCTCTGCTACTCTTGACTTGGTTGGGTAACCATAGTCACTGGCAAGCATACCATTTAAACTGGACACGATAGAATTGATGACGTCTTTTTGCCTTTGTACCCAGAATGCTTCTTCATTGTCCATCCACCAAAGCTTGAAGTCATAGCTTGATTTGAATTTTTCGGTGCTGTAGCTTTTAAATCCTGATGAACCGGGATGGATCATGTCGTATACGACAGCGCCATCCTTGTCGGTGATCTTGACCTGTACGGGATGCTTGTAAGCGATCTTGTATATAAGGTCACCGGTGCTTGTTTTTGTCTCCGTTGTAGCGCCCTTGTCAAACCCTTTAAATCCTAAGGAAATAACGGCGGCACCTTCTCCTTTGGTAAAACCAGGGATCTCGACCATATTGGCAACTCCGATATTATCGATGTCGTCTGTGAGAAAAGGTGCAGGCGGATCGGGTTCGCATGGGCATGCTCCGTAGATAGGGTCACCCGGCTTAGCAGCGGCTGTATTGCCTGCTGCAACTTGTTTTTCCCAATTTGCCATAGCAGCGAAATAAGATCGGTCTATTTCCTTTTTCTGACTGTTCCAGGCTTCCATAGCAAGCCTTCTTGCTTCCTTGGCCAATTCAACTTCTTTCTCATGCCACTCTATAGAATCCTGATTTCTCTGGTCAAAATCCTGAGTCACCGTTACCGCAAACGTTTCGGTTCCGCTAGTAAAAGGTTTTGCCGGAAGCTGAATGTATGAATATGTGATTTTCTTGTCCTGAACGTTTTGTGCTGCAACATGAAGCGACAATACACAGGTAACTGTAAGAAGTAAAATTTTTGTTTTCATTGTAAATGATTTAGAATTCTCAATTTATGATTTTCTTCATGACCACACGAATAGCGTGCCATAAATTGTTATCGAATTCTTAATTTATCTCCGATGTTTAAAATTTTCCCGGAAGAAATTCCATTCAAAGAGCATATCTTTTTTACCGAAGTATTGTATTTCAGTGCCATTGCATAAAGCGAATCCCCTCTCTTTACCATATGCCATTTCTGTTCTTTAGATCTTTTTGCTTCTGCCGCAATTTGTTCCGGAGTTTTGTTTTTCGCCTGAGTAAATTTTCGTTTCGTTCCATCGATCTTTCTGTAATCAAAAAGATTCTTGTGTATTATCAGATTGTCGTCTCGCAACTCTCCTTTCTCGAAGTCAATGATATGCTCAGGGTCAATGGGATTATGGAAATAACGAATTTCAAAATGAAGATGATCTCCGTAGGACCTGCCCGTATTTCCTCCGAGGCCGATCAAATCTCCAGCATTTATTCGCTGATTAGGTTTTGTAAGTAATTTAGAAAGATGCGCATAATACGTTTCCAGACCACTAAAATGTCTGACAACGGTTAAATAGCCAAAACCCGCACCATTGTATTTTGAATATCGTACGATCCCATCAAATGCACATCGTACCGTATCGCCTGTAACCAGATCCAGATCCACACCATAGTGAAATCTTTTACCTCTCATTTTAAATGCTGAAGTCAGAGGAGCGGAAGTAGGCATTACAAAAGAGGGGTGACTGCTATCCGTGGGGCATATCCATATAGAATCCGCTAGTGCACGCATGTCGTTGTCGTAGTTGAAAGTTACTTCATTATGCCAATCAACGACTAAATTGGATCCATTAACTGCATTGTGCATTTCCTTGCTCATCATGCCGTTAAAGTTCAATGCGTGGAGATATTCCCAGGTTTTATTTTCGAACAGTACGATCGTGTCATTACCCAGCATCAGAGTGTCCGATATCTTTGGCTGCTCTTGCGCCAGAGAAAGAAAAGGGAGTCCCGCCATTAACCAGAAAATCATCTTCATATAGTGCAAATCTAACCGATACATGCATTTGAACAATGCAATACTTGTAAGACTTAGCAACAGCGCACCTTGGATAAGTCAAAGGCTGTTTTCACCTTGTTAATAAGATGTTCAATAATAGTTCATGAATTAATGGTATGCGTGCATACTGATTCCGCAAATTAATCTAATTTCGCTGAGTGATCATGATAAGCTGAAAATATTAAAGGGACCAAATCCGCATGAAAATAAGGAAAATACTTATCGCAAACAGGGGGGAAATTGCGATCAGAATTTTTAGAGCTTGTACGGAGCTCAACATTAAGACAGTAGGCGTATTTACGCATGAAGATCGTTATTCTCAGCACAGATATAAGGCTGACGAGGCGTATCAAATAGGGGGCGATGACCAACCGTTAAAACCCTATCTGGACATTGATGCCATTCTTAAGGTTGCAATTCAACAGGGGGCCGATGCAATTCATCCCGGTTATGGATTTTTGTCAGAAAATTCTGAATTCGCAAGGAAGTGTTCAGAAAACAGCATAGTATTTATAGGGCCGAGGCCTGAGGTAATGGATGCCTTAGGTGATAAGGTTGCCGGAAAACGTATCGCTAAGAAATGTGGTGTGCCCATTATTGAATCAAGTCAAGCTGCTTTATCGAGTTTAAAAGTTGCATTGAAAGAAGCAAAGAGCATAGGGTATCCTGTAATGCTTAAGGCTGCTTCAGGTGGAGGCGGCAGAGGTATGCGGGTTCTCACTGGAGAAGATGAGCTTATGAAGGCATTTGATGAGGCAAAAAGAGAGTCGCTCAATGCATTCGGAGATGATACCATGTTCCTTGAAAAGTTTGTGGAGAACCCAAAGCACATTGAAGTGCAGATCGTAGCAGACAATTATGGCAATATCCGGCACCTTTTCGAAAGAGATTGTTCTGTACAGCGCAGGTACCAGAAGGTCGTTGAAATAGCTCCTTCTTTCGGGTTACCCCAAAAAATAAAAGATCAGCTGTATGACTACGCAGTAAGGATAGCCAGGGAAGTGAATTACAACAATGTCGGCACAATTGAATTTCTCCTGGACGATAAAATGAATGTCTTTTTCATTGAGGTCAATCCTAGAATTCAGGTAGAGCATACGGTGACGGAAATGGTTACCGGTATTGATTTGATAAAGACCCAGATATTCGTTGCAGGAGGCTACAAGCTGGAAGACCGACAGATAAAGATATATGAACAGGATTCTCTTCGCACAACCGGGTACGCCATGCAATGCAGAATTACCACAGAAGATCCGGCAAACGACTTTAAACCAGATTATGGCATTGTAACTACATACAGAAGCGCTGCCGGATTCGGCATCCGTCTGGATGTCGGCTCTGTGTTCCAGGGGGCCCGGGTAAGTCCTTTCTTCGATTCGATGCTTGTAAAAGTGTCTGCCCAGTCGCGAAGTCTGGAAGGTGCTACTCGAAAAATGACCCGGGCGTTACGTGAATTCAGGGTCCGAGGTGTTAAAACCAACATTAAGTTCCTTGAGAATGTCATCAACCATAAAACATTTATCGATGGGAAAGTGACAGTCAACTGGATCAGGGAAACTCCGGCATTGTGCAAGTTTCGCCAGCCGCTGGACAGGGCAAGTAAGATCGTTGGGTATCTGGGTGAGGTCATTGTTAATGGAAATCCAGACGTAAAAGTTATGGACACGACGAGGGTTTTCAATCAACCTAAAATTCCTTCATTCGATGGTTCAAACGGGTACGAGAAAGGGACAAAAGATCTGCTTACAGAACTTGGGCCAGAGAAGTTTTGCCAGTGGCTAAATAAAGAAAAAAAGATCCATTACACGGACACAACTTTTCGGGATGCTCACCAGTCTTTATTAGCAACTCGGATGAGGACCTATGATATGTTGAAAGTGGCAAATGGGTTTGCCAGAAATCATCCGAACACCTTCAGTTTGGAAGTTTGGGGTGGTGCAACTTTTGACGTATGTATGCGATTTCTGCATGAGAATCCGTGGCAAAGGTTAAGAAAACTGCGTGATGCTGTTCCGAACATTTTATTACAAATGCTACTCAGAGGCTCTAATGGAGTAGGGTATACGGCCTATCCGGATAATTTAATTGAGGCATTTGTTGTCAAGGCATGGGAAAACGGAATTGATGTATTCAGGATCTTCGACTCGCTCAATTGGGTAGATGCGATGGCGCCAAGCATAGAATACGTTCGAACAAAAACTTCCGGGATCGCTGAAGCGGCAATTAGTTATACAGGCGACATTCTGGATCCGAAAAAAACAAAATACACCCTTGAATACTATGTACGGTTAGCGAAAGATCTTGAAAATGCCGGGGCCCATATGATCGCGATTAAGGACATGGCAGGATTGTTAAAACCATATGCGGCAACCGAACTTGTAGGTGCCTTGAAAGATTCGGTCAACCTTCCGATCCATCTGCACACTCACGACACATCTTCACTTCAGCCGGCAACCTATCTCAAAGCTATCGAAGCAGGAGTTGATGTTGTTGATGTTGCCCTTGGAGGACTATCAGGATTGACGTCGCAACCCAACTTTAATTCCATCATTGAAATGATGAAATTTCATGAACGTGATCATCGATTTGATGTAGAAAAGTTAAATCAATATTCAAATTACTGGGAGGATGTACGTGAATATTATTATCCTTTCGAATCGGGGTTAAAAGCCGGGACGGCAGAAGTGTTCCATCATGAAATTCCGGGAGGACAGTATTCAAACCTCAGACCACAAGCCAATGCACTGGGACTTGGAGATCGCTTTGAAGAGATCAAGGAAATGTACGCTAAGGTGAATGTCCTTTTCGGAGACTTGGTTAAAGTTACTCCGTCTTCAAAAGTAGTTGGTGACATGGCACTTTATATGGTAACCAATAACATGTCGCCTGAAGAAGTGCTTGAAAGAGGAACTGAAATTTCTTTTCCCGAATCAGTGGTCAATTTTTTTAAAGGTGACCTTGGACAGCCGTTCCAAGGATTTCCTAAACGGCTTCAATCCATAATTCTAAAAGACAAAAAGCCGACCAAGGAAAGACCCAACAAGCATTTGGAACCCGTTAATTTTGAAGAAGAATTCCCTCAGTTTCAGAAGAAATTCCAACGGGGATTTGCACGAACGATAGAATTTGAGGATTTCCTTTCGTATAAACTGTATCCTAAAGTCTTTGAGGATGTGTTCAATATGTTCAAGAAGTACGACAATGTTGCCGTAATACCGACAAGGAATTTCTACTATGGGATGGATCTTGGGGAAGAGGCTATTATAAATATCGCACAGGGAAAGATCATCATTGTGCAGCTATTATCAATTGGCCATCCTAATGAAGATGGGGTTCGGACAGTGTTCTTCAAGGTAAATGGTCAAACCAGAAACATTGAAGTGCTTGACAGATCCCTGAAAATTAAAAGAGTAGAACATGCGAAGGCCGACCCAAACGATCCTTCACAAATTGCAGCACCTCTTCAAGGAATGCTTTCCAAAGTCTTTGTTAAGAAAGGTCAGAAACTCAAAAAGAACGACCCGATCTTTGTGATCGAGGCCATGAAAATGGAGACGACCATAACTGCTATTGAAGCAGGTAAAGTAAAAGTGATCGAGCTCAAAGAGGGTACCATGGTGAATTCAGATGACCTGGTCGTAGTTATGGAGGGATCCTAACTGTTTGTAAGCCACCACCAAAACCTTCCTAAAGCAGTTCTCTTGGGGTTTGTAATGATCTCTGGTTCCTCAATCACGATTTCCGGCACTGCCTTCTTTTTTGCCGCTTTCTTTTTCTTACCCTTTACCTGCTTCTGCTTCGGCTTATAGCTTTCTTCAAACTTTTGTTGTTTCAGCTCTTTCATGGAAGGCGCTCTGTTCACAGGCTCACTTTTCTCCTTCTTGACCTGAACATCCTGTTTATTCGAATGTTGTGCCTGTGTTCTCCTTGGTTTTTGCCGTTTATTAGTTCGTTCGGGTTGCTGTGGACCCTTGACCTTTGGTTTTTCCTCCGTTTCTTTTTCCTTTGGCTCAGGCAAATCAATTTTGTCTACCAGCTTTATTCCCTCAAGCTTAACTTTTGGGGCTTTGATCAGCTCCGCATCTTCAGGTTTAGTAGCTTCTGGGTCAGGCTCTTCCCGCCCGATAACTTCTCCTATCGTTTGTATAACTGGCTCCTTCTTTTCTTCAGGTAGCTCGATCTTTTCAGGCACAGTAGACGCTGCCGGCTCTTCCTCAGCATTTTCCGTCTTTTCTTCAATCGGATCGTCCGTGACCTTTTCAGGCTCTGCTGATTCCATTTCCTTTTGATCTTGAGCAGTAGTAGGCGCAGGAGGGGGCTGGAATTGATCCCGTATGTAATTGACGTGCTCATCAGTTAACTTCGTATTCGGACCTTTTTCGAAATCAATATCAAATTTCTCTGATAAGGACTCTCTGATCGTAAATGTCTTTTCATTGACCTGGCGAGCAAGTTGAGCTAATCGCATTAAGCTGAGTTTTTAGATTACGCAATATTAATGCAGTTATTTTAATTTACAGAATCAAAATGCTTCTCTTTCCCAATTTCTTTTCATTTCGATTTATAGTCATGGCTATTTACTTAACTTTGTAACCCAAATAATTGGGATGTATAGATTTTTTCTGAAGCCAATCCTTTTTCTTTTCGATCCGGAAAAAATACATCATTTCATTTTTGCGATAATCAGGATATCGCATTATATACCCGGAGTTGGGTCCCTCAACCGATTGATATATAAAACACAAAACTCAGCATTGAAAAAGGAGCTGTTCGGTTTGACATTCGATAATCCGGTGGGTCTCGCAGCAGGTTTTGATAAAAATGCAAAACTGTTCAATCAGCTGGCCAACTTTGGATTCGGGTTCATAGAGGTTGGGACGGTGACACCCGAACCGCAACAAGGAAATCCTAAAAAGAGGCTTTTCCGATTGCCTAAGGATAAAGGGCTGATCAATAGAATGGGGTTCAATAATGATGGAGCTGCTAGAATAGCCGGCAGACTCAAAGCAAATAAGAAGAGGGTCATCATTGGAGGTAACATTGGCAAAAATACGTCAACTGAAGATCAATGTGCCGAAGAGGATTACATTAAGAACTTCACACTATTGCATGGTGTCGTGGATTATTTCGTGGTGAATGTCAGCTGTCCGAATGTTGGAAGCAATGCAAGAATTAACGACAAAGACTTTTTGATCGGATTGCTGAACAAGCTGAAAGCTCTCAATATTGAGCTGGGGGTTGAAAGGCCGATCCTACTAAAGATCGGTCCTGATAGGTCTGATGAGCAGCTGGATGAAGTTATTGAGATCGTAAAAGAAACATCGATCGATGGAGTTATTGCGACCAACACGGCCACGGATAGATCCAACCTGGAAACTTCACAGGACCGGCTGAAAGAAATAGGGAATGGAGGATTAAGTGGCAAGCCGTTGGCCGAGCGATCAACAGAGGTAATCCGTTATTTGTCCGAACGATCGAACAAAGCCTTTCCCATTATCGGGGTGGGTGGTATTCACACCGCTGAAGATGCCTGTGAAAAAATTGAAGCAGGAGCTGATCTGGTTCAGCTCTACACCGGTTTCATTTACTCGGGACCGGGATTAGCCAGGAAGATCAATAAGAAAATACTCAGTATGGCCAATTGATGACATCATTGGTTTCCATAATTATGCCCGTCCGAAATGGAGGAGAGTATCTGACCGAATGTGTAGACTCGATAATTGCACAATCTTATACGAATTGGGAACTTTTAGTGGTAGATGACCATTCCTCTGATAAAACATGGGAGACATTGTGCAAATATGCTTCTGTTGATAAGCGCGTCAAAACATTTCGGAATTCTGGAAAAGGTATCCTTCCTGCTTTACGCCTTGCATATGCGCACTCAGCAGGTCATTTGGTCACCCGTATGGACGCCGACGACATAATGGAGGTCGATAAACTAAAGCTATTGACTGAATCAACCATAAATGGATCGGTTGCAATTGGACTGGTTAATTATTTTGCTGAAAATGGTGTTGCCGATGGATACAAAAAATATGCAGGTTGGCTAAATGAGCTGACACAGAAAGCGGCAAACTTCACCGACATCTATAAGGAATGCACCGTGCCTTCAACATGCTGGATGCTAACCAGGGAAGATCTGGATCGGTGTGGCGGATTTGGTGATCGCTATCCGGAAGATTACGATCTGGCTTTTAGAATGAAGAAATGCGGTCTCAAAATAAAACCGATCAGGCAAGTTCTGCACCAGTGGAGAGACCACACAGGGAGGGCATCAAGAAATGACCCTAACTACAAAGACAACCGCTTCCTGGAGATCAAGACTACCTATTTTCTTGAGCTGGACAGAAATATGAGCAATCCGTTGACATTGATCGGGGCGGGGAAAAAGGGCAAGGAGATCGCCAAACTGCTGCAGACACAAAATGTTAGTTTTGACTGGGCGACAAACAACCCTCGAAAAATTGGAGTGAACATATTTGGAATTCATTTGAAATCTGAAGCTGGGATCTCGGATTTAAGTCAGGTTATTGTTGCTGTGGCCGGTAAAGAGGGAGATCAGCTTAGGATCGCTTATCCAAAAGGCTATTTCTTTTGTTAAACAACCTGTATTGTATGGTCTTGAAAAACCACAACGTCTCCGGAACGTAGTTTTTTTCTTACCTGAGTTTCGATCTGTTCATTTACCGTTACAGCACCATCCTGAATGACGAGCTTCGCCTCTCCACCTGAGCCCACAAGGCTCAAAGTTTTGAGAAGATTGTTAAGTTGAATGTATTCCTGGCTTAGCTTGTATTGTGTCATTTTCAAATAGATCGAGGGTATAATTTATAGCGTCTCGCAAAGGGCAGGGATTCTCCCTTTGAATTCCTGGCTTATTTGCTGACGGATAGAGCTCCCGGTTCTATTTTCAATTGGCCTGCCGTCTATTTCAAAGATCGGAGTCAGCTCACCCATCGTGCCTGTAGCAAAAACTTCATCCGCTCCATAAAATTCAGTCAGTGAGATGTTCCTCTCTATGGTCTTGATGTTCAGATCCCTTGCAATTTTAATGGTAAGTGCTCTTGTTATACCGTGCAAACAAGCGTCAGCATGTGGCGTATATACGATGCCTTCTTTTGCCATAAACAGGTTGGTGTCGTTCAGCTCAGCAACAAATCCATCCTTATCCAGCATTACTGCAGCATCTACCTGTGCATAATTGGCCTGGATCTTAGCCAGAATATTGTTGAGTAGATTGGCGTGATGAATCTTGGAGTCCAGAAATGCCGGATTGTTCCTTCTTATAGCGGATGTGATGACCTTTATTCCTTTCTCATTGTCGTAAACCAGGGGTTTCCATTCTGCTAATACCACAAGAACGGGTCCGGATTGATTGAGACGCGGATCCATCCCTGATGTAACCTTAACTCCACGGGTCAGTGTCAATCTGATATGGGTGTCTGTTGTCATTCCATTCGCTTCAACAGTTTGTTTGACAGCCATTTTGACTTCTTCAAATTCAGGGATCTCAGAAAAACCGCATGCCTTTGCAGATTCTGCCATTCGGTTATAGTGCTCCCTAAAGCAGAATATTCCCTCCGGATATAAGCGAAGTCCTTCCCACACGGCATCGCCGCCTTGAACTGAGCTGTCGAATGCTGAAATATGAGGTTCATTCCGATGGATCAAGGCCCCGTCGACATAAACCAATAGATCCTTATTTTTTGGGTTGTATTTTTGTAGCATGATCTGCTTTTATTGCGTGTTTAAATAATTCGTTGAAATAGGGGAGTGCACGGCCCGCTACATCTGCTAATTCTTTGTTGAGCTCTCTCTTTTTTTTGTTCTGTGCTTTAAATCCGGTCGAGGCATGCACGTTCTTATACCAGTACTTTGACCAGACCCCGTCCTCTTTGATAGGACCACTCTGCCATTGCATCATTTGATCATAAAATGGAATTCCGAGCCGGGAACACATCTCCAGAAGCACGAGATTCGGGTCTTTAAGCAGTTCATTGGAGTCAACAACAATTCCCGGGGCTCGTCGGAAAAGCGCTGCTTGCTGTTGGCTTCCTATGTCTTTCAGCAAAGGCATATCGATCACTTGAGAAAACGATGCGACGATCTGTTTGGGATCACGGATAAGATAGAGGTTGATCCACCCGTCCATGAAAGAAAGATTATCTTTCAGTAAGTGATGCGCCATATTCTTGACGAATATAATGTCTGCTTTCCCCTTTTGATCATTGATGTTCTTGACGATCGTTTCCCAGTTGCAGTCCATCGATTCCAGGATCTCATCACGACCGGGATGGTCTAGCCCTGTTTGATCCAGATAATATCCGTAAAAAGGTTCGTCCATAACCAGCGTATCGGGGCGACTGGCAAACGAATACATGATGGCCGTAGAAATGTTTCTTGGACTTGATATCAGGTTTATGATCGGCATAATTTGTCAAATATGGCGAAAATTTCCATTTGGATTTCTGAAAAGTGCCCAAGACCTCTAGCAATAAAGATGATGTTGTTGGGAGTTAAATTTTAAGTATCTGTATGCAATCATGTTTTGAGCGTCTTTAATCGATCACTTTTATTAATTTTAGGCAATTAGACCGCTGTAAGATGAAGATAATTGAGTGTCCCCGTGACGCGATGCAAGGAATTCAGGAATATATACCTGCAAAAGTTAAAGCAGATTACATCAATTCACTACTTCAGGTAGGTTTTGATACTATTGACTTTGGAAGTTTTGTATCTCCAAAGGCGATTCCACAGATGCGCGATACTGCGGAAGTGCTGGATAATCTGAATCTGGACAATACGAAGACCAAACTTTTGGCAATTGTCGCAAACGAAAGAGGAGCGAATGACGCTTGTCATTTTGAAGAGATCTCATATTTAGGTTTCCCTTTTTCTATTTCTGAGACGTTTCAAAAGCGAAACATCAATTCGACCATAGCTGAATCGTTCAGCAGATTGTCCGCTGTAAGAGAAATCTGTTTTAAGAACAACAAAAGATTAGTTACATATTTTTCAATGGCTTTTGGCAATCCTTATGGCGATGAGTGGAGCACCCATATTGTTGCCCATTGGGCAGAGAAATTACTCAATGAGCTGGGCATAAAGATCTTGTCCTTAAGCGATACGATCGGCACTTCCAATCGGGACAATATTCGGTTTCTTTTTGAAAAGCTGATTCCGGAATTCCCGGAGGTTGAGTTTGGAGCACATCTTCACACAACACCACAGGAATGGGAAGAAAAGGTAGATGCTGCATTCAAAGCAGGTTGTCGAAGATTTGATTCTGCCATTAAAGGATATGGAGGATGTCCTATGGCAAAGGATGATCTGACCGGGAATATGCCCACTGAAAAATTGCTATTATATTTAAAGGATAAAAACCTAACAGGCTCCATTGACTTTTCTATGTTTGACTTAGCTATGAAAAATTCGTCTAAAGTGTTCCCGACATCATGAAACTATTGTCAAAATTCTTGATCTTATTTGGAATGGGCTTGTTCCTTTCCTCTTTCTTTCTCCCTGCTGTCTACATTACTTCTGAGATTGAGCTAAATGGCTTTTATGCATTCTTATTAAATTTAAGTATGCTGTTTTATGTGGAGAATGCCCTGGAGTATTCGGAATATGTATTTATGATCCTCACTAATGTTTGGGTCGGATTTCTATTTATTAGATACTGGAGAAAGAATGTTAATAGGATGTTGACATATGGCGTAGTTGCATTAACTATTGCCTCCGGGTTGTATTGGGTGTTCAGAGTAGAAGACACATCATCATTATTAATTGGATTCTGGACTTGGCTGGTGGGGGCTCTGTTTATTTCAGGGGCCAACATCCTGAAAGGTAAAAACGAAGCGTAGATCAGGCATTCCGTTAAGATCTTTAGTTGTTCTTAGAGTTATAGAAGTAAAACTCTGCAATATTCATTATTCGTGCAAAATACACGATTAAGTTTCGCAGGAAGGATGGTTGCTATCCTGTAATAAAATTAAGAAGCCGTTCCTTTCAGAACGGCTCCCCCCACCTTACAGATAACTAGTTTCAAACACCAGTTACCATTTTATAACCGTTTAATATCTAAAATGTTACAGTAGGTACTCAACTTTAACACAATTTTAACAAGCTGCAATGGTTTAACCACTTGGAATATAGCAATATATATTGTTGATAACTATTATTTTTTTATTCTTTTTTTTTTCTTTTCAAGACAAACTTGATTGTGATTGATTGAAATCAGATACTCCTGGCTCAGTATTGAACTTTCTTTAGCTGTGTAACGGCCGGTTTAGATTTTGCAGTTATTTTTGCAATTCAAATTGGAGAGGGACTCAAAAATAACGACAATTCTATTTTTAATCTATGTAGTATATGGTTTGCTCTATCTCTTTGAAGGAAAATATGGCTTGTTGCTGCCTTTCCCATTGATCGTATTGTTGGTTCCTACATTGTGCCTGATCTTCTTTGTTAAGAATTTTGGAAAGCTGGCCAGCGCATTTTTCTTTTTCTTTCCGTTGACACTATTTCCCTCACTGCTAGAAGCATTGTTTGGATCAGACTATTTCTGGATTTACTTACTAGGGTCGATCTCAGCTCCTATATTTCTGTATGCCAACATCAGGAAAAGAATTGTTTGGGGTAAGTTTTTTTGGCTTCCTATGGGTGCTTTCATTTTGTTGACGTTGGCAATGACGATGTATTGGTATGTCCCAGAATTTTTGATGATTCCTATAACCGGGCTACTAGTTGTAACTTTGATCGCCCTGTTGCTGAATGGTAAAAGGTATGACCTTCCTGTTGGTATCAAGGAACAATTCCTTGTCTTGGCGTTAACGTCTGGATTATTGTCAACCACCTTCATCGCAAAAATGTACCTATGAATCCGCTTCTGAGTACCTTTGTAATTGTATGGAGGGATATCATCTTCAAACAATACTCGCTCGCAGACGTTTGAAGATGATATGAATAAATTAATGAAACAAGTTTTACTGAACCTTGTGATCATTCTTCTAACGTCGGGATGTATGCTAACAAAAACGAAGTGTAAAAAATTGTATGAGCGATCCCGCAGCAATGTTTATGAAGCGATCATTGTTCCTGGAATTCCATATAATGGAGATCTTTGGAACAGGACCATGAAAGGACGGGTCTATTGGGCCAAACATCTGTTCGATGAAGGAATAGCCAAGAACATTATATTTTCAGGCAGCTCCGTTTACACTCCTTATGCTGAAGGGGAGATCATGCGGCTCTATGCCTGTGAAATTGGGATACCCAGAGGAAACATTTTTGTTGAGAGCAAGGCTGAACACAGCACAGAGAACGTTTACTACTCTCATAAACTGGCAAAGAAGCTTGGGTTCAGATCCATTGCATTGGCAACCGATCCGGTTCAGTCGATGCTTCTGAATGGATTTGTGAAACGGAAGGTGGATGACATTGATATCATACCCTTTGTAATAGAGATCCTTGAAAAAAATGAGGAAAAGATGATCGATCCGGCAATCGATGCCCCTCTGGCATATAAAGAGGATTTCATATCCATTGTAGATCGCGAGTCAAAATTAAAAAGGTTCCGAGGTACTTTAGGGAAAAACATCAATTCATTGTACTATGCAGAAGAGCCTAATGAATGATCGATCAATAAATTGCCTGATCGCTGGAAGTAACTGAACTGCCACTCCTGAGACGCTTACCACCCAAGTTTCTTGATCTTCACAGTAAATGAACGAGAGACAACAATGTAATATCCGGGGGTCAGAGAGGATATGTCGGCAATTGTCTCATTCTTGTCACTAGAAATAAAATTCACTTTAGAGGTTACATTTCTACCGAGAACATCAAATAACCTAAGTCTGTCTATCTCATGCGGACTAGCTTGTATGGTAATGGTATTTGTTGCCGGATTCGGGAAGATGAGAATAGGCGTTCCCAGCTCATCTGACAATTCTATTGCAACGATCGGCGAATAGTAAAATTGGCCATCAATATCCGTTTGTTTGAGGCGGTAGTAAGACCTGCCAGGCAAAGGCGTTTCATCTATGACGGTATAGCTTAAAAGGTCCAGCGACATTGTTGAGCCATCTATCTCTGCAATCCATTGCCAATTGATGCCATCTTTTGAACGTTGAACCGTATAATAGTCATTGTTGGTCTCAGATAAGGTTTGCCAGCTGATCTTCACCTGTCTCAAATTCTCAATGGCTCGAGCCTGAAAATGTATAAGTTCTATTGGTAATGGCCCGGAAACATTCTCGATGACGCCTGATCCGTCGGGTCCTGCACCACTAGCAGCGTTCCCACAACCAATACAGTTTAATCCACCATTTCCGGCTGAGTTCGAGATCGTAATGTTATCTGTTGGTTGCGCTCCGGAGAAAATGACCGCTCCTAGTCCGCCACCGCCACCGCCTCCGTGCATGACACCGTAATCAACATCGCCACCATTGCCACCACTGGAAGAGACTGTCAATGGACATGCCGGATCAATACTCCAGGTATCAACTTCAAATATAATGGTGCCTCCGGAGCCACCACCACTATTGCCATCATTGCCACTGCCCATTAATATTGATTCTCCATCAGCACTTATCTCTAACGCGCCTGAACACCCCCCCGACGTAATTTCGTTGGCTTTGATAAGAACAATTCCACCGCCATTTCCGGCTTTCTGAGATCCTCCGTTATTTGCCTCGCCGGCGCCTCCGCCACCTCCCATAAAGATGCGCGTGGACGATATGTGTGCGCTAAGGTCAATGCCGCCAAGCCCTCCTGCGGTAGGGCTGCATGTTGGCCAACCTGGACCTCCCTGACCACCTGCAGAAAAGTTTCCGCCTCCGCCACCACCAGCGTTGTGACTGTTCCCTCCACCTCCACCACTTAGGATCTTGCCCATCCCAGCATTATAGGAAGTGTTGGTTGATTTGTAAATGCCTTCACCCTTGTCTGCGTGATTGTTATCCGAAACAAATCGAAAGTCTGTATTCCCGTTACAGCCTGAAGAACCGCCCAAATTCGGAAAAGCCCCTCGCAATCCTGTGGCTGTTGCGCTTATTGAATGAGCCAATGTCAATACCCCAGGGACATTGAAAGCAGTCACTCCGCCAATGTTGCCGTCCCATTTGCGTGTAGAAATACTTGATGTTGTTGTGTGATCGGGGCTTCCAAATGTCGGGAATGTAATGATCTGGACAGCAGAATTTGTTCCCGTATTGAAGCTGTTACTAAGTGAATTGAGCAGTGTTATTGTTGTCGGGGATCCTGAAGATTCAGTATGGGAGCTAATTGTATTTATTTCGTATAATCCGGCAGAAGAAATAGCGCCAAGATCTCCAAAGCTAGAATTGTCTGAGGTATTACTGCCTATTACATCATCCTGCATTTGTAGAATGATGACTTTCTCTCCATCTTCAAACGAATCATCAGATTCATCAATGTTACTTACTGAGAGAGTATTGGAAACAATGGAGGTTACCTTTGCATACCCATTAATTACTTGAGCTTCACCACTAAGATGCACAAATAAGAATGCGCAAATAAGCCATGGCTCAATTCGCCTTCGCGATGCACATTGGAATGCATGTATTTGATCCCTTAACGGGTTGTTAGACGGGCAAGTCATTTTATGGTTTTAGTGGCGTTGTACGCACATACAACTAACATCTGCTTTGCGTGACAAATAGATAGATGTGATAGTAATTTACAAAAAAAATATCTTTCAGAGGCTCATTTTAAGTTTTCAAAGGACCAGAAGCATAAAACAAACAGCTATGCAGGCAAATTCAAATAATAGATTTTGGAGGCGGATAAAAACGAGATTCTATTATCTTTACAGTGCATTTTGGTTCTAAAACAATGATTTGTTTGGATTAAAAGGGAACCGGGTAAGAATCCCGGGCTATTCCCGTAGCTGTATTCTTCAAGAGTGTTAAAGCGGCCACTGTTCTTAGGGATGGGAAGGCGTAACACAGCGAAGTAAGCCAGAAGACCTGCCTGATGCATGGATCAAGCTTTCGGGATAAAAGCATCGACGTATGAACAGATCTGAGTTCAATCGAAGTTTTTCTCTCTTTTTATGAATTATATGGTAGATGTTTCTGCCAAAACCTAAAAAGATGAAAATATTTTACAATGTATTAGTGCTAACCATTATGGTTAATACTATTTCAAATGCTCAAAACAAAAGTTTTACACGAATTACAACCTTTGATTCTTTGCCCATTAGCCCTGAGGCACATTGGGATGGTTCTGATCAGTCAGGAATTTTTCATGGTGAGCATGGATTCTGGAGTTTTCAAAACGAGTATGATACCTCATGGGGTGGTTATTGGGCTTCCGGATGGACATATTCTAATGAAACGGATGTAGCAACAGTCGGAAATCAATTTTCTTCATTTGCCGGGGGGGATGCAACTGTAGGAGGGAATTATATAATTGGAACTACAGCGATAGGTGATCCGGGCACTTCCTTTTTGATGTCTGCCGGATTGGATCTTTATGTTTCAAATTCTACTTATGCTGCTGTTTCAATGAGAGATGGCGATCTATATGGGAAAAAATTCGGTGATTCGACAGACGCTTCAGGAATGGTTGATGGTACGAATGGCGAAGATTGGTTCAAACTATCTATTTACGCCTATACATTTGGAGTGTTGATGGATTCAGTCGAGATATACTTAGCGGATTACCGATTCAGTAATGACTCATTGGATTACATTCTGGACACATGGGAGCATGTAGTTATTCCTGTTAGCGTAGATAGCTTAAGTTTTTCCCTGTCCAGTTCTGATGCTGGTCTTTTTGGTATGAATACACCGGGTTACTTTTGCCTTGATCACATAACTGGTGATTATTTTACTGGAATAGAAGAAAATGTTGTTAACGCGCTTGAAATCTATCCAAATCCTACTAATGATTACATCACGGTTGGAGACGGAATAGGAATGCTGGAGATCTATTCTGTTGCAGGATCAAGAGTATTGACCCGATATCTGTCTGGTTCAGCCCGGGTGGATGTTTCTTCTCTGGAACCGGGCATGTATCTGGTGGCCTTACGACAAGAAGATCAAATTTTCAGTTCTCAGCTAATTAAATCGAATTGAGACATTTGGTTTTCATATTGCTGGTATTGCAGATCAATCCGGGGTTTGGTCAAGGTGTATTTGCGCCGCCGGCCGGACAATCGGGAACTACGGCCATACATCAGGATTCGGCAGTTATAACCGCTTGGGCTTCAAATTGTTCAGTTGTCATTGGGCCGTTGGATATTGCTGATCTAACCCTGGGACTAGCTGGCTTTGGGGTGGCAGCGGACGCAACAGGAACAGCA
>Ga0206681_10000477_pt1 | contig 21412 bp, 12 predicted proteins | sample M150012015metaG_FD_161048 | JGI IMG/M metagenome (GOLD analysis project Ga0206681, IMG submission 161048) | Ammonia-oxidizing marine archaeal communities from Monterey Bay, California, United States - M1 500m 12015 | ecosystem: Environmental > Aquatic > Marine > Intertidal zone | place: USA... | reverse complement strand
TACCTAATTTTGCGACTTATAAAACGCAACCAAAAAATCTATCTATGATTTCATTCTTTAAGGGAGCAAACCAAGTATTTGCCGTAGCCACTAAAGAAACTATTAGTCAGGAAAATTGCAAGAAATTACAATGGTTGTTCGGCGATGCTGAGCAAATCAATTCTGCGGCTGTTGACGGGACTTTTGTAGGTCCAAGAAAAGAGATGATTACCCCTTGGAGTACGAATGCTGTTGAGATCTCACAAAACATGGGTGTAGATGGAATAGCTCGTATAGAAGAATACTTTGCTTTTGATGAGGAAGCTGGGTTCGATCCTATGCTACAAGTAAAATACCATGATCTTCACCAAGAGGTCTTCACGGTGGATACAAAACCTGAAGAGGTCATACATATTGAAAACATTGCCGCTTACAATAAACAAGAAGGTTTAGCTCTAAGCGATGATGAGGTTGCATACTTAGACAGCGTTAGCGTAGAAATAGGAAGAAAATTAACAGATTCTGAAGTATTTGGTTTTTCACAAATCAACTCAGAACACTGTCGCCACAAAATATTTAATGGGACTTTCATCATCGATGGTGAAGAAAAAGAAACGAGTCTTTTCAAATTAATCAAGAAGACTTCCGAAATGAACGGAGGAAACTTGGTTTCTGCATACAAAGACAACGTTGCTTTTGTTAAAGGTCCTAAAATCGAATTATTCTCTCCTAAGCGTCAGGACATTGCCGATTACTATCACACAAAAGAAATTCAATCTGTACTTTCTCTAAAGGCAGAAACGCATAACTTCCCTACAACGGTAGAGCCTTTTAATGGAGCTGCAACAGGTTCGGGTGGTGAAATTAGAGACCGTTTAGCAGGTGGTAAAGGTAGTTTGCCTTTAGCCGGAACGGCTGTTTACATGACTTCTTACTCTCGTTTGGAAGAAGAGCGTAACTGGGAAGAAGGAATGGAAGAACGTCCTTGGTTGTACCAAACACCAATGGATATTTTAATCAAAGCATCAAACGGTGCTTCTGACTTCGGTAACAAATTCGGTCAGCCTTTAATTACGGGTTCTGTACTTACTTTTGAGCATTCTGAAAACGATAAACATTTAGGTTACGATAAAGTGATTATGCAAGCCGGTGGAATCGGTTGGGGTAAACACGAAGATGCTCTTAAAGATGTTCCAAATAAAGGTGACCGTGTGGTGATCTTAGGTGGTGATAATTACCGTATCGGTATGGGTGGTTCATCGGTTTCTTCTGTTGATACAGGAGAATTAGACAACGCTATCGAACTAAATGCTATTCAGCGTTCAAACCCAGAAATGCAAAAGCGTGCTGCCAATGCTATTAGAGCAATGGTAGAAAGCGATAATAACCCTATTGTTTCTATTCACGATCACGGTGCTGGTGGACACTTAAACTGTCTTTCGGAACTAGTAGAAGAAACTGGTGGTAGAATAGATTTAGAAGCACTTCCTGTAGGAGACCCTACTTTATCGGCTAAAGAAATAGTTGGTAACGAATCTCAAGAACGTATGGGATTGGTTATTAATGAAAAGCATATTGAAGAGTTGCGTAAAATCTCTGAAAGAGAAAGAGCTCCTTTTTATAATGTAGGTGAGATTACAAACGATATGAACTTCTCTTTCGAATCTGTAAAAGACGGAAGCAAGCCTATCGATATGAAGTTGAAACACTACTTCGGTTCTTCTCCAAAAACAATTATGACAGATACTAGAGAAGAAGCAAACTTCTCTAAGCTAGAATACAATCAAGACAACCTATTCGAATACATCACCTCTGTACTTCAATTAGAAGCAGTAGCATGTAAAGACTGGTTAACCAACAAGGTTGACCGTTGTGTATCGGGTAGAGTTGCTAAACAACAAAACGCAGGCCCATTACATTTACCGCTTAACGATTGTGGTGTAATGGCTTTAGATTACAGAGGTCAAATAGGTGTTGCTACTTCAGTAGGGCACGCTCCTATTAGTGCATTAATTGATCCTGTTGCAGGTTCGCAAAATTCTATTGCCGAGGCTTTAACAAACCTTGTCTTCGCTCCTATTTCCGATAATCTTAATGGAGTTTCATTAAGTGCAAACTGGATGTGGCCTTGTAGAAACGAAGGTGAAGATGCTCGTTTATACGATGCAGTAAAAGGAATTAGCGACTTTGCTATCTCTTTAGGAATTAACGTTCCTACAGGAAAGGATAGTTTATCGATGACACAGAAGTACAAGGACGGAAGCAAAATTGTTTCTCCGGGTACTGTAATCATTTCTGCTATTGGTGAGTGTAGTAACATCAACCAAGTGGTGAGTCCTGTATTAAAGAAAAAGGAAAATGCGCCAATCATCTATATCAACTTATCGCAGGATGCGTATAAATTAGGTGGTAGTTCGTTTGCTCAAGTAAATAACAAAGTAGGTTCTGAAACGCCAACTATTCAAGATTCTGAATTCTTTAAGAATGGTTTCAATGCGATTCAGAAATTAATCAAGTCTGACTTGGTTGAGGCCGGACACGATATTTCTGCCGGTGGTTTAATTACCGCATTATTAGAAATGTGTTTTGCTGATGTTAACTTAGGTGCTGATATCGATTTAAGTTATTTAAAAGAACAAGATCTAGTAAAAATATTGTTCGCAGAAAACGCAGGAGTACTTCTTCAGGTAAATGACATTACTAAAGCTGATGCCATCTTAGCTGAGATGAATATTGAATACCACGCTTTAGGTAATGTTGTTGAAGCTTCAGAATTAACGATTACAAACAATGAACTAAACTTCAACTTAAGCGTTAGCGATTTAAGAGATGTTTGGTACAAGACTTCTTACTTATTAGACCGCAAGCAAAGTGGTGAAGAAAAAGCTTTAGAGCGTTTCAACAACTACAAGCACATGCCATTGGAATTCAACTTCCCTGAAGGATTCAGCGGACAGTTGGCAGCCATGGGATTAGATCCAAACAGAAAAATGGCTAGTGGATTAAAAGCGGCAATCATTCGCGAAAAGGGTTCTAACTCTGAACGTGAAATGGCTTATGCTCTTTATTTAGCTGGTTTTGATGTAAAAGACATTCACATGACTGACTTGATGAGTGGTCGTGAAGATTTAACAGATGTAAACTTTATTGCTGCCGTTGGAGGATTCTCTAACTCAGATGTTTTAGGTTCTGCTAAAGGATGGGCTGGTTCATTTAAGTATAACGACAATGCTCGTACTGCCTTAAATAACTTCTTCGAAAGAGAAGACACATTGTCTTTAGGTATCTGTAACGGCTGTCAGCTATTCATTGAATTAGGATTGATAAATGCTGATCACAAAGAAAAACCAAAAATGCTTCACAACGATTCTCACAAGTTTGAGTCTGGTTTCGTGAATGTAGACATACCAGAAAACGACTCGGTACTGTTTAGTACTTTATCGGGTTCTCGTTTAGGTGTTTGGGTGGCTCACGGTGAAGGTAAATTCGATATGCCTTACAACGAAGATCAATACAATATTGTTTCGAAGTATAGCTATAAAAACTACCCTGCTAACCCGAATGGTTCTGACTTTAATACAGCAGCCATAACTTCAAAAGACGGTCGCCACTTAGTGATGATGCCTCACCCAGAGCGTTCTATCTTCCCTTGGAACTGGGCACACTACCCAGAAAATCAAAACGAAGTTTCGCCTTGGATTGAAGCTTTCGTAAATGCGCGTAATTGGGTTGCAGAGAAAATGAAATAAACCTTTTTAAATAGATTTAAAAAGCCTTCCCGAATATTCGGGAAGGCTTTTTTGTGATTAATAATTGAGCTAGTCAATGAGCAATAACACCTATCTTTCTGATTTACATAACTTTACGCTTCACCTAAAACTTATTGTTATGAAAACAAAAAATATAATTTTCGGAGCCCTTTTACTGGTCTTTAGCACAGGGCAAGCACAACAAATGCAAAATAAAGACATTATGCCCTTCACTACTTCTATAGAGATTCAAACGGAATTTATTGACGCCAGGATACATTTTTTAAACTATTTTGATGATGAGAGTTATATCAAGTTTGAGGAACTAAGCAGAAAAGATCCAAACTTTTCAATTCTTTACTTGTGGAAATCACTTGCCCCCAATACCAACGATAGCATTGATGATTTATTAATCACGAAAGCTGAAAAATTAGGGCTTGAAGCTACTGATAGTGAACGTGCCTATATAAAGATATGGCGCCTCTCTTTAGATGAAAGAATAAAACTAAAAACACAATACAATACCCTTAAAACTGATGAGGAAAAAACGGCCTTTGACTGGTCATCTATAGATCAAATACAATTACCAAATCTTAAAAAGCTAGTTAATATTCATCCTCAGGATGCCTTACTTCATATTGACTATGCCATCTCGTTGGCCTATGGTGGTAATTATGACGATGCAATTATTCACTACAGAAAAGCTCTCACTCTAAATGACAAAATCTATGGCGTTTACAATTTATTGGGCTATCTATATTTAGACCTGGAAGATTTTAACCAGGCAGAAAAAGAATTCGACTCTTATATAGCAATGATGCCAGAGGCTGCCAACCCTTATGACTCAAAAGGAGACTATTACTTTACCATTAAAGACTATAAGAAAGCGTTTAAGAGCTACAAAAAGGCTTATAAAATAGATCCGAGTTTAGAGATCTCCAAAGAAAAAGCAGACGAGGCTAAAAAACAGTTAAGACAGTAGAAACCAAAAATCCCTCCCGAAAACTCGGGAAGGATTTTGACATGAAAAACACTGGGTTCTATATATCTCTAAAGTTTTTAAAAATAGGAACTACAGACGTTATTTTTCTGTAATAAGACTTTCTAGTTCTACATTTATTTCTTGAATAGAATCAGCCTTAATGAATAAATTATTTGATGGTGGTTTTCATAGTATATTTCACCATGCTATAGATAATAACCAAAACATGAACTCTTAGTGCTATTACTTAAAACCCACACCTTACGACATCAACTCTTGCTCACTAACATCTCTTAACTGTCCTTCGGTACTAGCAATTACAGTAGCTACTGTAGCATCACCTGTAACATTTACTACGGTACGTAGCATATCCAGAATTCTATCTACTGCAAATATCAAGGCAACTCCTTCAGGATCCATTCCTACCGCTCCTAATACGATAACCAACATGACTAATCCAGCACCCGGAACAGCTGCAGCACCTATTGAAGCAAGTGTAGCCGTTAATACGATTGTCAATTGTTGAGATAAATCTAAATCAACTCCAAATGCTTGAGCAATAAACACGGCTGCTACAGCTTGATACAAACTTGTTCCATCCATATTTATGGTTGCTCCTAGAGGTAATACAAAAGAACTAATTTCTTCGGAAACCCCTAAATGATCTTCACAACGCTCCATGGTAACAGGCAGCGTTGCCGCACTTGAACTTGTAGAGAAAGCCAACATCTGCGCAGGCATAATTCCTTTGAAAAAATCAAAATAATTCATCTTCGTAAATATGCGAAGTATGATTGGATATACCACAAAAATCATGGTCAACAAACCAAGAATTACCGCTAGTGAATACAAACCTAAAGCGGAGAACAATTCTATTACATTTCGAACATCTCCATCGGAGAAGTCTACCATCAGAGAGGCTAACAAGGCAAACACACCATAAGGAGCCATGGTCATAATCATATCAACAATTTGGAGTATGACGTCATTCACACCATCAAAGAATCCTTTCACATAAACAGTCTTCTCGTCGGGTAACATAATCATCGCCATTCCAAAAAGGATAGCAAAGAATATAACCTGAAGCATATTGCTATTATCCGTAGCTGCATTTAAAAAGTTTTGAGGAACAATATCAACCATAAACTGTAAAGGACCTTGATCTTGAACTTGAGCTGCCGCCTCCATCTTAGCTTCAGTTTTAGTGGCGAATTTCTCTTTGAATTCTATACGTTTCTCCTCGGAAAAATATTTACCTGGCTGGACCGTATTCACAATTAATAAACCGATGGTAACAGCTAAAACTGTAGAGGTAAGATAAAGTGCGATCGTTTTTGAACCAATTCTTGAAAGTTTGGAAATATCACTTAAACTCGCTACACCTTTAATCAATGAAGCAAATACTAAAGGGACAGCAATCAGCTTTAAGAGATTGATGAAAATGGTTCCGAAAGGTTTTATCCAGTCACTCGTAAATTGATCCCAACCAATGGTGATGGCTAACAAACCAAAGACAACTCCTAAAGTCATCCCGATGATAATTTTCCAGTGTAGTGCTAAATTCTTCATTTCTATATTAAAGTTTAGTGCTTTTGTTTCTCAAATAATGATCTAATAGTACCATAGCAGTCATAGCCTCAACAATGGCTACTGCTCGTGGAACTACGCAAGGGTCGTGACGACCTTTACCCTTAACTATTACCTCTTCTCCTTTATCGTTTAGAGACTTTTGGTCTTGCATGATGGTAGCTACAGGCTTAAAGGCTACCTTAAAATATATATCTTCTCCATTTGAAATTCCACCTTGAATTCCACCAGAATAATTCGTCTTTGTTGTAACACCCTCTTCATCACTAATAAAAAGGTCATTTACTTCCGAGCCTCTGCGCTTACACATTTCAAAACCGCCACCGTATTCAAAACCTTTTACAGCATTAATGCTCATCATGGCTTTTGCAAGTTCGGCATGTAGTTTATCAAAAACAGGCTCTCCTAATCCAACTGGAACATTTAAGGCTAAGCCTGTGATAACACCACCAACTGTATCGCCTTGTTTTCTTACAGTATCGATATGGGAAATCATTTCTGTTGCGATTGTCTCATCTGGACAACGAACGATATTGGAATCGAGTTTAGAAAGATCTAAATCGCGGTGACATATATCCATCTCAATTTCTCCCACTGCCGACACATAAGCATGTGTTGCTACTCCAAGCTCCTTTAAAATTTGTTTTGCAATAGCTCCAGCGACAACTCTAGCGATGGTTTCGCGAGCTGAAGAACGACCGCCACCTCTATAATCACGAATACCATATTTGGCATCGTAAGTATAATCAGCATGTGAAGGACGATAAGCATCTTTTATGTGGGCATAGTCTTTCGACTTTGGATCACTATTAAGAATTTGAAATGCAATAGGAGTTCCTAGAGTTTGACCTTCAAAAATACCCGACAAGAATTCAACTTGGTCTGCTTCTTTACGTTGTGTAGTAATCTTTGACTGTCCAGGCTTGCGTCGGTCTAACTCAAACTGAATAGCATCTAGATCGATAGTTAGGCCTGCAGGACAACCATCAATAATACCACCAATAGCTTTACCATGGGACTCACCGTAGCTGGTTAAACAAAATATTTCTCCGAAGGAATTTGAACTCATAGAGAACAAAAATAGAAAAATGTAGCTAGTAATGAGTACTAAGTAGAAGGTATTAGGTATTAGGTCTGAGCTAGATTAGTATCTTAGAATGTTAGTATGATAGAATGTCACTTAACTGTTTTACTCTTGACGACTCACTTAATTAGCCTTCACTACTTTCTTATCAGTATTTCTGTCTATCGTCTTACGATTTACGACTTACGTTTCTTATTTTTGGCTTGCTTAAAGCTATACTATGAAAGTCATCATAAAAAACATTGCCGAGTTAGTTCAGGTAGAAGATAAAATTCAAGAAAAGGTATCGGGTGCTGCTATGAAAAATCTAGCAACCATCAAAGATGCTTTCTTGAGTATGGAGGATGGAATTATCACCGACTTTGGTTCTATGAACGACTGGGCAGGTATTGACGACTGGAATAATACAGAAGTCATAGATGCTGAAGGTGGTATGGTTTTCCCAACTTGGATAGATTCTCACAGTCATTTAGTATTTGGAGGAACGCGCGAAGGTGAGTTTGTTGATCGTATTAATGGCCTGACTTACGAGGAAATTGCCAATCGTGGTGGTGGAATATTAAATTCAGCTCAAAAATTAGCGGAGGCCACCGAAGACGAATTGTATGAAAGTGCTTCAGCTCGTTTGATTGAACTTATTAAAATGGGAACTGGAGCTTTAGAAATTAAGAGTGGTTACGGATTAAGTACCGAAAGCGAATTAAAAATGCTGCGCGTTATTAAGCGTTTGAAAGAAAACTTTCCGATTACCATAAAATCTACTTTCCTCGGAGCTCATGCCCTTCCCTTAGCTTATAAAGACGATAAAGAAGGTTACCTAAAGTTAATTGAGGAGGAAATGCTTCCTAAAGTAGCTGAAGAAGGACTTGCTGAATATGTAGATATATTTTGTGAAAAAGGTTATTTCTCAGTAGAAGATATGGAGCGTGTGGTAAATGTTGGTAAGAAATACGGATTAATACCTAAGGTGCATGTCAACCAATTCAATATTATTGGTGGTGTACCTTCAGCAGTAAAACTTGGAGCTCTTTCAGTTGATCATTTAGAAGTAGTAAACCAAGAAGATATTGATGCTTTGAAAGGTTCTGCAACGATGCCAACCCTACTTCCTTCCTGTTCTTTCTTCCTGAAAATTCCTTACGGACCTGCCAGAGATATGATGGACCAAGGCTTACCTGTTTGTTTAGCTACGGATTACAACCCAGGTTCTACTCCATCTGGGAACATGAATTTCGTGGTTTCTTTGGCTTGTATCCACATGAATATGAATCCTGAAGAAGCAATAAATGCTGCTTCGATTAATGGGGCTTACGCAATGGGAATCAGTAAATCGGAAGGAAGTATTGCCAAAGGAAAAAAAGGTAATATATTTATCACTAAGAAAATCCCCTCTTATGCGTTCTTACCCTACAATTTCGGACACAATATTATAGAGAAGGTCTTTATTAACGGTAGCGAATTCAGTCGATAAACGGATAACAGATGAAAAAAACACTTACCCTTATATGTGCACTTTGCCTAAACACTTTTGTTTTTGGTCAAACACAAATGACTTGGTTTTCAGATATTAATATCTGTGAAACTGAAGACAGCATTATTAACTTCCCAACTGGAGATTATAGCTTATACTCTTTTAATTGGTTTTTTGAAGGCGATAGTTTAACAATCGATAGTTCTATTTCGATTCAAAACACAGGTATTTACAGTTTAGAATTATATGGAGCAGATACACTTATAGGCAACTTTGAGGCTATCGTAGATATGGTAGATAACGAGTTTATGCTTACCCTAACAGATTCTGACTTAAATGTAGATTCACTAATTAATATATGTCTTGAAGATAACCCTACACTTATCACAAATCAAGTCGGATATACTCACACATGGTTTTTAGATGGCCTTTCTATTGGAGATGATACACTTACCGAGAGAACTCTTGCTATAGACGGTATTATTGATGAGATAAACTTCAATCAAGAATATGAATATTTTGTTGAGGTAGAAACTGCATGTGGTATCTACCAATCTAAAAATGCGGTTACATTAATCGTAAATGAATGTCATTGTGCATTAAATATGCCCAATGTATTCACTCCAAATGGGGATCCTTTTAATGATTTATTTAAACCTTTAAACGATCATGAATTGGAGACTGACCCCGAAAACATTTGTGAATCTACCAACTTCACAATGGAGATTTACAGTCAATGGGGAAGACACATAACCACCCTAAATTCAGGTGATGATTACCCTACATGGGATGGACTTAACAAAAGAGGGAAAGAAGTTTCCGCAGGAGTCTACTTTTATCAAATTGATTATAAAGTAAACATCTACACTTTACCACAACAAAAACAAATTACTGGATTCTTTCATTTGTACCGATAGACCACAATAAATTCCTACTAAGAAAGCCCCAATTCTTCATGAAGGAATTGGTTGATTATTTTAAGTTTTACTTTTCGCGTTTTAGGTTCAAAGAATTTTCAAAAAAGTCCTTTCATAGCCCTAAGTCTATTCTTATCTTAGCCATCTAAATTTTAGATTCAGATGAGACAACTTATAGAATGTGTGCCTAACTTTTCGGAAGGCTGCGACATGGGAGTGATTAAACAAATCACTGATGTTATTGAAACCGTTGATGGTGTAAAACTTTTAAACGTAGATCCAGGAAAAGCTACTAACCGTACGGTTGTAACTTTTGTAGGGACTCCAGAAGAAGTTATCGACGCGGCATTCTTAGCCATCAAAAAAGCTTCTGAATTAATAGACATGAGTAAACATTCTGGTGAACACCCTCGTATGGGAGCCACAGATGTTTGTCCTTTGGTACCAATTGCTAATATCGAAATGGATGAGGTTGTAAAATACGCTCATAAATTAGGTGAACGTGTGGGTCGCGAACTAGGAATACCTGGTTATTTCTACGAAAATGCTGCGAGTTCTGAAGAAAGAAGAAACCTTGCTGTAGTACGCAAAGGAGAATACGAAGCTTTAAAAGCGAAGTTAGTTGACCCACAATGGAAACCAGACTTTGGTCCTGCAGAATTCGTGAAAGCTGAAAATACTGGAGCAACTGCAATTTCTGCTCGCGATTTCTTGATTGCATACAATGTAAACCTAAATACTACTTCTACCCGTAGAGCTAATGCTGTTGCTTATGACATTCGCGAAAAAGGTAGAATAAAACGCGAAGGTGAAACACTTTCTGGAGCTATTGTAAAAGATGCGAATGGAAATACACTTTGGACTCCAGGAGCATTAAAACACGTTAAAGCTATAGGTTGGTATATCGAAGAGTACGGAGTTACTCAGGTTACCATGAACATTACCAATATAACCGAAACTCCTTTGCATCTTGCATTTGATGAGACAGCAAAAGCAGCAGATGCTCGTGGTATTAGAGCTACAGGTTCGGAGCTTGTAGGATTGGTTCCTAAAAGTGCGATGCTCGATGCTGGTAAATTTTTCTTGAGAAAACAAAATCGTTCTACAGGGATCCACGAAAGTGAAATCATCAAAATTGCCATTAAGAGTATGGGATTAGATGAGTTAGGACCTTTCGACCCTAAAGATCGTATTATAGAGTATATGCTCGAAAGTGATGGCGACAAAAAATTGATCGATATGACTTTGACCGAGTTTGCAGATGAAACGGCTTCTGAAAGTCCAGCTCCAGGTGGAGGTTCAATTTCTGCTTACGTAGGCTCTTTGGGTATTTCTTTAGCAACTATGGTTGCTAACCTTTCAGCACACAAAAGAGGTTGGGATGATCGTTGGGAAGAATTTTCTGACTTTGCAGATCAAGGACAAATCTTAAAGGGTGAGTTATTGCGCTTAGTAGACGAAGACACCAATTCTTTCAACAAAATCATGGAAGCTATGCGTCTTCCTAAAGGATCGGAAGCTGAGGGAAAAGTTCGTAAAGAAGCTATGGATGCAGCAACAAAATATGCGATCCTTATTCCATTTAAAGTCATGGAAACTTCTTTAAAATCTATGGACATCATTCAGCAAATGGCTGAAATAGGAAACCCTAATTCGGTTACAGATGCTGGTGTTGGAGCTCTTTGTGCACGTACAGCAGTTATTGGTGCTTTCTTAAATGTAAAGATTAACTGTAAAGATTTTGATGACACAGAATTTGTAACAGACATACTTGCTAAAGGTGAAGCGGTAATGGCTGAAGCGATCGCAAAAGAAACTGAAATTCTTAAAATCACTAACGACAAGATTTAAGAAGAATCTCGATACTATAGAAAGCCGTCCCGAATTCTCGGGACGGCTTTTTAATTCTTAATTAATAATTAAACAACTGTAACAGTTTCTCTGTAAACCTCTTATTCGCCATGAAGTCTTCTTCTAAAGCAGCAGCAAAAGGCACTGGTGTTTCTAAACTACCACAGCGCATAACGGGTGCATCAAGCGATTCAAAACATTCTTCGGAAATTATTGCAGAAAGTTCTCCTCCTATTCCACCGTAAACAGTGTCTTCGTGAAGAATAATTACTTTTCCTGTTTTGCGAACCGAATTCAAAATAGCATCCTTATCTAAAGGAACTAAAGTTCTTAAATCAATAAGATCAGCAGAAATAGTTGAATTTTCATCTAAAGCTTTTAAAGCCCAGTGAACGCCCATACCATAAGTAACGATTGTTAAGTCATCACCTTTTCTATGCAGTTTAGCTTCTCCTAGAGGTAAAGTGTAATAATCTTCTGGCACTTCTTCATATAAACTTCTGTAAAGAGCTTTATGTTCAAAGAACATTACAGGATTTGGATCTTCAATAGCTGTAGCTAATAAACCTTTAGCATCACTAGGGAAAGCAGGGTAAACTACTTTCAAACCAGGTGTATGTGTAAACCAAGCTTCGTTAGTTTGTGAATGGAAAGGACCGGCTCCTACTCCTGCACCACAGGGCATACGTACAACGACATCGGCATTTTCGCCCCAACGGTAATGTACTTTAGCTAGATTATTTATAATAGGATTGAAACCGGAAGTCACAAAGTCACCAAATTGCATTTCTACAATCGCTTTGTATCCTGAAACTGACAAACCTAAAGCTGCACTTATAATAGACGACTCACATATAGGTGTGTTTCGTATTCTGTATTTTCCAAACTGCTCTAAAAAGCCGTCTGTAATTTTGAATACCCCACCGTATTCAGCGATGTCTTGCCCCATGATTACTGAGTTCTCAAAACGTTCCATCGACTGACGAAGCCCATCTGAAATAGCATCTACTAATCGGATGTTTTTGGTAGTATCCGTTGCTGGTTTTTGTTCCTCAAAATGATGAGGTGCATAAACATCAGCTAATTCTAATACTGTTGTAGACTGAATAGTCTCTTCAGCATCCGCTATTTTCAAGCCTTCTTCTATTTCTGTCTTAACTTCCAACGTAAAAGCATCAATAAATTCCTGATCGATTAAACCTTCAGCTAATAAGAACTCCTCATAATTTCTCACTGGATCCTTCTCTGCCCACATATCCATCAAGTCTTGCGGCACATATTTTGTTCCGGAAGCTTCTTCGTGTCCACGCATTCTAAAAGTGACACACTCCAATAGCACTGGCTTTGGATTCTTCTTCATTTCTTCAGCAAGCTTCGTGATTGTAGAATATACCTCAAGGATATTATTTCCATCAATACGGTAGGCATCCATTCCATAACCAACACCTTTATCAGCTAAACGCTCACATCGAAATTGTTCGTTTGTTGGAGTAGATAATCCATACCCATTATTTTCAATCACAAAAATTACTGGTAAATCCCACACAGAAGCTACATTTAATGCTTCGTGGAAATCACCTTCACTCGTTCCGCCATCTCCAGAAAAAACAGCACAAATTTGCTTATTGTCTTTCAACTTATTTGCCAAAGCAATACCATCGGCTAATGCTAATTGTGGACCTAAGTGAGAAATCATTCCTACAATATGATGCTCTTTCGTACCGAAGTGAAACGAGCGATCTCTACCTTTAGTAAAACCATTTGCCTTTCCCTGAAACTGTGAAAACAATCTACTTAAAGGAATATTTCTGGTTGTAAAAACACCTAAATTCCGGTGCATAGGAAGTATGTATTCGTCCTGCTCTAAAGCATTAGAAACACCTACAGAAATAGCTTCTTGTCCTATTCCACCAAACCATTTAGAAATCCTTCCTTGGCGTAATAAAATAAGCATCTTTTCTTCTATCAATCTCGGTTTAAGGATAGATTTATAGAGCTCTTTTAACTGTATATCTGTGAAACCTTTACGGTTGTATTGAATTTTCATCGTAATTCTGAAATTTAAGAACACCAAAGTATTGAATAAATCCTTAATTTGGCTTTATAGAACTCTTATTTTATGCACTAAATAGTATTCTCCACGTACAATCGATGAAAAACCACCTAAAACACCTCTTATTCCTAGTACAGTCTACTGTCTTAGCACTATTTTTCTATGGTTTAAGTAGATTGATTTTCTTCTTTTACACATCTTCTCATTTCCCAATGTTATTTGAAGATGGTTTTATAGGTGCTTTCTGGCAAGGACTACGTTTCGACTTTTCAGCATTTGCGTACTTAAACATCATCTTTATATTACTTATTCTTATTCCAACTCGGAAGAGAGAATCTAAAGGCTATCAACGTCTTTTAAAGTATTTATTTATTGGGTTTAATGGTTTTGCTTTATTTACAAATCTCACCGACGTAGTCAATGTACAGTTTACCGGAAAACGTATGACGGCAGATATCCTTTCTTTTATTCTACAGGGAGATGATGCAACTAATGTAGCAGGTGATTTTATCAAAGATTATTGGTCACTTTTTGTTGCTTTTGGCATACTTATTTTCACGATGTATAAGGCTTACTCTTGGGTCGAAAAAAATCAGTTTTTCTTAAATCGATCAAAAGTGAATTGGAAATGTTATCCTATTTCTATTATCGTATTAGGACTGACAGTAATAGCCATGAGGGGCGGGACACAATTACGTCCAATAAAAAACATCCACGCTAGTTATTATGGGCAAGGAAAGTATGTACCGCTTATACTAAATGCTCCGTTTAGTATTATTAGTACACTTGGCGAAAAAGGGATCCAAGAGAAAAAGTATTTCAAAACTGAAGAAGCCTTAGCTATTTTTAATGCAGAACAACATTTCAAAAATGATTCATCGATTGAGAAAAATGTACTTGTTATTATTCTCGAAAGCTTCGGAAGAGAATATATAGGAGCTTATAATGATTTTGAAGGTTACACTCCATTTTTAGACAGCTTAATGAGTCACAGTTTAGTTTGTGAGAATGCTTATGCTAATGGAAAAAAATCAATAGAGGGAATTCCTGCAGTCATTTCTGGGATTCCAGCTTTAACAGATAAACCCTATATACTATCTCAATATGGATCTCAAAAAGGGAATAGTATTGCATCTATACTATCTAACATAGGGTATCATACAAGCTTTTATCACGGGGGACATCCCGGCACAATGGGTTTTGATGCTTATGCCGAAATCGCTGGCTTTGACAATTATAAAGACTTAGCATCTTATCCTAATTATGAAAAGGACTACGATGGGAAGTGGGGAATTTTTGACGAACCTTATCTTCAATACTACAAAACCGAATTGGATCAAATTTCAGAGCCATTCTTTTCTACAATTTTCAGCTTAAGCTCTCATCATCCATATACAATCCCCAAAGAATACAATGGGAAATTTTCTCAGGGAGAAATTCCAATTCACGAAAGTGTATCCTATAGTGATTATGCCCTTAAACAATTTTTTGAAGCAGCTAGGACTAGTGATTGGTATGCCAATACTTTATTCATCATAACAGCAGACCACACTTTTAAAGCTACACATAAAGAATATCAAAACTCTAAGGGCCTTTACGCAGTTCCTCTTCTTATTTTCGCCCCCTCAGATAGTATATCTTCGAGAGTAACCAAAGTTTGTCAACAAGTAGATATCTTACCAACTATAATGGACTATTTACAGTTAGATACAACGATTGTTAGCTTTGGGAATTCTATTTGGGATGAAAAAGGATTTGCAGTAAACTATCTGAACAATGTATATCAGTATTTTGAAGATGGGTATTTATTGCAGTTTAATGGCGAAGAAAGTCTGGCACTCTATCATCTAGGAAATGATACTTTATTGAAAAATAATTTAATTTTGAAGCTACCAGAAATATGTCTCGACCTAGAAACAAAATTGAAAGCCTATATTCAAGAGTACAATTACCGAATGATAAATAATCAACTAGAATTGGATGTCTAAAAAAAGTCTACATTTTATTATCAATCCTATTTCGGGAACTGGAAAGCAAGAAAATATTACATCAAAAATTGAGAAAATAATTGATTCCTCAGTTTTTGAAAGCCATATTCATTTTACAGAAAGAAAAGGTCATGCTACAGAAATAGCTAAAGATCTACGAAGCGACAATGCGGATGTGATTATTGCTGTAGGTGGTGATGGAACCGTCAATGAGGTCGCTCAGGCTTTAGTTAATAGTAAATGTATATTGGGGGTAATCCCTACTGGCTCAGGCAACGGTTTAGCTCGTCATTTAGGTATTCCACAAAATGTTTCTAAAGCTTTACGCTTACTAAACACATTAAATAATCGTAAGATTGACTCTTGTACTGCCAATGGTAAATTCTTTATGAATGTTTCGGGTATGGGGTACGATGCACATATCTCGCACTGTTTTGCACAAAAAAGACAAAGAGGTATGAAAACCTATGTGAAGCTCATTCTTTCGGAATGGTGGACTTATCGTGTGAAAAAATATCAAATTGAAATTGAGGGTGAAACCGTATTTGATGATGATGCTGTACAAGTAAGTTTTGCCAACGGTACTCAATTTGGAAATAATGTAATTGTCTCTCCACCATCTATTGACAACGATGGTGAAATAGAACTTTGTATTCTTAAGCCATTTTATTTTTATGAGATCCCGACACTTCTGTTAGCTTTGGCAACTCGCAGATTCCATCTAAATAAACGAATGCGAGTTATTAAATGCTCTCAGGCTATTATCAAAAGTAAAAATGCAAAAACCCACCTAGATGGAGAACCTAAAAGCTTGGGGGATCGAGTAGAGTTAAATGTTATACATCAAAGTATAAACATCATCACCAACCAGTTAGTGTAGTCTTTTGATAGTGATTTAAAGCTGATGAATATCAGCTTTAAATCAAATTTCATTTAGTAAATTAGCATTGAAATAATACCCTACAATGAGCAATTTTAAGAATATTCCTAGTATCGATTTAGCAGATTTCAATTCTGGAAATTCACAGCTTAAAACCCAATTTGTAAAACAACTAGGTGAAGCCTATGAAACTATCGGTTTTGTTGCCGTTAAAAATCATGGTTTGAGTGATGAGCTTTGTTCTAACTTATATTCAGAAGTGCAGGATTTCTTTTCACTTTCAGAAAAAGAAAAAAGAGCATACGAGATAGAAGGTTTAGGTGGGCAAAGAGGGTATGTCTCATTTGGAAAGGAACACGCAAAAAATAAAAATGAAGGGGATTTAAAGGAGTTTTGGCATTTTGGTCAAACAGTAACTGATGGAGATCCTATTAAAGATCAATATCCTGAAAATGTAAGCGTACAAGAATTAGAAAATTTCAATACTATAGGGACTGAAGTATATAAAAAACTTGAGGTAGCAGGAAGAGATATATTAAGAGCCATTGCTATTTATTTGGGGCTTGATGAGAATTATTTTGATGCGAAAATTCACAATGGGAATAGTATTCTTAGACCCATCCACTATCCTCCGATTACATCTGCGCCTAAAAATGCAGTTAGAGCAGCCGAACATGAAGATATTAATTTAATCACATTATTAATGGGTGCTTCTGCAGATGGATTACAGGTGCTCAATAAGAATAATGAGTGGATTTCAGTTACAGCTTTGCCCGAACAAATTGTCGTAAATGTAGGGGATATGTTACAACGGCTAACGAACAATAAACTTAAATCAACTACGCATAGAGTTGTTAATCCACCGAAAGATAAATGGGGGACTTCTCGCTATTCCATACCGTTCTTTTTACACCCACGCTCTGAGGTTTCTCTTGAGTGTTTAGAATCATGTGCTTCAATAGAAAACCCTAAGCACTATTCTGACATAACAGCTGGAGCTTACTTAAACGAGAGAATCAAAGAATTAGGTTTAAAGTAAAAACCTGACTTAACAGTCTGTAAATCTATAACGAAATTTATTTCGGTTTTATAAAAAAACCTTCCCACATTGTGAGAAGGTTTTTTTTGAATATTGAAATTAATTACTGCTTTACAATTAATTGTGAAAAATTCCCAACTTTAATAATATAGGTTGCTGTTTCTATGTAATGTAATGGTATAGAAATTTCTTGATCAAGAACTCCACTTATAATACGTTCGCCTAAAATATTAAATAGTTCAAATGTTTGTTCACCTATTATTGAGCATTTAATATTTAACACATTATGACTCATGAAAATTTCAGTATTCACCGAATTGAGATCGGCTACATCAAATATTGGTGAGGTACTAACATCATCTAAAGGACATAATTTATATTCTCCGAATGAATACTCAACTACCCCAGTTATTACATACGGACCTTCTTCAAAATCATATAGGAAAATTAAATCGCTAGTCTTAAAACTCTCCTCTTCAAATCCAGACATAAATTCAGCCTCTCCAAATTCATTATTAATAGAGGTGCACTCACCAGCTAGTGTAATTAAACAGCCTTCATACTCCTCAGTAATAGGTAAAGGGATAAAGGATAATGGTTCTACACTATCACCAGAAGATGAAACTTCAAATGAACTTACATTCTTCAACTCAGTCATATCATAAAATTCATCTACTTCAGCTTCAATAGTAATTTCATCTCCTATTAATGGGTTATTAATTACATCATAAACATATATACCAGACCAAGTCGCTACATTATCTTGAATGAAATAGCCTGAAGGCGCAACAGCTGTCACCACTCCCGAGGTTGTAATAACTTGCCCAATAAATGGCGAACTGTCAGTCATACCCTGAATTTCAGAAATAGTAAGCTCTAAAGAAGAATACATACAGGTTCCATCATCAGCATTACATTCTGAACAATAATTTATTGCCATAGGATCGGTACAACCAGCTATTACAACAACAATATCATCACAGGAATTTTCAAATTCTAAGGTTGCTTCCGGGTTATACATAAAAGATGTAGAGTCCATACAGCCAACAATATATTCTACAATATCAGATGCTGATCGTGGATTAACTTTATAGTTTCCGTAAGAATAATGAATTACACCAGTAACTTGATAATAAGAACCTACTGTTGGCGTAAATTCATAAAATAAATCGTCAGTAACTAATGTATCCAATGAATCAAACAATTCTGATTCACCAAACGAATTAGCTTCGGTGAAACATTGAAGAGTATCGATTGTTACTAAAACACCTTCATATGCCTCTGTATTAGCCAATTCAGCATTTACTGTAGCAGGTGAATTTGTAAATTCTGACGACAAAACAGATAGGTTACTAACAGAGTTTAGCTGTGTAGCACCATAATATTCGGCTACTATTGCAGTAATACTTATTCTGTTACCTACTACCAAGGAGTCGTTTGTATCATAAACATAAATCCCATTCCATGCTCCAATACTATCTTGTAAAAAATAACTCGATTCAGATTTTGCAACTACTAAACCAGTTGTAGTTACAACAGACCCTTCGTATGGAGAACTATCAATCATTCCTTGAATTTCAGCAATAGTAAGGTTTAACTCTGGGTATATACAAGAGCCATCATCTGTATTACAGTCAACACAATAATTCGTTGCCATTGAATCAGTACAACCAAATACAATACTTGTCGATAAATCTTCATGAGTTCCGAGATACATCCATTCGTTAATGTCAAAAACAATCCACTCACTATCTTCTGTGGTAGTACCCGCTGAACTAGACCAATCAACATTCCCATTACTAAAACTATACTTTCTAACTAAGGTGTGGTCTTTTGTCGCATTTGAAACTCCGGCAACATCCCAAGCAGAACCAGGGTCATCACCAAAATCACCAATTACATCTAACATCGTAAATGCTGATTCAGATCCAAAAGCTAGTCCATAGCCATCATCTCCATTACTTAAATAAGAATGGGTTTGATTTGCTTGTGACAAAATAATAGAATCGGCACTCGGATGTGCTATAATATATACACCTTGTGAAGTAATAACAGCCCCCTCATCAAAGGTGTTCCAAAACTCATAATTTCCATCCGAACCATTACTGACACTAGGAAAAGTATAGCCACTTAAGGATACTGTAGAATCTGTTGGGTTATAGATTTCTAAATATTTATTATTTGAACTTCCTTCTGCATATTCCGAAAAGAATAATGGTGCTTGTGCATGCAATAATCCAATCCCCCCCGAGACGAATAATGCGAAACTTAATAAATGTTTCTTCATTTTCTGATTTTTTGATTGTTATGAATTAATTTGACCACGGCGGTCACTACTTATTTATTTTAATCAATTTATGTACAATTGATAAGCCCTCACTATCTATGATTTTAATTAAATAAGTTCCCTCTTTCCAAGAATCACCAATTCTAAGTGTTTGCTTATGTTGACTGTTTATTTTTTCTATTACTTTCCCATCAATCGCAAAAACCTCTAATGTATAGGCCCCCTCTAATTCGATTTCAAATGAATGACTACTAGGATTTGGATAAATTGATATTCCTAATAAGGCGTCCATACTCTCAACTGAGAAATCTAAATTATCAATAGATAAAATGTGTAATCCCTCCTGTCTGTCAGTAACCAATATATTCCCTGAAGGTAACCAAGGATAAGTCCCCCATGCACCAGAATAGGTACCACCTATTGAATCAGAAGTGTCGTAATAAGCAACTTCTTGCAAGTTATATGGATCTGAAGCATCAACAACTGTCACACCATCACAATAATAAGAAGTCACTAGGTATTTACCTAAAACATGAGTATTATGTGGAATAACATTAGTTTCAAGGCTCCACGATTGGATATTATCAATAACAGACATATTAGTCACATCACTCACATCGATGGATGCAATACTCCCTGATTGAACTTCATCGGTTGTATAAACTGTATTCCCATCATCTGAAATCCAGGCGTTATGCGTAAATGTATTGGGAGTTAAAGCTGAGCCTAAAATTGAAGGATTGGACTTATCAGAAACATCAATAGCTGCAACTACACCTTCCCATATGGCAGCACCCCATAAAGTATCTCCACGTACCATTCCATCATGTAAATAATAATCTTCAAACTCGCCTAAGTATTCTGGGTTTTCTGGATCTTGACTTACATCAAACATCAAAGCACCACCTGTACTATAGTTTCCACCAAACAAGTATACACAGCCTTTTTCATCTATATAAATATTATGGGCGTTGTTAAATTGACTATTATGATAAAAATGGCTGAAGTCAATCACCCCATTCGAAATATCAGATAAATCTACAATCATAAGTCCCTGAGAATCTGGTAAACCAACTCCATCATGAACTATATAAGCATAATTATTCCATGTTTTGATATCTCTCCAGACACAAGAAGGACCGGATATAAAGGCTACTTCAATTGGATTTGTAGGGTCAGTTACATCAACAAAAGAGGTTCCATTAACAAGTCCTACTATGGCATATTCATTTTCCTGAGAATCAACATAACCCCATACATCATTAGCACCGGCATCGTAATTTAATTGCCCGAGTAAAGACATGTTATAACTCTGTTGGGCAAAAGAAGGAATGGAGTAGAATAAGATAATAAAGAGTAGTAATTTTTTCATGTTTAATTTTTAATTTATAACAAGATAAAAAATTTACATTTTAAACCACAAAAAAACCCTTTCTAAATAAATTAGAAAGGGTTTAAAAGGGCGGCGACATACTCTCCCGATATTACTCAGTACCATCTGCGCTGATAGGCTTAACTTCTCTGTTCGGAATGGGAAGAGGTGAT
>Ga0206681_10000471_pt1 | contig 21592 bp, 15 predicted proteins | sample M150012015metaG_FD_161048 | JGI IMG/M metagenome (GOLD analysis project Ga0206681, IMG submission 161048) | Ammonia-oxidizing marine archaeal communities from Monterey Bay, California, United States - M1 500m 12015 | ecosystem: Environmental > Aquatic > Marine > Intertidal zone | place: USA... | reverse complement strand
CCTCTTGCATTAGGATCATAACGCGATTCCTGATAGGCAATGGAAGCCAGAAACCTCCAGTCCCAGTTTCTTTTTAATGCTGAAGCTTTAAAAAGCTCATCATATATTGAAAGTTTGATATTTACATTGCTGAGGGAATCCTCTTCATCAATAAAAAAATTGGTTTCATCCATGTAATCAAAATATTTTTTCCGGAGCATCTGATATCCGTCGGATTCCAGGAAATTTTCCAGAAATTGATCCAATTCCTCTTTAAGCTGTGTGTCCGATTCCCTAAGGCCAAATGCAATATTCTGTCGTACAGAGAGCAATGTGGATATATCAATGTTATAATGACATGATTGCTCAATTCGGGCTGAATTCTCCATAGCAATCGTATAATCAATTTCTCCTCTGGAAACCATTTCAATTAAATCCTCATCCATTGGAAAACCAGAAATGGTTTTAAGGTGAATATTCTCTCCTATTTCATCCTCAAGATGCAAAATACGCTTAATAAAAGAGCTCTTATTCCGAATATAAATATCCCTGTTTTTAAGCTGAGAAATATCCCTGATCATGCTGTCCTGTGATTTTCTTTGGACCAGCACCTCAAATGAGTGGGTATAAGGCAAAGAAAAGGAGTGAAGTTTTTTATCCTCTATATGAATGGGTTTATTGCATGCAATAAGATCGCCTTTTCCAGAATTCAATAATTTTACAAAATCATCTGGATCTGCTATGGTAATCACATTTAGCTCTACACCAATATGACGTGAGAAGGAATCGAGTATTTCGTACTCAAATCCCAAATATTTATCCTTGTATTCGTAAAAAGAAACTGCCCCGTTCTCAGTCAAGACATTTAACACTCCCTTTTCCCGAACTGCTTCAATATCTTTTAAAGGAACAGGTTTTTTTTTGATTATTTCTTTTTTAGGAGTCTCACAAGATGCGATTAACAGAATAAAAAATATATACGACAGTTTTCGAATCATTTCTATACTTCAGGTAAGTAAACAGTACAAATACGAGTTTAAAATACAATAGTTGCAAGACTTCTATTATTTGTCTTTCTCGCAAATAAACCGTTCCTTTGAGTAGCTAAATTAATAGATTATGGGCGGTGAACAAAATGAAGTATATTCAAAAGTAGTCCGAGCGGGAAAAAGGACTTACTTTTTTGATATTAAGGCAACTAAGGGCAATGATTTATACATTACTCTTACAGAAAGCAAAAAGGTTTGGAATGAAGACGGAGAAGGTTCGTATCAAAAACACAAGATCTTTTTATACAAAGAAGACTTTGATAAATTCAAAGAAGGTTTTGAAGATGTTCTAAACAAAATAGCAGAAATCAAAAGCGAGGAATAATTTTTCCCTCTCTTTGTCCTATTACAGAAATTAGATTTATATTTGCACTCGATTTGGGCGATTAACTCAGTTGGTTCAGAGTGCCTCCCTTACAAGGAGGAAGTCGGGGGTTCGAGTCCCTCATTGCCCACATAAAACCTACACCTCTGTAGGTTTTTTTTTTGAACCAAAGAATCAAGTACATTTGTACAATGAGGTGTAGGCAGAATTTCCTTTTAATTGTATTTTCCTTTTGTCTTATTGCTTTACCTTATGCCCAAAACAACAGGGCTTTATCCAATGTTATTCAGCTGAAAAACACTCCAGCTTCATCAGCTGATGAAGGGTTAAATGCATTTTTTGATCTCGGAAGCTGGATGGGCTTTTCACTATCAGCGGACTCTACAAGTACAGGTTTTTCGGGTCCATATTTGTTAGGACTGGAACATGGTATCTGGGCCTCTAAACAGCTGGCGGAGCTGGATATAATCTCCATAAACGGAAAATCGCTTTTGACTGCTCTTAAGTCATCGGAACAGAATTATTTCCCGGGCAAATTAGAAAATCAGCTGCATTTCGAAAATGTTGACCTCAAAAGTGTATTGGTCTTTACTTCTGAGAAAAGTGCGCTTATTTCCACTAAATTAACGAATACTCAAAATCAGGAGCTGACTTTTACTCCCCAGTGGAAAGGGGAACTATTTGATCGCTTTGCTTCGCTTAAAATTAATCAAACCCACATAAAAGCCCCTTTAGAATTGGGTCAATCCATGTATATAATTCCACTCCAAGAATCCAGTATTGAAAACGATTTAAATGCATATATCATTTCCCTTAACAGCTGTACATTGAAACCGAGAGAATCAATAACTTTCTCTGTTGAAATACAATATCATCCCGATCAGAAAAATATGCAGGAGCCAATTAAGAATAATGATGTACTAAAAGCAATAGCGAATAACAGCAGCCGATGGGGCAGCTATCTTGATTTGCTAAATAGCAATGGGCTAAATAAGGACGAAAAGCTCATTCTTACCAAAAGCATCTCCACGCTGATAAATAATTGGCGAAGTGCAGCTGGAGCCTTAAAACACGACGGACTTTTCCCTTCTTATCATTACAAATGGTTTCAAGGTTTCTGGTCCTGGGATTCATGGAAGCACGCAGTTGCCCTGGTTAAAATCGAACCGGAGCTTGCCAAAAATCAAATTAGAGCCATGTATGACTATCAAAATAAAGAGGGAATGATTGCCGACTGTATATTTAGGGATACTTCTATTGAAACACATAACTGGAGAGACACAAAACCCCCCTTATCTGCCTGGGCCATCTGGGAAATATATAAAGAGACACGGGATACTGCATTCCTGCATGAACTGTACCCTAAGCTTGTCCGATATCACAGGTGGTGGTATTCCTATAGAGATTATGATAAAGATGGATTGTGTGAATATGGTTCAACAGATGGTTCTTTACTAGCCGCCAAATGGGAAAGTGGAATGGACAACGCTATTCGGTTTGACAAATGCAAAATTGTGGAAGGTTCCAGTTTTTCTATTAACACAGAATCGGTTGATTTAAACTCTTATTTAGCGAAGGAAAAAGAGTACCTATCAAAAATGGCTAAAGTTTTAAAACGTCCTGAACACAATAAATGGAATAAAGAATCTATCACCCTAAGTGATAGAATTAGAAAAAATTTTTATGATGAAAAGACAGGTTACTTTTTTGATATTGATGCAGAATCTGGTCAATTCTTAAATGATGCTTTAGGTCCTGAGGGATGGACACCACTTTGGTGTGAAATTGCAACAAAAGAGCAAGCTACCAGTGTTGTAAATCACATATTGGACACCAATAAGTTCAATACAAAAGTTCCCTTGCCAACCATTGATGTTTCTCATCCAGCTTTTGACCCTCTAAAAGGCTATTGGAGAGGCCCTGTTTGGTTAGATCAAGTTTGGTTTGGTATTGATGGTCTTAAAAAATATGGATTTAATAAGGAGGCCCTACTCTTAACCAACAAGGTAATTCAGAATTGTGAAGGACTAACAATTCCTGGTGAATCCATACGAGAGAATTACCACCCATTAACAGGAATAGGATTAAATGCCAAACATTTTAGCTGGTCAGCAGCTCATTTACTTTTGTTATTGGAACAAGAACATCACGATTGGGAAGATGAATCCATATTTAGAATTAACAAACTAGACCCTCATACTTCCTTTTTTGCCGTTGAATCTGAAAATTTATTAAATCAATCACCCGAAAATTCTCAATTCATTCAAAACCTAAATGGAACGTGGAAATTTAATTTGGCCATCAATCCATCAGAACGACCAGTTGATTTTTACAAAACAGATTACTCAGCTGAATCTTGGAATGACATTCCTGTTCCTTCTAATTGGGAAGCTCTTGGATATGATCAGCCACATTATCTAGATGTAGATTATCCTTTTAAACCTAAGCCTCCATTTTTACCAAAAGATTATAATCCTGTAGGTTCTTACAAAATGGATTTTAATATTCCTGAGAACTGGAGTAACAGAAAAATTATTCTTCAATTTGGAGCAGTAAAATCAGCTTGTTATTTATGGATAAATGGTGAAAAAGTTGGCTACAGCCAGGATTCTAAAGCAGAAGCGGAATTTGATATTACAGCTTATATTAAACAAGGAAAAAATCAATTGGCACTAGAAGTATATCGGTGGTCGGATGGCAGTTATTTAGAAGATCAAGATATGTGGAGACTGAGTGGTATTGAAAGAGATGTTATCCTTTATGCTGTTCCTAAAGAGCACGTTTTTGATTATCATATTCAAGCTAAGCTGGATAAGTCATTCAAGGCTGGAACAATTGCCTCTGAAATAGTATTTAATCAAATCACTCTCAAGTCTCATAACATTGAAGTTATAGTTCAAGATTATAAAACAGATAAATTGATTTTTTCTAAATCATATCAAACAAAAAAAGGTGTTGATAGTTTTTCTTTTATAGAAGAAATAGGGAACGTGAAAAGCTGGACAGCAGAGACTCCGAATCTATACAAAGTTGTTATCAAAGTAAATGAGAAGACAGAAGCTGCACAAATATTCCAACAACAAATCGGTTTTAGAACTGTAGAAATTATCGGGAATCAGTTAATGGTTAACGGTATACCAATTACCATTAGAGGAGTGAATCATCACGAACACGATCCAAAAACAGGGCACGTTATTAGTGAAAAATTAATGATTCAGGACATTCTCTTGATGAAAAAATACAACATCAATGCAGTAAGAAATTCGCACTACCCTAATCATCCAAGGTGGTACGAGCTCTGTAATGAATATGGATTGTATATTGTTGATGAAGCAAACATTGAATCTCACGGTTATCATATTTGGAATAAAGAATTGACGCTTGCCAACAATCCTTCGTGGGAGGCAGCTCACATTGATAGAATCGAGAGAATGTATGAAAGAAGTAAGAATCATCCGAGTATAATTACTTGGTCGTTAGGAAACGAAGCTGGATCTGGCGTGAATTTCAATGCTGGATATACTTGGTTAAAAGCTAGAGATACATCAAGACCAATTCAATATGAGATGAGTCAGAGAAGCAATTTTACCGACATTGAAGCTCCAATGTATAGAACAATAAATCGGATTGAAAAATATGCCAAAGAAGTAAATAAGCGACCGTTAATTTTGTGTGAGTACGCTCACGCAATGGGCAACAGTGTTGGAAACTTACAAGATTATTGGGATGTTATTGAAAAATACGAATGCCTGCAGGGTGGTTTCATTTGGGATTGGGTAGATCAAACCTGGGCAATGACCGATAGTAATGGAATTGAGTTTTGGGGTTATGGTGGGGACTTTGGACCAAGCAAAGTTCCAACTAACTATAATTTTTGTGCAAATGGTTTAGTTCAGGCAAATAGAGAAATACATCCTCATATTTTTGAAGTAAAAAAAGTATACCAACCTATTGGCTTTGGTTTTGATAGTTCAAACAACAATTTAACGATTACCAATAAATACAATTTTATAGATACAAAACATCTTTATTTTGATTGGGAATTAGTAGAAAATGGAATATTGATAAACAAGGGAGTCTTAACGGTAAATAATATAAAGGCGTCATTATCAGAGAGTATTTCCATAAAACTTGCTAAATCGCTAAGCTTAGATAAAGAATACTACTTAAATGTTTATGCTAAACAAAAGCAAAAAGTAGATGTTTTTGAGAAAGATGAATCAATAGCAAAAGAGCAATTTTTAGTACAATCAGGAGCTATCAAGAGTGTTTTGAAGTCAGAATCAAAACTGAAAGTAAAAGAAAAATCAGAATATATTTTAGTTACCGACAAGGATATGTCTTGGAGTTTTGACAAGAAATCAGGAAATATGACTTCTTGGAAATCAGGAGAAAAAGAATTGCTGCTTTCTCCATCTACAATAGAATTTTGGAGGGCGACAACTGACAACGATTATGGTGCAGGGTTTCATAAAAAAGCGGCCATTTGGAAAGGTGCCGGTAAAAACATCAAGGTATCAGATATTTCAATCAACAAAGAAAAATCAGGTGTAACAGTAACTGTTGCAGGAACACTTAAAGAAGCGAATGCTGAAATAATTACCAAATACCGTTTCTATGGAAACCAGAAGTTTGGAGTTGAAATAAATTATTCTTCCACAAATGACTCTTTACCATCTATGCCAAGGTTTGCGTATCGATTTAATTTGATACCGGAGTTTAAGAATATGGAATGGTACGGTCGTGGACCTCAAGAATCTTATTCCGACAGGAAAAACAGCGCTTTTGTAGGGAGCTATAAAGGAAGAATTCAAGATCAATATCACCCTTATGTTAGAGCGCAAGAAACTGGCAACAAAACAGATTGTCGTTCGGTGAAATTATTCAACAAAAACACTGCTGTAGAAATAATGAGTAACACACTTTTTGACCTTGGAGCTTGGGAATTTAATTATGATGACTTGTATCTGAACGAAGTGGAAGGAGGAGATAATCTTAGAGCTGGTGAAATAAAAACAGGAGCCAACAAACACGGTTCTCAAATAATTAATGGTGAACAAACCACACTAATAATTTCTCTAAAACAAATGGGCGTTGGTGGGGATAACTCCTGGGGAGCAATGCCACACAAACAATACCTGTTAAAAGATACGAAGTATAATTTCTCATTCACTGTTCACTCTAAACACATTATTCATTAATGGAACTTCACGCTCAAATGAATAACGATAAGGTTGATTGGTGGCATAAGCAATCTAAGTTTGGGATTTCTGCTGACCAATTTGATAAAGTAAAAGAAATATAAAATGAAAATTAAAGTATGTCTTTATTCAATGATGGCAACATCATTACTGGTTGTATCTTGTTCAAGTGAGTCCAATGTAATAAAAGAACCACATGTTGAAAAGACCCCCAAGCTTAATATTATATTGATTATTGCTGATGATTTAGGATATGCCGATATCGGAGCAGCAAACCTTGCCAATGATGTGAATACACCTAATATAGATCGAATTGCTAATAGTGGAATTCGTTTCGCTCAAACTTATGATAATTCACCAATTTGTAACCAGTCAAGAATTGGAATAATTACTGGTTGTTATCCACAACGCCTAGGTACATATTGGTATGATGCTGAGGGGCTACATGATCCTGATTTTAAGACAATTCCAGAATTGTTAAAGACGCAAAATTATCAGTCAGGCTATGTCGGGAAAACACATTATGGAGAGTATGATAGCGATACCACAAACAGAAGCTTCCCTCTTAACCATGGGTTTGACTATTATTTTGGACATACTTCAGCTCGGAAGCATTACATGAATCATAAACAAGAAATTGAAGATGCCTTTTTAAAATCAAAAAAAGAGAATAATAGAAAAGGGCAAACCTTAAGACAAGGACCATTATGGGAGAATAAAGATAAAATTGACACAATCGCTTATTTCACTCAATTGCTTGGAGAAAAATCGAGAAATTTTATCGAAAAGAATAAAGACAAAAAGTTCTTTTTACAAATTGCTTTTAATGCAGCTCACAATTTTACTCATCAATTACCTCAAGAGTACTTGGATAAGTATAATCTTAAAGGTTACCATGATTGGAATCCAGCCGTTGAGGAGTATTATGATTGGTACGCGAAGGGAAGGTTTCCGAACAATAAAGAGGGAAGAGCTCATTATTTAGGTCAGGTACATTATATGGATGACGAAATAGGAAAATTATTAGACTTACTTGATGAACAAGGGTTAACAGACAACACCCTAATTTTCTTTATCAGTGATAATGGAGGATCAACCCCAATATATGCAGACAACTCGCCTCTTCGTGGATCAAAATACCTTTTATATGAGGGAGGTATACGAGTTCAAATGTTAGTTTCCTATCCAAATAAATATCAAAAAGGGAAGGTTTTCCAAAATATGGTTAGTGCTATGGACATCTTGCCTTCCATCTGTAAAGAGGCAGGTGTTGAAATACCCAGTTATATTGATGGCATGGACCTAACACCGTTATTGCGTGGAGAAAATGACACTTTAGAACATGATGTCCTCGTTTGGGATACTGGACATGAATTAGCCGTAAGAAAAGGGCCATGGAAGTTGCGTAAATCTTTTAATGACAGCGAAGCTAAATATGAAATGGTAGAGCTGGAACTAGGTAATTTTCTTCACAATTTGAATAAGGATGTTGGTGAGAAATCCAATTTGATTGATAAAGAAGCTAAAATTTTGAATGAATTAGAAAAGGAGTATTCATTATGGAAATCCAAGCTACAATTAAAAACAAATAAATAATGTTGCAAATTGTTACATTTTTAGGATTCACAGCTCTGGTAGCAATTATCTCCTATCTCAAAGGCAGAAATAAAGGTGAAACTACTTCTGACGGGTATTTTTTAGGAGGAAGAAGTTTAACAGGAGTCGTTATAGCCGGGTCCCTCCTACTTACTAATATTTCTACCGAACAAATTGTAGGTCTTAATGGTGCTGCTTTTAAAGATGGGATTTTGGTAATGGCTTGGGAAACTTTAGCCGCAATTGCAATGGTAATTACCGCTATTTTTCTATTACCTCGCTACCTTAAAAGTGGAATTACTACTATTCCTCAATTCTTAGAAAATAGATATGATAAAGTAACGAAAACGATCACTTCTGGACTGTTTTTAAGTGGCTATGCCATTATCTTACTTCCCATTGTGTTGTATTCTGGTGCTTTAGCAATTAACACTATGTTTAACGTACCAGAGTTATTAGGAGTTTCTAAATATCTGGCTTTATGGATTACCGTTTGGAGCCTCGGAATTATTGGTTCCATCTATGCTATTTTCGGTGGTTTAAAAATGGTAGCCGTATCTGACACTATTAATGCTGTTGGCCTCTTAATCGGAGGATTGTTAATCCCTGCTTTTGGTTTACTTGCTGTAGGAAATGGAAGTATGACTGATGGATTATCTACGCTAATGACGGCTAATCCTGAAAAATTTACAGCCATAGGTTCTCCGGAATCATCCATACCGTTTGCGACTATTTTTACGGGTATGATGCTAGTACAATTGTTTTATTGGGGAACAAATCAAGCAATTATTCAACGAGCCCTGGGTGCTAAAAACTTAAAAGAAGGTCAAAAAGGATTGTTGCTTGCCGCTTTCATTAAAATTTTAGGGCCTATTATTGTTGTTCTTCCAGGAATCATAGCATATTATATGTTTAGCGATACGCTTATCAATGCAGACGAAGCGTACCCAAGATTAGTAAAAGAAGTATTGCCGCCTGCTTTAATAGGTTTTTTTGCTGCTGTATTGTTTGGTGCTATTTTAAGTTCATTTAATTCAGCTTTGAACAGTTCAGTTACTTTATTTGGAATCGATATTTATGGGGAGTACATTAAAAAGGATGCAACAGAAAAAGAATTAGTAGCATCAGGTAAGAAATTTGGAATCGGTTTAGCAATCGTCTCTATGTCGATTGCGCCATTGTTAATTTATGCTTCAGAAGGATTGTTTGGATACTTGCAAGAGGTAAATGGAATTTACAGTATCCCAATTTTAACCATAATTGTAGTAGGCTATTTAACTAAATATGTTCCGGCAATTGCTGCCAAAGTTGGAATCATATCAGGTTCAGTATTGTACCTCATTAGCCAGTTTATCTTAAAACCATATGTGGTAGGTGCTGCTGATTATCCGCATTACCTCCATGTAATGGCTATATTATTCGTATTGAATGTATTGATTATGTTGATCGTAGGTAAACTATACCCAAGAGAAGAACCTTTTAAATTAGAATACACAGAAAAAGTGGACATTAAACCATGGAAATTTGTGAGTGCTGTTGGTATCTCAATATGTGTAGTTGTAATAGGTATTTACATATACTTTACTTAGCATGAAGAAAAAAGAACTGATAAAAAAAGTAGCGAATGCCTTTCAAGAAAAATTTAATCAAACACCTGTTTTATTTTTCTCGCCAGGAAGAATTAATTTGATTGGTGAACATACCGATTACAATGATGGCTTTGTTTTTCCTGCAGCCATCAATAAAGGAATTGTAGTTGGTATTCAGAAAAACAATAAAGACCATTGCTCCGCTTTTGCTATGGATGTAGACGAGCAAGTCGATTTTTCCATTAGTGAGATTGAATCAATTGAAAAGGGACATTGGAAAAACTATGTACTAGGAGTAATAGCAGAAACGGCTAAAAAACATGAAATTTCAAGAAATTTCGACTTAGCTTTTGCGGGAAACATACCATTGGAGGCGGGTCTTTCTTCTTCAGCAGCATTAGAAAATAGTATCGTTTTTGCTTTGAACACCTTGTTTGAGCTAGGTATGACCAAAAAGGAAATGATTTTTATTTCTCAAAAAGCAGAACACAATTATGCAAAAGTAAATTGTGGAATTATGGACCAGTATGCTAGCATGTTTGGTAAAAAAAATTCCGCGATATTACTCGATTGTAGAAATTTAGAGGCTACTATTGTTAATATAGATTTTAAGGAGTACACTATTCTGCTTATTAATAGTAAGGTAAAACATCGCTTGGCTGAAACAGCATATAATCAAAGACGTTTAGTGTGTGAAAATTGTGCAGAAATGCTCAATGTAAAATCCTTAAGGGATGTTTCAGAATCCGATTTATTAACGATTAAGGATAAAATATCGGAAGAGGATTACCAAAAAGCACTATTCATTATTCAAGAAAATGAACGTGTAATTAAGGCTTCTGAATCTATTGCTGCCAACGATTTTGAATCATTAGGAAAGCTGTTTTACGCTTCACACAGTGGTTTACAACATCAATTTAAGGTAAGTTGCGATGAGCTAGATTTTCTGGTAGATGCCACAAAAGAGAATAAAAACATTATCGGTTCTCGAATGATGGGGGCCGGGTTTGGTGGTTGTACAATCAACTTGATTAAGAAGGATAAAAAGGCAGCGTTTAAAGAAGAAATCACCACTCTTTACCATGAGAGATTTAATAAAAAGCCCTCTATATATTCTGTAAAAATGAGTGATGGCGTAAAAAAAGTAGAATTAAAGAGGAAATCAGCTTAGATCCATCAATGCATACAAGGTACCAACGAACATCAGAATAATTACTCCAATAATGATTCTTTGACTTTTTCGGCTCTCTGTATAAAAATCATCCACCTTTGTGCCGAGTGCCGAAACAAAATAAACTGGCATGATTAAAAACACCAATGCCATAAGGCTGAATCGGATAAAAAACAAGGAACAGGACATCTCCAAGAGCTTAAGTATAATACCGATGATAAAAGTAATGCCCATCAAATGCAATGCTGCAAAAATCCACTTATCGAGATTTTTATGTAGATTTTCCTTTTTAAAATTCGAAATAATCAATAAGGGTACAAAAACAAAGCAAAAAGTCCCTGCCGCTGAAAGCATCATGACTCCAGACCCCTGCATTTCAAAGGTCTTCAGAACTAATCCTATAAAAAGTAAGATGGATGAAATAAGCCCGACTGTAAATATTCCCTTTTGCATAATGAGTTATTGAATTTAATAATTATTTATTTAATCGTTTCTAGCGAACACGTTTACGGTAGAAACAAAATGCTATCTTTAAATCTTCACATGGATTTTAACAGCTTCAATTATCTTTGGATTGGTATAGCTCTTGTCACCTTTCTGGCATTGGTTATTTTTAAAGTCAGAGCACCATACGGCAGGCATTCTAATAACAATTGGGGCCCAATGATATCAAACAAATGGGCATGGCTCATTATGGAGCTTCCTGCTCTGCTTATCATGCCTCTTGTTGCACTTCTTGGTCCTTCGGAAAAAAATGAGCTCAGCTATCTGCTTATAGCTTTGTGGACCTTGCACTATGTATACAGAACCCTGATATTCCCGTTTAAGCTTCGAACCAAAAACAAGAAAATGCCTCTTCTCATTGTGGGAAGTGCTATTCTATTTAACGGAGTAAATGGGTTTTTGAATGGCTATTTTCTGGGCTACATGGACCCGGAGCTTTTTGAGCTTGGATCTTTGCATGTCCTTATTGGTTCCCTTGTGTTTTTTACAGGAATGGCCATTAATAGATGGTCAGATAGGAAGCTTATTTCCCTTAGAGAAAAGCAGGATGGGTATCAAATTCCAAGAGGTGGACTATTTGACTACATCTCCTGCCCGAATCATTTTGGAGAAATCGTGGAATGGTGTGGTTTTGCCATTATCGCGTGGAATCTACCTGCTGTCACTTTTGCCATCTGGACTTTCTGCAATCTGAGCCCCAGATCGTTGAATCACCATGCGTGGTATAAGGAAAAATTTGAGGATTATCCAGAAAAACGAAAAGCAGTACTCCCCTACCTTCTATAAAGCACAAAGCAATGAAAAAACACATACTGCTCACCGGAGCCACAGGAACAGTGGGCAAAGAAGCCCTAAAACAGCTATGTGCCAGTCAGGCATACAACATAAGCGTGTTATGTAGAAATTCTTCGAAAAACAGAAAAATTCTGAATCCTTTTTTGAATCAAATTACACTCATTTCGATTGACTTTTCGAATCCAGGTGATATAGAAAAGCTTGAGGGAACGTTTGATGTAGTTATACATCTCGCAGCTGTGATTCCTCCATTAGCCGATGAAGAACCTGAATTGACCAGAAAAGTGAACCATTTGGGCACCAAATCTTTAATTGAACGGTTGGAAATCATCAGCCCAAATGCCTTTTTCATGTATAGCTCATCTATTGCCGTGTATGGAGATCGCTTAAAAACACCAAATATTTCGGTTCAGGATACCCTTCCGGAGCATGAAGAAGACGTGTATGCTCAAAGCAAGCTGGATACAGAACCCATCATTATGAACTCTAAATTAGACTGGACAATTTTCCGGCTTACGGCAATTATGGGAGTTAAAAACCATAAAATGACGGGGCTGATGTTTCATATGCCTTTAGAAACAAGGATGGAGATTTGTATGCCTGAAGATACAGCAAGGGCTTTTACCAACGGTCTTGAAAAGAGAGAGGAACTCAAAAATAGAATTTTCAATCTTGCAGGTGGACCTTCCTGTAGAACAACATACGAAGAGTTTCTGGGTATCAATTTTAGAATCAATGGCCTGGGTGCTGTGAACTTCCCTAATAAGACATTTGCAGAAAAGAATTTCCACTGCGGAGATTACATCGATGGAGATGACTTAGAAAATATCACTCACTTCAGAAAGCATACGCTCGAAGATTACATCAGACTCAACAAGGAGGCGATTCCCGGAATTCAGAAGCTTTTTGCTTCCTTGCTCAAAGGACCAATTAAATATTTTATGCGACGTCAATCCCTTCCTTTAAAGGCATATAAGAGTAAAGACAAAGCGCTTATGGAGAGATTCTTTAACTAAACTAATAGCTCCATTTTCTTCTGAACGAATCGTAGAAGTTTACGCCAATTTTCCATTGGATGGCCGCTTTATCAAAATTATTATCTGAAGCTACGGCATACACTCCTATTTTGAACAATTGTTTTCTGATTCTGAACATACGCTCTAATCCCACATAAAATTCTATTTGATTAAAATTCGATTCCGGAATCATCAATAAGCCACCACCAATAGTTTCTTCCAGCTTTAATTTATTAATTCCCCACACCTTGTTGAGAAAAAACCCATTAAAATGATGAATAAAATTCGCCTGAAAATACGAATTCGAGGTACTCAGCGCAGTGTCAAGCATCTGCATGGATTTTGTAGGATCAGAGAAGAACCAGGAATCAGAGGTTCTGAAATACTTAAATTCAATTGGTCTTAAATTATTCTTGCGTAAAAAAGCACCCGCCGTTACATTAATTTCAGAATTACCTAAGGAATTCAAATCGACCTGATCGTACATGCCAAATTGAAGGAAATCGAAATCAGATTGAGTACCGAATACATTGGGGAATCCTTTTCTATAGATCAGCTTAAGAATAGGCCATTTGTCACTGGTGATGATCTTTTTGTTTTGCTTCAAGATATACCTCTGTCTGATTCGATAAGAAAATTCAAATTCAGAAATGAAAACAGAATACTCATCAAAGGCAATAGGCTCTGAAAATATTCCCCATTCACTGGCCCATTCAGGATACTCTATATTCGTAATAGCCTGGCGGTTTGAAAATTCCAATCCTGTTCTAAAATACAATCCATTCACCACCTCAAATTGATGATTGATCTCAATGACCTTATTTCTCACCCTGTTTGCCGGCGCAAAGGTTCCCACAATACTCTGGTAGCTATTTACGAAATCATAGGTGTCCCCTATTCGAAATGAGATTTTTGAAAAGCGCATAGGATTGTATACATATCCCACACCAAATGTACCTTTTAAGTCCTTGTTGTTAAATCCATAATCAAGATGAGGAAAGATGTGAATGGCGTGGGCATTTTTAAATTCCTTTTTATACGATAAATCCAGCTTGTGACGATATCCACCCACACCTAAAGGGTCTATCCCCTCCATCAGGCTCGAAAACCGAAAGGATCGTTTTTTAAATGTATTTCTGAATCCAACTCCGTTAAATAGAAAATCCCATAAGGTCAGCGAATTATAAATACTATCCCGCTCCATAAGATATTCCTCGCTCATTAAATGACTCGAAATACTGTCCTGCACCCGTATAAATTCTTTTTCCTCATCGTCCAGATGAAATGGTCGTACTCCTTCCCAATAGCTTGAATCACGATCATAGGCCTCAGGCTCATACACCTGCTCTTCTAACCAGAATTTACGGTTGCTGTCGTCAAACTCGAAGGTATACTTGCTGTGTGAAATATGCGAATTTCCATGAATATACACATTTGGAGAACCCAGGTTTCGCTCCAAAATAAGATACACGAATTCTCGCTGAACTGGCAGAAGCCTACCTTCTATAGTTTCGTAATTGCATATAATTCGCATTTCTTTAAAATAGTTCATAGATCCCTTATTGACAGCCAGCTCATAGCCCTCAGGCTCATACGTCTTTGAACGTATAAAAAGGGTTCCAGAAAATAAAGCATCCTCCTTAAAAACAGGTTCTACTCGAATTTCATAAATAAAGTGTTCCCCTTCAAGAAATGATCCTTCCAGGTAAAAATTATAATAGGCCAGCGCATTGTACGCCAGAGGTGAGATCATGGGTCGGTGTGAAATAGAAGGGGCATCAATGACGTTTTTAAAAATATTGATATCCGCGTCTTTAATGCCATTCACAAAAATATAGGGATTGAGCTCAATGTTTGTTGTGGATTCACCAAGCTCCTCTTCACCAAATGATACAGTTGCGCTTACCGAATTTTTGACTTTATCTGTGTAGTCAATAAAACCAGTAATAATGTCCTTGTATCTGTTTTTTGCCTCAAAATAGGACGTTCCCTTCCATTCTGTAATATTCATCTTGGACTTCTTCAATGCAGTAGAATCTTCGATCGTGTCTCCTCTGAGCTCAGTTCTTTTATCCAGGGAGGTAAAGCAATAGGTCTGACATTCGTAACGATTCGCCGCTTCAAGAAAACCACTTCTTCGAGAAATGACCTCCTTCATAATCTTTTTCCCTTTTTTTCTACTGCTCTCAGAGGTGACAAGTACCTCCTCCAGCTCTTGAACACTTTCAAGCAGCACAGCATTAAATTCCACTATATCGGTGTGTACCGCTATGATTGTATCCAGTGATTCGTACGCTATGGTTGAAATTCGGATTTCATAGTCACCCTGTGCCTTCAGCTCCAGGTGGTATTCTCCTTTTCCATTAGCAATAGTTCCGTAGCTGGTGTTTTTGAGCCATACCTTGGCAAAAGGCAGCGCTTCCCCCTGATCATTTGAGATGGTCCCTTTAATTAGCTGTCCAAAAGAGGATGAGCTCAGCATAAAAAGGAAAGACAGTAGTATTAGATGTTTCAATTAGCTGTTTTATCGTAGTGTAGTATTAGATGGCGAATATATTGAATTAATCGAATTCCAATCCCTCTTTTTCTCTCTGCACTCGAATAAATTCTTCCCCACAGGCAAGCTTAGAGACAATTTTCATGCCAGGCTGAAGCATGCGCCAGAAGGGGGTAATCTCGGATTCCTTCTTGCCTGAAACGTACTCTTCATGAGCCGCTTCTGATGCAATTCGTAAAAATATTCCTGCCGTTACAGGACAGGTTTTATCCGCTCCATAGGTTTGAGCAAGCTCATCTCTCATGGTTTTCAATTCTTTATGCTGTCCATATGGAATAGCTTTAATGTAGTCATCCACAATTAATGGAGTGGCGATGAACATCAAGCAGCCTTCTGGCATATCAGCAAATTTCTTATCGAGTCTGGCGACCTTGTATGGTTTATCGGAATGCAGCTTTTCGTGCCAGGTTTTTCGTGCCATATATCAATCAGCGTTTTTTAGACATGTGCAGCATGAACTGAAAAAAGTAATCGAGCTGCAGGTAGGTATCACTCAAGGTGTCTGCAGGCATTGTATCTACAGTAATCTTAATGACTTTACCCTGCTCATCAGTACCATGAACAAAACACACCTCTTTTTGTTTGAGAGGAGTTGAGGTAGTAGTTACTCCTACATAATGCAGCTCTTCAATAGTGGCTACCGCATGACCTAAGGGTGCTAAAAAGGTGGCCGCTTTGCCTTCCAGGTGTCCCTCTATAATGACATAGTCCCCAGAAACAGAAAAATTCCCGTAAGTCACCGCAATATTCTGTTTCAGCTCATTCAGCTGGGCTGAAAAAGGGCCACTTTGCGCTTCATCTATTTCTCGGATATAGGACACAGAGGGAGCTGGATTTTTGTCCCAGGGAAACGACTCAAATAAAGCATATTGCGTGTTGATCGAGCGATTCTCAAACAGGACATCCAGTAATGTGCTCATGAACTCAGAATGAGTAGTGTCTTCAGGATCACATTCGTAGCCCGCATTGCCATACTCTGTAGATAGCACAGATTCTCTTATGTACAGCTCATCTTTAAAATGCCTCAAGGTGTGGGTTCGATCCATATCTTCTAAAGAGATGTGGAAGGGTTTTTTCCCCTGCTTAATGTAAATCATGGTCAGTATTTTGTCATTTGGAGTAACTCCTGCCCCCATAAAAGAGCTGTAGGGCTGACTCAAGTCTATTTTTCTTCGTCGATGCTTCAGTATGCTACCATCAAGTGAAAGAGAAACCTTCCTCAAGCGTCCAATAGCAAGCGTAAGCATTTGAGTCGGTATCACTACAATAATTGCCGTTACAACGGATCCTACCAAATTGAACAGTCCAATTCCCAGATCAGCCCAGGCCGATCTGTTTTCAGCGCCTTCGAGGGAATTGAAATACGAAATACTATAATAAACAAAAAGCCCCATAGTACCCAGAAAAACCAGTGCCGGTACAATGGTCACCAGCCAGATACTCACATAGGGAACACGAATTTTTAAAGGACTGGAATACTGCATAGCCATAAATGTATCACTTTAATCTATATCAATTGCTTTCACGATAGTGAACATCGAAACATCTCATTAACAGCAAATCACTGGTTAAACAAACACCATTTCTCTTAAACAAAGAGCTCATGAAGTAGCTCTTTGAGTCTGAAACTATTTCAAATAAATAAAGTTATAAAATCTTGATAACCTTGAATTGTTCGGTAAGTTTGTAAATAAACTATCTATCTTTTTTATTGGCTTAGAAGGAATACTCTTCGAGTCTGCTGAGCTGACAAACCCACGCACTACATACAATTCAATTTCAATCACAGCAGAACTGTTTGATGATTTTTTGCCGTTTTCCATTTCTATTAGTACCACACTTTCAGCATGGCAATTCCGAATACCGTATCCATTGTCAAAGTCGTATTCTAAGTATGTATTTTTGTAGGGGAATCCTATCTTAATTCCACCTAAAGAAGATATAAAATCCGATACTTCAGGCCTTTCGAAAAGCACCAATTTTTTATCCATAAACCAAGCCTTTATTTTTTGCTGGAATTTGTATTTCTTTTTAACGAGTTCATCAACGAATTCAAAAGTATCTAAAGAGTCAAGTCTTTGTCGTACAATTTGCCCTTCCTCATATTTAAGTTTAAAAGGATTTGTTTGGTCTAAGTTATATTTCAATAAACCCTTTAAATTTGGCACCATATTCAGGGCATTTGACAATACCGACGAGTCTTTTCCCAAAAGGTTTTTTAAATAGGATTCATCACTAATTTTTGCTCGTAAACTTGTCTTTGGATTATCATAATAAAAACGATAATCAATTCGTTTCTTGTTCATGACTCCCTTGATGGCCATGTCACAAGTTTTGTCCAAAAAAATGGTGTCGTTTGTGTTTTTATCAATTACAACCAAGGATTCAAAATAAGTTCCGTTTACAAGATGTGGCTTTCGATTAATCTCTTTACTCGAATTCTTGATCAGTTCATGATAAAGCTTGAGTTTGTTTACTGGTTTTACATCAACAGATGCGAGTTCTTGTATTTGTATGGAAACAAAACAAGTATCAGCTAGGGACTGAAAAACCTGATGTTGATACCCTGCTTTTTCAATTCGGATGGGAAAACTTTGTTTAGAAATGGCTAATTGTCCCATTTTATTCGTTGCCCCAATAAATTTTTCTTTTGCATTAAACACATATATACTGGGTATGGCTTCTTTAAAAATTGTATCGTAAAAGAGTACTTTGTTTTGGCTGTACAGCAAATTCGATTTTAGTATAACGAATAGGAACAAACAAATAGTTGATAAGGAGTTTTTCATTTCATAATGAGTTTAGAATTGGTAGCTCATACTCAAATAATATGCCAAATCCAATTCCTAGTATTCACTAGTCATATACTTAACAATAGCCCCGCTTTTATACTTAATAAAAATCAATTTATGTTTTTTTATACTTGTTGGTCTCCCTAAAATATCAAATATCTCGACAATTTCATTGCTCTCTAAATCCAATGTTTCAATCCCTTCTACTCCACAATCGATCTGTGTTCCATTTTGCTCAATCAGAGTTCCACTGTTCACATACCAATGCTGCCATGAGCCTCCCACACCATCGGTCCAATTGTTCAAGTCGAACTGAATGCTTCCATCTACAGTTCCAGGGGCAAAATAAACTTTGAGGGCTTCTCCATTTACATTCCAGGTCAAGGGAGTATTAGAAAGTATGGTTTCGGGAAAATTGAATTTGTATTCGCAATTGACCTGCAAAAAATACGCGTAGTCGTCGTAATTCGGGTATTCCCCATACACAGAAGCTATACCGTTTTCATCAATGCATACCGCCGTGTATTCATCACAGGCAATTCCTTTAGCCATGGTGCCATGATCGTTCAGCATACGCGCCATAAAAACCACATGCCTGCCCTTGCGATCGGGATCGTCGTAATGGGTATCGGTAACGACATCCGACAAGAGGGGTAAATCTATAAAAGGGGTGTTGTCCACTGTTACATCGGTATCAAAGGGATTTGACAAAGCTGTTGCCGAGGTCACCGTTCCGTAATGGGCTGAAAAATAATGTCCACCTAAAATAGCCATTCCGGCACTTGTACCTCCAATGGCCATATTTCTATTGATCAAGCCCTCATTGATTAGGCTATCCACGGGCGAATCCCTCCAATACGAGACGTAATTCCATTGGTTACCTCCAGCAATCCAAAGTGCTTCAGCCCCTTCAATTTTTTGCTGGACATAGGCGTCATTTACTGCAGAGGGATTATTAAAGACAATAGTTTCCACTGAGTTTACAGAAATACCCAATTGGCTGTATAAATAATCATTGTATCCGTCTGAACCGCTTGTTCGGATTACCAGTATATCTCCCCCATTGGCACGCTCTAAAAACCACTTCATTGCATTGTCGTCTTCCGTAGAACCACCCATGAGGCAGATTCCTCCATTTGCAGAAACCTGAATATCAGTAGTATTTCCTGTAAAATAGCTGGTGTAGTTTTGGGAAACTCCACTAAATGCACACCCAAGAAAAAGCAGAAAAAAGGTTCTCATGGGTATAAATATATAAAAGACTTGTCGAGTTCCTCATCAAAAAGATAATAGCTCATGCTTTATCCTTACTTTAGCGCTTGATAAGATTTACATGAAATTTGAAGATTTAAATTTGATTCCTCCCATACTCAAGGCATTGAGAGATGAAGGATACACAGAGCCTACCTCTATACAGGAGAAAGCCATTCCCTTAGTACTAAAAAGAGAAGACGTATTGGGAAGTGCTCAAACGGGAACAGGAAAAACAGCTGCTTTTGCCATTCCCATTATTCAGCACCTTGCAAGTAACCATCAAAAACCATCTGGGAAACGAAAGGTCACCACACTTGTAGTCACTCCTACCCGAGAGCTTGCCATACAAATTGGAGAAAGCTTCACGGCCTATGCAAGGCATACTCAAATAAAAAATACCGTCATTTATGGTGGTGTGGGACAAGGAGCTCAAACAGAAGCTTTGCGAAGAGGTGTAGATGTATTGGTAGCTACTCCCGGACGCCTACTCGACCTGATGAATCAAGGGTATATCTCCCTGGATGATATTAGGTATTTTGTACTCGATGAGGCGGATCGAATGCTCGATATGGGATTTATCCACGACATCAAAAAGATCATTGCCAAATTACCGAAATCCAGACAATCCCTGTTCTTTTCGGCTACTATGCCCAAAAACATTGTTGACTTATCACAGCAGATACTCATCAATCCTAAAAAAGTAGCGGTAAGCCCGGTTTCTTCCACTGCCGAAACGATTCAGCAGTACATCTACATGACCAATCGTGAAAACAAGAAAGACCTTCTTTTTCACATCTTAAAGGACAGCTCTTTAAAGCAGGTATTGTTATTTTCAAGAACCAAGCATGGTGCAGACCGAATTGTACGGAACCTAAAAAAGAAAAATATTGAATGCGCAGCCATTCACGGTGACAAGTCCCAAAACCAACGTCAAAAAGCCTTAAAGTCATTTAAAAATGGCCAGGTTCGCGTGTTGGTAGCTACGGATATTGCGGCTCGAGGTATTGATATTGACAAGCTTCGATATGTCATTAATTACGATATTCCTAACGAATCGGAAACCTATGTACATAGGATTGGACGCTGTGGACGTGCCGGTGAAGACGGTATATCAATCTCTATTTGTGAGCCAGAAGAAAACGAGTTCATAAGGGATATCGAAAAGCTCATCAAACAGAAGATTCAGGTGGTGAATGACAATCCGTTTCCTCAAACGGATAAACCCATGTCCAATGCCGAGAAAAAAGAATGGGAAAAGGAAAAACAAAAACGCAAGCAGGAATTTTTTGCCAATCGAAATAAGAAACGGGGTGCTCAAAACCCAGGTTTTCGGAGAGGAAGACGCTAAATCCGCAAGCTTGTATGATTAAGAAAATCTTACATACCCAAAAAGATCAAGCCGAGGAGATTAGAGCTGTGTTTCAGATTTCCTACAAAGTAGAAGCTGAGCTTCTTGGGGCAACAAGCTTCCCTCCTCTTTCCAGGCCTCTTGAGGAGTTCTCCACTTGTCCAAATGATTTTGTGGGGTATTACGAAGACCACAAGCTGGTTGCAGTAGTTGAAATGAAAAATGAAGCATCGAGTATGCATATTCAGAGCCTTGTAGTGGATCCTGCTTATTTTCGAAGAGGTATTGCACGAAAGCTCATTGAATTTGTCCTTCAGCACTACCCCATTAAGCAATTTACTGTGGAAACAGGAAAAGAAAACGGCCCCGCCCGAAAGCTATACGAGAGCTTTGGTTTTGAGCTGCTTAAAACCTAT
>Ga0206681_10000464_pt1 | contig 21874 bp, 17 predicted proteins | sample M150012015metaG_FD_161048 | JGI IMG/M metagenome (GOLD analysis project Ga0206681, IMG submission 161048) | Ammonia-oxidizing marine archaeal communities from Monterey Bay, California, United States - M1 500m 12015 | ecosystem: Environmental > Aquatic > Marine > Intertidal zone | place: USA... | reverse complement strand
GTTCCTCCTTTATTGGGTTACGTGGCTGCAACTGAGACATTCGGTTTAGAACCGGGCATCTTATTTCTGGTTCAGTTTTTCTGGCAGTTCCCCCACTTCTGGGCAATAGCATGGAAATCAAATGATGATTATCTGAAAGCCGGGTTTAAGATGTTGCCTTTGAATGAGGGAAGAGGAAAGCGCAACGCATGGCTGATCCTGTTGTTTACAATGTTCATGCTACCCATCTCATTGTTGCCTTGGGCGTTTGAAATGACCCACGGAATGATTACTATACCTATTGCTTGTGTAGCCACATTGGCGTTCATATTACCGGCTTTCAAGTTGTACCGGACCAGTAATATGAAGGAGGCAACGAAGTTAATGTTTGTTTCATTTTTGTATCTGCCTGTTGTTCAGGTGGCGTACATTTTAGATAAGATTTAAGAAGTGAGTGTCGAGAAGTTCAAAGAAGAAATGCCTGCGGGATTATATGAGAAAATTAAAGTTCAAGTTCTCACCATATTCTGCTTTTCAATATTGATGTTTTTTGCAGGATTTATTTCAGCATACATTGTTCAGAGCAGTGATAAAGTTTGGGTACAGATTTCCTTTCCTGAATCGTTCAACTATAGTACGGTAAGTGTCATTTTGGTTTCGTTGTTCCTGCTTCTGGCCAAACTGTTCACTAAAAAAGAAAGAGATAAAGCGGTTACTATTTTGATCGTTGGAGCAATTGTTTTTGGATGTGCTTTCTGCTATTTTCAATTTAAAGGGTGGGGAGAATTGGTCCGCGGTGGTAATATGGTGTCTGTCCATGTTATCAACCCTAAGGGCCAATACGGAAACAAGTTTCATTTTGTAAAAGAAGGAGAGGCCATAACACATGACGGTCAGAATTATTACAAAGGGGAAAATTTACTTTCTGATCCGGACGTGGTCCAGTTAAAGCTATTTGCTGCCGATATTTGTGAGAACAATTATCAATTCGGTCAGGAAATGACATTAGAGGAAAGCTGGGATCCTTTCTCCATTGTGTCAACTGAAGGAAGAAAGGTAGAATTTGACGGAAATAGCCAAAGGTGGAAAGGAGATAGTACGTTGAGCTTTTCCGAAAGGCAAGACCTTTTCAATTTTTCTTTAGCTGTACACCTCAACATGGAGTACTTTAAGCTAACCGGGGAGTATGGTAAAGACTTTACAGTTTTATTGAATGGTGAAGGGCTGGAATATGAAAATAAAAAATTCTTTTACAAAGAGCAGTTGATGAATGATGAGATCAAAAACAACATAACTGATCCATTTTATCTTGAAGGGGTTGGTTCTTGCACTTTGAAAAATGGTTTGGTAGTATCCAACAAAGGTGAAGTTGTTGATGTCTCAAAGGGAGTTTGGAATATTACTTGTAAAATAGGCAAAGTACTATTCGCAATACGCATTGATGACGGAGTTTGGACCAGACAAAAAAGTGAGATCAGCAGAGACGACTATGCTGCGATCAACAACAGGAGCAATTCAACCAGCTCGTACATCTGGGTGCTGACCGTTGCTCACTTTTTACACATTATCGGAGGCATTATTTATTTAATTGCCTTATTTAAACTGGCTCTAAATAAGCGTATTGTTGAGAGAAATCAGGTAAAAATAAGACTTGCTAACATTTACTGGCACGTCTTGGGAGGATTGTGGGTATTTTTGTTCTTATTTTTTCAATATTATCATTAAACTTGCAACGGATAATTTCAATTTTGCAATATGGCACAAGTAGAAGAGGTTGATAAGTCACTGGTCTGGGCAGGAGGTGGGTCTCCTTTCCGCCTATCGTATGGAAAACAATTCATGTGGTTCTTTCTGGTATCAGATGCCTTGACATTTGGTGGCCTGCTAACCGCTTATGGTTTTGCTCGGCATTCTGTTGATTCTTGGCCGGTGGCAGAAAAAGTTTTCCGCGCGTTACCTTTCTCCGATGGAGAGTGGCCTCTGATCTATGTCGCATTAATGACATTCATTCTGATCATTTCTTCTGTAACCATGGTGCTTGCAGTGGAGGCAGGGCATAGACTGGATAAAAAAGGAGTGACCAAATGGCTTTTAGCAACTGTGCTGGGTGGTGCCATTTTCGTTGGTTCGCAAGCCTGGGAATGGTCGCATTTTATTCATGGTTCGCATCATGGAGCAGTTCTCACTGAACAGGGGTGGGCATATGTTGCTGACCTAGAATATCAGTATGAAGGGAATGGACATGTGAAAATGAACGGCCATGATCCGGCAATAGAAAGCTTGAGATTGCAATTCATTGATGGAGGACAGTACGTGATGTCAGGTGCAGCAGCCCTTGAGGCCTATAGTAGTTCCGAGAGAAATGCGGAAGGAAAATTGATCCTGGAAAATGGGTTGGGTGTTCCCACCAATGTGGTTGGCACTGGCGATAATGTCACATCTTTGGAACTCGTAGTGGAAGGCAATATATACCGTGAAATGGAGGGGAATGTTGGCACAGAAAATTGGAGCCAGCTCTTAGCGCTTTATGAAGGCGCCACTTCTCAGATTCAAGGCGCTAACCTTACTGAAAATGAATATGCGCCAAATGCGCCGGCTTATGCAGATTTCTTTTTCTTCATTACTGGTTTTCACGGGTTTCACGTATTCTCAGGTGTGGTCATTAACTTATTGATATTGATACAGGTGCTTAAAGGTACTTATGACAAAAGAGGACATTTTGAAATGGTAGAAAAATCCGGATTGTACTGGCACTTTGTCGATCTTGTTTGGGTATTTGTTTTCACCTTTTTCTACCTAATTTAATGTAAAGCCAATTAGATTATGATTAGAGACGATCTGTATAAAGATGCTGAGTATGCCAGGAGTGCAAACCATGACGAAGAGCATGGTATTGCAATCCGAAAAAAGATTGCTAAGGTTACAATTATCCTTACGATCATCACAGCTGTAGAGGTAGCAGTAGGAATAATGCTGTCAAGAACAGTGTTGGGAGGCGAATCTTTGTCGTGGCTGGGCATCAAGCTTTTTTACATTATCCTAACCGTTATAAAAGCAGGCTATATCGTTTTGGTATTCATGCATCTTGGTGACGAAAAGAAAAATTTCCGATGGATGATCCTTGGGCCATACATTTTGTTCATTTTGTATCTATTGTTCATTTGCATCACGGAATCCTCGTATATTCTTGATGTTATGAGGGCACCATGGTAGAGAGTGTAAGGAAAAAGAAAATCAAAAAAATTGTTTTATTTGCCGGGATCGTTGGAATTCCGGCATTTTTTATTGTCCTGCTTGCTTATTCTTCAAGGCAGGTCTTTAAACCCCTTCCTTATTTTGGACCTAAGCAGGTTGTAGATGGAGATACGGTTTACTATAAGGTACCCGAATTCACTTTTATTGACCACCAGGGCAATGTGGTTTCCAACGAAACGCTGGAAGGAAAGATCCTTTTAGTTTCAACAGCGATGGAGACCTGTCCGGAAGAATGCCCAATGCAGATCAATCAGGTTTTTAAATATGTGTATGAAAGTATCATTGGTTCTGCAGAAACCAAAGATGTAGTAATGCTGACCCACGTTGTGTCTAAAGATTCCTCATTGCCAGATGCTAGTTTGGTAATAGATGACCTACCTTATAATCAAGGAAATAAGATAGATTTTGATCGCTGGAAGTTTGTTTATGGTGAATCCAATCCGATATATGACGTCGAAATCAAGGGTAGAGGGAATCCATACAAAGATCTGCGCGAGGATGTGGTTGGTGGCAGGGCATCGAATTCTTTGATCTTTCTGATCGATCACAATAGACACATCAGAGGGTTTTTTCCTGCGATCTCTAACCCTGCGATCATGGAGGCCGAGCGGTTGGCAACATTGCTTTGTATTGAAAAAAGAAGAAGTGAAAAAGAGAATTAATCTATTGGCGGTAAGTGCCGTTTTCCTTATTAGTTGTGCTGACATAGGAACACCAGACGCGGTTTTGCCTATATACGGTCACAAGGATCTTGATGCTAATGGAGACACAATTTATCATACTGTTGAAGACTTTGCTTTCACGAATCAGGATGGTAATGTTGTTACCAAAGAAGCAACAAAAGGTGAGGTCTACATTGCCGATTATTTTTTCACACACTGTCCTGCCATGTGCCCGGCGATGACCGGCCAAATGAAAAGGGTCCGGAAGGCCCTGCCTGAAGTTACAATTCTTACCCATACATGCGATCCTGAAAACGATTCTGTTGGTCAGCTTAAAAAGTATACCCAAAAAAGGGGGATCAATACAACTAATTGGCATTTCCTTACCGGATCTAAAACAGAATTGTATGATCACGGTTTCTACAGCTACATGATGACTACTAATGAGGATGTGCTTGCCCCGGGTGGATTCATGCACTCTCCGTATTTTGCAATTGTTGATCGATCTCATAGGCTAAGAGGGATGTATGATGGAACCGATACTGAACAAGTAGATCAATTAATTGTTGATGCTAAAAAACTAATTAAGAGCTACAACAATGAACAAGATCGATAAAGAGAAAAAATACAAGAAACTGATTATTGCACTGTCGGTGATCTTGCCTTTGGCAGTGGCCTCATTGTTTGGTATTCCAAAGATAGAGGGAGCTGACCTTTCAATATTGCCTCCGATCTATGCAACCGTTAATGGCTTGACCGCATTGGTATTGGTGGCCGCTGTTGTAGCAATACGGTCTGAGAAAAGGAAAATTCATGAAAATCTAATGAAAACAGCCATTGTTTTGTCTTGTCTTTTCCTGCTGATGTATGTTGCGTACCACATAACTAGTGATACGACCTTGTACGGGGATCTAGATCATGATGGAAAATTGAATGCGCATGAAGCTCTTAAGGTTTCATCCGGCCTGTTACTGTACAGGATAATATTGGTTTCTCATATTCTATTATCGATTGCTATTATTCCATTGGTGCTTTTCACCTATGTAAAAGGAATTGCCGGAAATTTTTCTAGCCACAGAAAACTGGCTAAAATTACTTTTCCAATATGGTTATATGTGGCAATTACAGGAGTGGTTGTGTACGTTATGATCAGTCCTTTTTATGGATAAAGTCACAAAAATGAAGGCAAATAAAATTGTATTGATTAGTTTTGTCAAGTGAAAAAACTGAGATACATAGTTGTATTGGGAATAGTACTCCTTTCCTCGGTGGTAGCCCAGTCACAATGTGCCATGTGCAAAGAGAATGCGAAAGGCTCAGGACTGGACATTAATTCGGGTATCATTTTTTTAATGCTGATCCCATATATATTGCTTTTTATATTCTTCAGAAAGAAGATAATTGCTTTCTTAAAAGAGTTTAGAGGCATGCAGTAAACGTTCTTTAAAATTAACTTATTAAGAAAGGTGTAGGGACCAGGCCCGTTAACACCTTGGCAACCGCCATCTAAATATAGAGCGGAAAGGTGCCAAATCCTGTTTTATCTCAATATCGGTTGGGATGAATGAAGATGAGTTAGGATTGATAGACTTTTGTTACATCTCTTCTGGCTTTTAGTGGAGATTTTTTTTTGCCTGAACTTTGTATGTATAGAAAATAGCATGAGTAGATTAGAAGAAGAAATAAACAAGAGAATATTGGTTCTTGATGGAGCAATGGGGACGATGATCCAACGTCATCATCTGGAGGAGGAAGATTTCAGAAAGGGTTGGTTTGAAAATCATGAGCGCTCTCTGAAAGGAAACAATGATCTGCTTTCTTTAACCCGGCCGGATATTATTAAGGAAATTCATGATCAATACTTTGAGGCAGGAGCAGATATAGTAGAAACCAACACATTTTCCGGAACCAGTATAGCTCAGGCTGATTATCAATTGGAAAGTGCCGTTGTTGATATTAATTACCACTCGGCTAAAATTGCAAGAGCTTCGGCAGATGAATTCTCGGAAAAGGAACCTGACAAACCACGTTTCGTGGCTGGTTCTATGGGCCCAACCAACAGAACAGCTTCATTGTCACCTGACGTGAATGATCCTGGTTATCGAGGGGTTACGTTCGATCAACTGGCAATTGCATATCAAGAACAAGCAACGGCGCTTATAAAAGGTGGCGTAGACTGCCTTCTGGTGGAAACGGTTTTTGATACGCTGAATGCTAAAGCGGCCTTATTTGCCATTGAACAGACATATATGGATCTGGGTATAAGCCTGCCCATCATGGTTTCAGGTACGATCACAGATGCATCTGGTCGTACTTTAAGTGGACAAACAACAAAGGCTTTTCTGATCTCTTTGGAGCACATGCCACTTTTCAGTATCGGACTTAATTGTGCCCTTGGAGCCAAAGAGCTTCGACCCTATCTACAGGTGCTTAATAAAAATGCCAGATTCAATGTTAGTGCACATCCAAATGCCGGATTACCCAACGAGATGGGTGAATATGATCAAACTCCCGAAATGATGGCAGAACAGATCGAAGTATTTTTAGAAGAGAGATTGTTAAATATTGTAGGGGGCTGCTGTGGGACAACTCCGGACCACATTGCTGCAATAACCGAACTGGTTGCGCGATACAATCCCAGGAAAATAGAAAATTCATTAGCGAATTAAACTGAGAAAATGAGCCTAAATTCGGATTACAAAGGAGAATACGTATATAAATGGAACAACCTTCCATTTATGAGGCTCAGTGGTTTGGAGCCGCTTGTGCTCACTCCTGATTCAAATTTTATCAATATTGGAGAAAGAACCAATGTTACCGGGTCCAGAAAGTTTTTAAGACTTATTAAAGATGGTGACTTTGAAGCGGCTATTTCAATAGCCCGGGATCAAGTTGAAGGCGGTGCACAGGTGATCGACGTGAACATGGATGAAGGTCTGTTGGATGGAAAAGAAAGCATGATCAGATTCTTAAACCTCATTGCTTCCGAACCTGATATTGCAAGAGTTCCCGTTATGATCGACTCATCTAAATGGGAAATAATTGAAGCTGGGTTGAAATGTGTTCAGGGAAAGGGAATTGTAAATTCCATTTCTCTCAAGGAAGGTGAAGATGCATTTGTTGATCAGGCCCGGAAGATCAAGATGTACGGAGCAGCTACAATTGTAATGGCATTCGATGAAAAAGGTCAGGCAGATAATTACGAACGAAGAATAGAGATCTGTAAACGCTCCTATGATATTTTGGTGAATAGGGTAGGATTCCCACCTCAGGACGTCATTTTTGATCCTAATATATTTCCCGTGGCTACCGGGATGGAAGAACACAACAACAATGCGCTGGACTTTTTTCAAGCTACTCGTTGGATAAGGGAAAACCTTCCAGGAGCTCATGTAAGTGGCGGAGTGAGCAATGTTTCCTTTTCATTCAGAGGAAATGTTGCAGTGCGGGAAGCCATGCATTCAGCATTCTTATATCATGCCATCAGAGAAGGTATGGATATGGGAATTGTCAATCCTGCTATGCTGGAAGTGTACGACAATATTCCCAAAGAACTCTTGGTGCGCGTTGAGGATGTTCTTCTGAACAGAAAACCTGATTCGACTGAAAAACTGTTGGAATTTGCAGATTCCTTTAAGGGAGAAGGCAAAGAAAAAATAGTAAATCTGGAATGGCGTGATAAACCCGTTCAGGAAAGGCTAACCCATGCATTGGTAAAGGGAGTGGCTGAATATGTTGAAGAGGATGTGGAAGAATGCAGACACAATTTTGAAAAACCACTTCATGTTATTGAGGGGCCCCTGATGGACGGGATGAATGTAGTTGGTGATCTGTTTGGTGCAGGCAAAATGTTTCTTCCTCAAGTTGTGAAGTCAGCGCGGGTTATGAAAAAAGCAGTGGCCTATTTGTTGCCTTTTATTGAGGCAGAAAAAGGCGGGGCTATTACTTCATCCGGAAAGGTTTTGCTTGCCACAGTTAAGGGTGATGTCCACGATATTGGAAAGAACATTGTTGGCGTAGTTTTAGGCTGTAACAACTATGAGATCATTGACCTTGGTGTGATGGTGGCCGCAAATGACATTCTGAAAAAGGCGGAGGAAGAAGAGGTTGATGTGATAGGCTTGTCAGGTTTGATAACTCCGTCTTTGGATGAAATGGTTCATGTTGCTAAAGAAATGGAGAGATCAAATTTGGATATTCCACTATTGATCGGGGGCGCAACAACATCTAGAGTGCATACAGCAGTTAAGATAGAAGAGAATTATTCAGGGACAACGGTACATGTCTTGGACGCTTCACGTTCCGTTACGGTTGTCGGAAGTTTACTCGGCAAGAAAAAACAAAGCTATTCACGATCTGTTAGAGATGAATACACTAAGGTTCGTGAAAACTACGAGAAGAAAAAGGGACAAAAAGCTTATTTGTCTTATCAGGATTCAATTGAAAATAAATGGAAGATCGAATGGCAACCAGAAGATCTTATTCGCCCAAAGAATCCGGGGATACATGTTTTTCCGGAATACGATCTGGAAGAACTACGTAGATACATCGACTGGACTCCGTTCTTTCAAACCTGGGAGCTGCATGGAAAATTTCCTGAAATTTTGGATGATGAGGTCGTTGGTTATGAAGCTGGAAAACTTCTGGAGGATGCAAACGGCATGCTTGACTCAATTATTAGGGAGAACTGGCTTTCAGCAAATGCTGTGATTGGAATATGGCCTGCAAATACGATCAATGACGATGACATCGAAATTTACAATGGTGATGACCGGTCGACAGTGATCGGCACTTTCCATCAGCTAAGACAACAATTAAAAAAGGCGCCGGGTGTGCCTAACATATCCCTTGCTGATTTTATCGCCCCGAAGACGAGTGGATTGAAGGATTATATTGGAGGTTTTGTAGTGACCACCGGTGGCGGTATTGAAAAACACATTGAACGTTTTGAGGCAGATCACGACGATTACAATTCCATAATGTTAAAAGCACTGGCAGATCGACTTGCAGAAGCTTTTGCGGAACGGATGCATGAAGTCGTAAGAAAAGAGGTCTGGTCTTATGGAGAACAAGAATCCTTAAGTAATTCGGAATTGATAAACGAGAGCTACCAAGGGATAAGACCGGCACCGGGATACCCGGCTTGTCCGGATCACACAGAAAAAACAACACTCTTCCAGTTGCTGGAAGCGGAGAAGAATACCGGTGTTTCCCTGACGGAATCTTTGGCTATGACTCCAGCGGCATCGGTTAGTGGATGGTACTTTGCCCATCCTAAAGCAAAGTATTTCGGACTTGGAAAGATCAAAGAGGATCAGGTAGAAAGTTTAGCTAATAGAAAGGGGATCGATACACCTGAAATGAAGCGTTGGCTTTCCACGAATATGACTTAATGATGAAGTTATTTCATCAATTTGAAAGTCAATAATTTATGGTAGTATCATTCTGAATAATTATCTTGTGACTATCAAGTAATTCAAGTAAAGTTGAGAGTATTGAGTGTTATTGCAGTGCTAATTGCAGCGAAAATTTGTTTCGCTCAAAGTCTTGCTGCCGTGAACGGGTCTGATCATTGTGATTGCAAAAAAGCCTGGTACACGGAAGATGCAATTTTGGATACAATTACAATGCCTTCAGGATATGGAGCACTCCTTGAAGTTTCGGGAAATAACATCAAGAACAGATATCTCCCAACAAAAGAACACAATGCATTATGGATCAGGATCAAGTTCCTAAAAGAAACTGAATTTGAATTTCAACTTCAACCAACTGTCCCTACAGATGACTTTGATTTTTCGGTGTGGAAGGTGAATGGGGAGAATTTTTGTGACTCTATTCTAAAAGGAACATTGCCGATACGATCAAATTTGTCCAGAAGAGATCCGCCAACGGGAAGTGTTACGGGCTTAAGGAAAGGAGCGGGAAGGAATTTCGCCGCTGCAGGCCCGAATCCGGTATTTTCAAATTCCATAAAGGTTAGCAAAGGCGAAGAATACATCATTCTTATCGATGCGCCTTACGGAGCCGAAGGAGCATTTAGCACCCACTTTGAGTATGAGCGGGTAAGAAAATCTGACACGATTAAGCCAGCTATTGCAGTAGAAAAACCAGAAGATGCACGGCAACTTTTTATCCGAGTATTGGATGAGAACGGGATGAGTCTGTCGGATGTCAATTTAAGAGTGAAAAATGTTCCAAAAGGAGATTCAGTGTATGAAATAGGCGAGTACCATGTATTGAGCAGGATTCAGAGGTACAGGAATTATACCATTGACGTGGAAAAGAAAAATTACTTGAGCATCAGGGAAAGTTATATGTCGGAAGATTCAAACCCTGACACTATAGATTTGCGTTTAGAGAGACTTAAGATCGGAAGCAAACTTCAGTTTCAGAACATTATGTTCGTTCCAGACAAGGCAATTATTGTTGAATCTTCGTACCTCGACTTAAGAAGAATTCGGAACTTTCTGAAATCAAACCCGAATATCAATGTAGAGATCATGGGGCATGTGAATGGTTTAGGGAACAAGAAAAAAGTATACAGAGAGCTTTCCAAACAAAGAGCCAGAGCAATTTATGACTATCTGATCGATGAAGGTATATTTGCAGATAGGCTGAGCTACGCGGGATATGGTGCAGCACAATTGATCTATGCTGACCCTCAGAATGAGAATGAAGCACGAATTAATCGAAGAGTAGAGGTTAAAATAACAAAGATATAATGGCCGGATTTCTCTTAATTGAATCTTCCACGAAAACGTGTTCTGTTGGTGTTTCCGTAGATAATAAATTGATAGCCCTTAAGGAACAAAGCAGTGAAAATTATGTTCATGCGGAGCTACTTCATGTGTTTATTGAAAGTATGTTGGAAGAAGCTGAAATTGAATGGGCCGACATGGATGCGGTGTGCGTATCAAAAGGTCCGGGATCGTACACCGGTTTGAGGATCGGGGTGTCATCTGCAAAAGGATTTTGTTTTGGAGCTAAACTAAAACTAATTGCAATAAGTAGTTTAAAAAGCTTGGCCAACAAGGCCATTATGGAGCTTCCCGGGTATGATTATTATATCCCAATGCTGGATGCTCGGCGGATGGAGGTGTATACCCAGGTTTTCGACGCCAAAGGAGACCCGGTAGACAGAATGGAGGCTTTAATTCTACAAGAAGATTCATTTAAGGAGCTATGTGATAAAGGAAATTGTTTGTTTTTTGGAGATGGCTCAACAAAATTCCAATCTTTAGCTTCTTGCGAAACTGCCGTATTTAAAGACGTTGACCCCGGAATTGAAGGTATGGTTGCTGATTGCTACGACAAATATGAAAAAGAAGATTTTGAAAACGTAGTTGATTTTGAGCCACTTTATCTGAAAGAATTTATTGCCGGGAAAAAAAGTGAATGAGATCGAAAAAATTAACTGATCTACTCGTAAAATTTGTATTTGTATTTCGTGATGGTAATGGTGTTCGTCATCATATCTTTTGCCAGCTGACTCTCTAACAACATTGTCTTTCCATTGTAAAGTAATTTTCGCTGCAGCTTATGAGCACTGTTCTTGTGGTAATTGTGTTCAACCAAGTTACCCAACCGATCATAAATGTAGTAGTTTTCGATCTTCATTGCCTTATCAAGATCTGGTCGTTCTGTTTTTTTCATTACCTGTCCTCGCTCATTATATTCAAATGTTATTTTGCTTCTTCGATTCCCGATCACTGTTTTAGTCGTGATCTCTTGCAGATACCCGATTTCGTCCCACGTGAATAGCTCTTCCATAAAAGCACGTTTATAATTATTAAAGTGCAGCCTTTTTAATACAACATCTGAGATCTGTTGGTACCTGTATTCCTCTGACACGATAATGTATCTTTTCTTAAGTTGAAATTGAAATTTATTTGGACCTGCATTATCGTCTCGACAATAGGTTTTTCTTACAATTCTATCTAATGAGTCATACACGTAATTATCAGAGAAAAAACCATAAGTATCACTTTTTCTTTTGATCGTTAAATTGTTTCCCTCGTAATAAAAATAGACAACGGACGTATCCCTTTTTCTGCTTAAATTTTTAAAAGTGTTCATTGTTGATGTCTGCCGCCCTTCCCGGTCAAATTCAAAGATCTCTACAAGCCCCTGTGGCCTTATTATGTCAAGCTGCTTTTTGGAAGAAATACTTCCGTTAATAGACTTTACCCGGTTGTTTTTTATGAAGTCAATGTTGAAAAAAGGCAGATCCGAATAGGCACCGCATTGCCTATTGTCGATCTGCTGGGCCCATGCTATATTTTGGATTAATATCAGGAGTAATAAATACCGCATTAAATTAATTTTAATGCCTCATCAATGGATGAAACAGGAGCCTCACAGGTGCCGTCAATGCAGACAAAAATAAGTGTTTCTTTTTCACTAAACCTCCCCTTGAAAATGGGTAATTCACTTTCTTTTGAACAATGTAAAACCACCAAAAAATCATCAGCTTTTAACCTGATCGTTTCAGCCAAAGCCACTGCGTTGGGTCCTGTAACAACGACCTCTTTGTAGCTAGTGCATAATTTCATCCCCAAAAGGGCCCAATTGGAATAGCCTGAGGTATAGTTCGGAATATAGCTCCATACGTTGCTTAGCATTTGCCGTGCAGTTGACTTAAAAGTCGAATTGTTTAGGTATTTCCCACAGACTAGGATAGCATGTGCCATTTCAGAATTCGAAGCAGGAATGACATTGTCAGAAATTTCCTGCTTCCGAGCGATTAGCCGCTCACTATTGTTGTCTGTAAAGTTGAAAAGTCCGTTCGTCTTATCAAAGAAATGATCAAATGCATAGCTGACTATGTCCTCAGCCTTTGCTAAGTAGTTTTCGTTAGAAGTTACTTCAAAGAGTTTTGCTAACGCAGAAGCTGTGAAAGCGTAGTCCTCAAGAAAACCATCGATCTTAGCAATTCCTTTCTGAAAAGAATGGTGCAATTTTCCACTGTCGGCAAGTAGGGTGTTCAAAATGAAATCAGCACATTTTGTCGCTAGTTCAAGATGCTTTCTACCGCCGGTAACAATGTAGGTATCTGCCAAACCAGAAATTGCAATCGAGTTCCAGGAGGTTAAAATTTTGTCGTCCAGACCGGGCTTGATCCTTCTTTCTCTAATTTCCAATAATTTCGACTTGACACTTTTTATTTGTTCGTTTTGCTCAAATGAATCTCTTAGTAAAATATAATTATCGTTTTCCCAGAGTCCTTTTTCATTCAGATTAAAATATGCCTCAGCTAAACTGTAATCAGTCTTTAAATGCTTCTGAACCTCTTCTTTTGTCCAAACGTAATATTTACCTTCAACATTCTCAGAGTCTGCATCTAATGCAGAATAGAATCCCCCGCTGTCATCAAGTAGCTCACGCTCCAGAAATAGAACGGTTTCACTAATGACCTCGAGATATTCTTCATTTTTGGTTCTCGAGAACCCCTTTGCATAAAGAGACAAAAGCTGGCCATTGTCGTAGAGCATTTTTTCAAAGTGAGGAACCTTCCAGATTGCGTCTACACTATACCTGAAAAATCCTCCTCCCAACTGGTCATAGATCCCTCCTCGTGCCAGCTTTGTTAATGTAAGATCAACAAATTCGAGAAGTTTTTTATCACTTCGGAACTCAGCAAAATTTTGAATAAACTGGTAATTGTTTGGCATTGGGAACTTTGGTGCTCGGTTCATTCCACCCTCACGCCAATCAAATTGATCAGACCACTGTTCGATAGATCGCCCCAGCAGCTCTATGTCAAAAGACACTACTTCTGATAGCTCGATCAACTCAATGCTTTGAATGCCTTCTGTTAACTTATCCGAATATTCTTTTAGCTTTTCCTGTTCATTCTGCTGTAAATGAACCAATTGTTCCAACACATTTAGCCATTGATCCTTTGGGAAGTAAGTGCCGCCATAAAACGGTTTACCATTGGGCAGAACGAAACAATTTAAGGGCCATCCTCCCCGTTGGGTCATAAGTTGAACCGCATGCATGTAAATTTGATCGACATCAGGCCTCTCTTCTCGATCTACTTTAATATTGACGAAATGGGCATTCATGTATGCAGCTATTTTTTCGTCTTCAAAAACTTCGTGTTCCATCACATGGCACCAGTGACAGGCAGAGTATCCAATGCTGATAAGAACAAGTTTGTTTTCTCTTCTAGCCTTGCTCCATGCTTCATCAGACCAAGGGAGCCAGTCTACAGGGTTATTCTGGTGTTGTAATAAATATGGGCTGGTTTCATTAGCTAATCGATTCAAAATCTAAAATTTAAGATCGCTTGCTTTAACATTCTGGGTAAAATCCACATCAAACTTTTTACCAATACCATATGCCTTGGCTTTTAATTTTCCTTTTACCCTTAGTTTCGCCGTCCCACCTAGCAAGATTCCTAAGCTTGAGAATACTCCTTGAGTAATAGCTTCTACGCTGCCGTCAAAAACAATATCGTGCACCTGAGATCGGTTCTTTTCCAGCTTAACGTCATCCAACATTTTCGTTTCCCCCAGCTTCTTACCATTCAAATACAGATCAAAAGAGCTTTTTTTAATTTTGATGTTGTAGTTATTGGGGTTCTTGATCTTCATTGACAACGTTATCCTTACATCCTCAGTGTCCAGCTTATTGAGCGAGTAATCAGTAACACCTAGAAATTCAACCTCTTTGTAATCAATGCAAGAATTAAATAGGAATAGGATAGAGATTCCAAAAAGTAACTGTCTTATTGTATTTGTCATGTTCATGATAACGCAAGGAACGGTCCAAAACTTACATCGAATCATCAGTTTTTACCAGCTCCACAAAATTTTTGAAGAAATAAGGAATGGTCTCTATGCCTTTCAAGTAATTAAAAATGCCGTAATGTTCATTAGGGGAGTGAATTTTATCCGAGTCTAAACCAAAGCCCATTAATATTGATTTTACGCCAAGTTCTTTTTCGAACATTGCCACTATAGGGATACTGCCTCCGCTTCTCATTGGAATGGGCTTTTTACCAAAGGTCAATTCCATGGCCTGACTCGCTGCCTCGTACCCTGCAAAATCAGTTGGTGTAACAAATGGTTCTCCTGAATGATGTGGTGTTACTATTACCTTAACTCCTGCAGGAGCAATACTCTTAAAATGGGTAGTAAATAACTCTGTTATTTCTGAAGATACCTGGCTCGGAACCAAACGCATGGATATCTTGGCAAATGCTTTTGACGGGAGCACAGTTTTCGTCCCTTTACCTATATAGCCGCCCCAAATTCCGTTTACATCAAGTGTTGGTCTTACCGAATTTCGTTCCAATGTGGTGTAATCGTGCTCACCATGTACATCGTCAACTTCAAGATCAGACATATATTCGGACTTTGAAAATGGAGCTTTCGCAAGTTCGTTTCTCTCGTCATTGGTAAGCTCAACTACCTTATCATAGAATCCGGGTAAGGTAATACGGTTGTTATCATCCTTTAATGAAGCGATCATTTCGCATAAAATATTGATGGGATTAGCCACAGCACCTCCATATAGTCCGGAATGCAGGTCTCTGTTCGGACCGGTAACTTCAACCTCCAGATAGCTCATACCCCTCAAACCAACCGTAATCGATGGGGTCTGGTTGCTGATTATCCCGGTATCACAGATCAGGATAATATCACAGTCAAGCTCACTTTTGTATTCTTCGATGAAGCTGTGAAGATGTGCCGAACCGATCTCTTCCTCGCCTTCGATCATAAATTTAACATTACAAGGAAGATCATCGTTGGCAAGCATGTATTCAAATGCTTTAACCGTCATGAACATCTGACCTTTGTCGTCACAGGCTCCTCGTGCAAAAATCGCCCCTTCCGGATGTGTATCGGTTTTTTTAATTACAGGCTCAAAGGGAGGCGAATCCCACAGATCAATGGGGTCTGCCGGTTGAACATCGTAGTGGCCGTAGACCATGATTGTGGGGAGTTCTGAATCAACTATTTTAGAACCGAAAACAACCGGATATCCTTTTGTTTCACACAATTTGACGTCTTCCAAACCAGCTTCAACTAATCTCATTTTGACAAGTTCAGCTGTTTTATAAACGTCTGACTTGTAAGTGGGGTCGGCACTCACCGAGGGGAGCTTTAGAAGCTCAATAAGTTCTGTTAAGAATCGCTCGCGGTGTTCTTCAATATATGCTGTGATCTTGTTCATAATAATTTCTGTTCAGAAAGCGGCTAAAGATAAAAGTTTTGTCCTCGATGACCTATTGTTATCGACAATCTCTTGTAGCAGTCGTCAAAAAGCCATGATTTATCGTTGCTAAATAAAGCCGTATATAGAACATTGAACATTATAAGTAGCTTTGTGTAAAGCACGATCGACCGTGCTATGGTGGGTAATAATGCTATTGTTTTGATCATTCAAAGAAATAACGCAAAGTCGTTGACTAGAAACCAATTCTGGTTTTTGATCTTCATGGTGCTTCTTTCAAACGTGGTCCGTGGGCAGCAACTTACAGATGTTGTGGCGCTCAGCAGCACATTAAATGAGTCTTCAGGGTTGATCTTTTTGGATCAGAAATTAATTACACACAATGATTCCGGCGGTGAGGCAGCTTTATATGAAATTGATACGCTAACGGGAAACATTGCAAGAACAGTGATCATTGCCAATGCGAACAACATAGATTGGGAAGACATTTGCTACGACAGTAATTACATTTATATCGGTGATTTCGGAAACAATAGTGGCTCACGGACCAACCTGAGGATCTATCGGTTGTCGATTGTGAGTTATTTAACTTCTTCGAACGATACGGTATATGTTGATACTATTCAGTTCAGTTACGCAGATCAAACGGACTTCACACCATCGTCTTTTTCAACCAATTTTGATGCTGAAGCGCTGATCTCTTTTCAGGACAGCCTGTACATTTTTACAAAAAACTGGGGAGATTATCGAACCAATGTCTATTCTGTTCCAAACCAGCCTGGCATTTACACGATTTCTAGAATTGACAGTCTTGACGCTCAGGGATTGGTTACCGGAGGGACATACAATGCAGATTCAAATAAAATAGTGCTTACAGGATATACTTTCACGGATCCTTTTATTGTAGAGCTGAGTCAATTTAGCGGCAATCTCTTCACCAGCGGATTGGTTGAGCGATATATATTAGACCCCACAGGGTCAATACAAGTGGAGAGCATTACGGCATTCAGGTTGGACCAATACTACCTTACTTCTGAAGATAATCCAACCGGTAGCGCGACGCTGTTGAGACTGAATTCGAATGCGCCAAGTGGAATTAATCCTATTGAAATGAAAAGCAACAGAATTTACCCCAACCCGGCCAGTCGATCTATTTACGTTGCGCATAAAGTAAACGAAGTGGTTGAGATCTTTAATGTTGGTGGCAACCTATTGCTAACTACACAAAATTGCACCATTGACATTTCCGAGTTGAAAAGAGGGTCTTATTTTGTCAGGGTTTCAAATAAAAGTGGGGTAGTTGTATCAAATGAAAAGTTACTAGTGGAGTAATTCAGTTTTGGAATAATAACGCTTATGGCTATTCCATTATGATCTTCCCGTATGTCGTCCGTCCGGATGCTGTTCTTATCCGATAATGATACATTCCACTCGTCAGGTTGTCTCTTTCCATGGTGATACTTTGGGAACTTATATTCTCAATTTGTTGCACCATCTGGCCAAGCGAGCTATACAATGTCCAGGCCCATTTTTTCTCTCCACCTTGCAGAACTACAGTTGTTGTTTGATCAATAGGGTTAGGGTAAATCACAACATTCATTAAATCAGGAACAATTTCAGTTTGATCAAGAGGTGATGAGGTTTTTGGAACGACCATCAGATAATTTCCAGAGGCTAATTTCAACACGCCGGGGTCTTTACCGGTAACGTTGGTAAAATTGTATGTGCTCCAGGTAGAACCGTCGGCTGATCCTGCCCACCAGATCAGGTTGCCTACGACATTGTCGCCAAAACCATAAAATCGCATGCTGGAGCCATCATCTAAGAAATTTCCGGTCCACTTATAGTGGGTGTCACCTTGACCCATAGAGTCGATTACCGTGAAGTTCAGTCCGTCAATTGCTACGGCGTGACGGGCACCACCACCTTGGGGGGGAGGAATGGGGGCCGAATAATGCCATTTCGAATTGAAATATAAAGCAGCAGGGTCGATCACTGGTAGTGTAGGGGCTTCTACTCGAATTCCGGGTTCGATACTAAAATTAATACCATCTGTTGAAATTGCGGAATAGGTTCCGCAGGTGGAATCAAGCATTATTGTGTTTGGACAATAGGAAAAGTACAAGCGGTATTTCCCGTCTGTTGTTACAGTAATGGTAGGGTCAAAAGCTCGTTGGTTACTTCCTGTAAAACCGGTAATGTTAAGGTAGCTATAGGCGCTCCAGCTAACTCCGTCATCGGTTGAACTGGAGACAGCGATCTTGTCCCATGTGGCAGACCCCAGCCCACCTTTAAATAATTGGTATACGCAAAAGATCTTTCCGGATGAATCCTGCGCCAATGATGGGACATCAGCAGAGTCTGTTAAATAGATCGGAGAATTGAAAGCAGTGCCATCTGCACTGTAGTACATGTAAAGGGAATGCTCGGCCTGCCCGACAACCGACATTGGGCTAAAGATCGGAAAGACGCTAAAAGCGATAGCAACTGACCAAATCAATTTGAAATAATTTCCGGTAGAACGATGATTACCCATTATTGAGTAGTAAATTATAGTAGTGGTAATAAATTTACATTATTAAATAATAAATTTGATAAATGGCAAAATATTCCGTGTTATTAGTTACCATAACCTAATTACGTAGAGAATATTCTGAAGTATCCTATTTATTGGCAAACAATACTTGGCAATCCAACAGATACTTTATTCTTTTCTTTTTCTTGTCAGTTAAAGCAACTATTTTAGTCGTCTTATAGTCGTTATTATATGTGGAGGTGCCCGTACGAATACGAAAGGGAGTATGCATCGCATGGATTAATGTTACTTTAGATCGCTATGAAAACTAAAATTACAATCTGCTTGGCGGCGTTTATGTTGCCTTGTTGGTTTTTTTCTCAGGTCAATACCGACAACACACAAACGGTGGAATGGTACGTTCAAAACGTATTGGTTGGTGTCGGCGTCTCTATTTCTAACGTCCAATACAATGGTGGGTCTGCATCTGTTCCAGTGACTTCGGTAGGTCAATTTGATAATTTGCCGTCAGGTGCTGATGTGGGTTTAGCAGAAGGTATGATTTTGGGATCCGGAGATATCACCATGGCGTCTCAACCCAATATTGGTGGCGGAAGCTCATTAGGAGGAACCGGAGGAAGTGGGGTGGATGCCGATTTGGCTTCAATTTCAACGGTGGGGATTTTTGATGAATGTATTGTTGAGTTCGACTTTATTCCCGATGGAGATTCAATAAATTTTAATTATGTTTTTGCGTCTGAGGAGTATGACGAATTTGTTTGTGCAACATTCAATGACGCGTTTGGTTTTTTTTTAACAGGACCGAATCCACTTGGTGGTACTTATTCCGCACAGAACATTGCTGTAATCCCTGACCCTACCGTGTGGCCAACTATCGCTTATACCACCACTCCAGTATCAATTAATACAGTAAGCCTAGGTGTTCCCGGGTTGTCTGGAACGGCCACGAACTGTTCATCGATTGATCCAGCATGGGCATCATATAACATATTTTACACGCAAAATTTAGGAACGAACTATGAGTACGACGGTCGAACGATCGTACTACCCGTAAGGGTTCCTGTGATCTGTGGCCAGACCTATCACATCAAGCTGGCCATTGGCGACGGAGGAGATGCAGCTTATGACTCTGGTGTCTTTTTGGAAAAAGGTTCTTTTTCATCCAATGCAATTAGCGTTTCAGCAGAGATTGCGAATGGCGATACAATACTGTGGGAAGGTTGTAATGAAGCATATTTTGCTTTTTCCAGACCGGATACAACAGTTGATTTTACGGTTTACTTCAATGTGACCGGAACTGCCACAATGGGCGACGATTATTCTGCAATACCCGACAGTTTGGTTATGACCGCAGGTACTTATTTCGATACGATTTTTTTATATCCCCTTGTAGACACCATTATTGAATCGTCAGAAACAGTAACCATTGAGATCTATTTCCCCAATTGCCTAGGTGGTTTTGACACGATATCGGCCTCCCTGATCATCAACGACTATATACCCTTAACGGCGACCATGAACATCCCGCCTGTGGATCCATGCTCTGCTCCGGATAGTCTGTTGGTAGAGCTGGAATTTACTGGGCAGGGTGCAGATTCGATCCATTGGGATATGGGCAATGGAGTGACGTTCATTGATGATACGATCGTCAACTACTACTACACTACTCAAGGTACGTATTACATCACCATGTATGCTGAGGATGTTTGTGGGAACAATGCGACCATTGTCGATACGGTCGAGTACATTGTGAATTATACCCAGTCCAATGCCATACCTCCACCTGATATGCTACTATGTGAGCCCCCATTTGATGTAACCTTTGATGCCGGCGCACCGGCACCTCCTAACGCATTCTGGGATTTTGGTGATGGATCAGGGACATCTACACAGATCAACCCTACTTATACGTATGCCGATACAGGTTCGTATACCGTAATGTATGTTGCAATTGATTCAAGTACCTGCAATATTGCCGATACGGCGTACCTGAGTGTCAACATTGAACAGGCAGAAACGTTTGCCGCTCAAATGTCTTTCGAACCACCCCCCCCTTGCGGTGTGGATACTTTATTCGTAGATCTGGCTTTTACCGGATCAGGTGCTGATTCATTGGTTTGGGATATGGGAGACGGAAACGTATTCAATACCACTACGGTAAATCACTTCTACACGGTACCGGGTACGTATACGGTAACTATGGAAGCTTATGATCTGGTGTGTGATAAAACTGAAACGATTTCACAGGACGTATCGTTTCTAGGGCCGCAGCTGTTCGAGGTCATCGTGCCGAATGTGATCACGCCAAATGGGGATGAGATCAATGATGAGGTTAAATTTGAAGATGCAGATCCTACAGGCCAATTCAATGTGATCATCTGGAATCGCTGGGGAACAAAAGTCTATGAATCTAACAATTCAGCTGAAAACTGGAAAGGCACAAAAGAGAATGGAAAGGAATTGGAAACAGGCTTGTACTACTACGAATTAATATTCAAAGATCGTTGTTCCGGTCAGGACGAACAGTTGGAGACAGGATTCATCCATTTACTAAGATAATTTGGTGCCTAACGACTCAGCAAACTTGTTCCAGTCATTTCGTCCGGTTTTCTGATATTCATCAGCTCTAATATTGTAGGGGCAATGTCAGCAAGAATGCCATTTCTAATCTCACTAATTTGATGGTCGATGACAAATACCGGAACCGGGTTGGTTGTATGAGCAGTGTGAGGCGAGCCGTCCTCGTTGATCATTTTGTCGGCATTACCATGGTCAGCAATGATAACAAATGAATAGCCATTTTCCACTCCTTTCTCAATCACCTTTCTTGCACAATCATCTACCGTCTCAACGGCTTTTACTATTGCTTCTTGAACGCCTGTGTGCCCAACCATGTCGGGATTAGCGAAATTCAGGCAAATGAAATCAACACGGCCATCTGCTAGTATCTCGCAAACACGATCGGTAACTTCATATGCACTCATTTCAGGTTGTTGGTCATATGTAGCAACTTTTGGAGAACTGACGATGATCCGGGTTTCACCATCAAATGTTGCTTCTCGTCCTCCTGAAAAAAAGAAAGTCACGTGTGGGTATTTTTCTGTTTCCGCAATTCTCAGTTGTTTTTTACCGCATTTTGAGATCGTCTCACCCAGCGTGTTCAACAGATTGTCTTTGTTGTAAATGACCTGTACATTTTTGAACGAATCATCGTAATTGGTCATGGTGTAATAGCTCAGTTCCAGGGTGCTCATTTCGA
>Ga0206681_10000463_pt1 | contig 21874 bp, 20 predicted proteins | sample M150012015metaG_FD_161048 | JGI IMG/M metagenome (GOLD analysis project Ga0206681, IMG submission 161048) | Ammonia-oxidizing marine archaeal communities from Monterey Bay, California, United States - M1 500m 12015 | ecosystem: Environmental > Aquatic > Marine > Intertidal zone | place: USA... | reverse complement strand
GCAGGAGGTCGATCAGGCGGCGTCGGCCGCCGGGTCCCAAGCGTTCAGGTCAGCCAACCGGGGATCGTTGGAAAAGACCTCGACGATCGGGTGCTTCATACCGAGGCGCCGCATCAGCTTGCGCACCTCGAGTTCCTCGTTCCAGAGGACGAGGCTCACCACGAGGCCGGACTCGCCCGCACGCGCCGTGCGACCGGACCGGTGGACGTAGGTCTTGGCATCGGAGGGCGGGTCGTGGTGGATGACCACATCGACGTCGTCGACATGGATGCCCCGGGCGGCGACGTCGGTCGCCACGAGGGCCTTGATCCTGCCGGCGGAGAAGTCGCTCAACGACTTCTCCCGCTTCTCCTGGCGCAGGTCACCGTGCATGGGGGCGGCGTCGACCCCCTCGTCCTCGAGGGCCTGGGCCAACTTGTCGGCGCCCCAACGCGTGCGGGTGAAGATGATCGTGCGGTTGGACGACGCGATGATGGCGGCAGCCACGCGCACCCGGTCCATCTGGTGGACGGCGAGGAACCGGTGCTCCATCTCCGAGACGGTGGGCTCGTCCCCATCGATGGCGTACATCTCCGGATCGTGCTGGTAGCGGCTGATGAGGCCGGCGGTCATCCCGTCGAGGGTCGCCGAGAACAGCAACGTCTGGTGCTCGCCCTCGATGCCACGCAGGATCCACTCGACCTGGGGCATGAAGCCCATGTCGGCCATGCGATCCGCCTCGTCGATGACGATCCGCTCGATGCCCTCCACGGAGAGCTCCTTGCGGTCGATGAGGTCGATCATGCGCCCCGGGGTGGCCACAACGAACTCGACGCCACGCTTCAACGCACTGATCTGCTTCTCGATGGGGGCCCCGCCGTAGATGGCGTGAATGCGGATGCCACGGCACGCAGCCAACGGCTCGAGCTCGCGGCAGACCTGAACGGCCAACTCTCGGGTCGGCACGAGCGCCAGGGCCGTCGGACGCCCCGGCTTGGCCTTGGACAGCAACTGCAGGATCGGCAGGCCGAAGGCGAGCGTCTTACCCGAGCCGGTCTTGGCCTTCCCGCAGACATCACGTCCGGCGAGGCCGTCGGCGATGGTGAGGGACTGGATGGGGAACGGGGACTCGATCCCACGTTCGGAGAGAACGGACACCAGATCGGCGTCCACGCCCAGGTCGGCAAACCCGATGGCGGTCATTTGTACCTGTTCCCGGCAGCCTGGCCGCCGTGTTCGTCACCCGCAACGAAGAGCGGGTCACGTCACCGCTTTTCGGGTGACGAGGCCGTCCGGGGCCGACACACCAGCGGTCGACACCTCCCAAACGGTGCCCCCACCCTATCTGAACGGCGCCGCTCAGTCCTCCCTGACGCGTCCGTCCCGTACGAAGACGCCCTCCCCGGCGAGCCGACGGGCCTGCTCCTCCTCGAATCCTGGGACCAATCGGCCGGTCGAGGTCACGACCCGCCACCACGGATGGCCCTCATGGGTGGCGAGGAAGCGACCGACCGCACGATGCGCTCCCGGAAACCCCGCCTCCACCGCCACCTCGCCGTAGGTAACGACCTCACCGGGGCCCAGTGCGTCGAGCACCCGGCCGATCGCCGTCTCGAAGGGTGTCGCCATAAAAGTCGTCGATCAGTCGTCGACGTGGCCGCCCTCGGGGAGCAGCCTCACGACCGGCACCGGCTCGGCGAACCCGCTGATCTCCAGATCCCCGACCGGCTCGACCTCGGAGTTGACGAGGAGCGACGATACGAGCGATGCCGGCGCCAGGACCTGGTGGGACTTGGCCATGTCGCAGAGGCGCGAGGCCAGGTTGACCGCATCGCCGATGTGGTCCTCGCCCTCCACCAACAGCACCGGGCCCCTGGCGATGCCGGCCCGCAGCTTGAGGGGCGATCCGCTCATGTCGATCACGCCTTCGATCTCGATGACGACCTCGACCGTCCGCTCCGGCTCGGTCCCGACCAACATCGCCCCGTCACCGAGCCACTTGGCGATCCGGACGCCCTTCCTCGCCGCTAGCTGGCGCACCGCCGACTTGAAATCGTGCAGAACCTCGAGCGCCGCACCATCGCCCTCCGAATCGATGAACGAGGTGAAGCCCGAGAGGTCGATGAACGCGAACGTGCGGTCAACGCGCCGGTACTCGTCCCCAGAGATGTTCCTCATGAGGCGTCACGGTAGTTCCGGCCGGCCACGGCGACCGCGCCACCGACGACAACGGCGACGAGGCTCACCCAGATGTTCACGCGCACACCGGCGAGCAGCGAGGCATGGTCGATCCGGAGGCTCTCGACCCACAGCCGGCCCAGCCCGTATCCGCACACCCACAGGCCGATGAGGCGCCCCGGCTTTAGGACGCCCCGCCGGTCCACCCGTACGAGGACGGCGGCCAGCGTCAGGTTCCACAACCCCTCGTAGAGAAAGGTGGGATGGAAGGTCTCGGCCGTCAGGTGCGCCGCCGGCCGGTGGCCGACATCGATGCTCAGCCCCCACGGCAGGTCCGTGGGGCGCCCGTAGAGCTCCTGGTTGAACCAGTTGCCCCACCTGCCGATGGCCTGGGCAATGGGCAGGGTCGGGACGATCGCGTCAAGCACCCGCGGCATCGAGATCCCCTGCCGACGGGCGATCAGGAGACCGACGATGACCCCTGCCGCCAGGCCTCCGGGGATGCCGAGGCCACCCTGCCAGACGGCCGGGACGTCCTCCCAGCGGCCGCGGAACCGCTTCCAGTCCGTGACAACGTGGTACAGGCGGGAACCGAGAAGACCGGCCGGCACCGCCCAGATGGCGATGGTCGAGATGTGGTCGGCGGTCCCACCCTTGTCCACCCACCGTCGCTGGGCCCACGAGACGGCCACGATCACACCGAGGGCGATCATGACCCCGTAGCCGCGGATCTCAAGCGGCCCCAGGCCGAACGAGCCCGTCGAGGGGCTCGGAATCGCCGCGATCACGTCAGGGACGAGGCAAAGCGATCAGCACCGAGCGCCATCAGGTCGTCGAAGCCGGCGGTCACCGCTCCGAGTCGGCCCCGGACGAGCGGCAGTTGCTGCTCGGCCCAGAAGCGGGCGATCACCACCTTGTCGGCCAGTGCGGGATCGTCGTCGCCGGCATCGGTCCGGGCCCTGGCCGCAAGGGCCAGGCGGGCGAGGTGCCAGCCACCCAGGAGGTCTCCGAACATGCGCAGGTAGGGCGTGGCACCGGCGAGCGCATGGCGGGGATCGGCGAGGCCGTGCTCCATGAGCCACCCGGTGGCCCCGCGGAGGGCATCGAGTCCGTCGGCCAGGCCGGTGCGGATCGAGGCGAAGTCGTCTCCGGCCGCCGCCAGGTCGGCGTCGAAGCGGCCGATCTCGTCGAGGAGGTCGGCCACGACCGCTCCTTCGCCCATCGGGAGCTTGCGGCCGACCAGGTCCATGGCCTGAATGCCGTTCGTACCCTCGTAGATCGGCGAGATGCGGGAATCGCGCAGGATCTGTGCCGCACCGGTCTCCTCGATGTAGCCGTAGCCGCCGTGCACCTGGATGCCCATCGACGCCATCTCAACGCCGAGATCGGTGCTCCACGCCTTGGAGATCGGCGTGTAGAGCTCGGCCCGGTCGGCGGCCGCCTGCCGCACGTCGGGGTCGGAATGGCGGGCGGCCACGTCGAGCATCGCGGAGTTCAGGTAGAGCAGGCAGCGCATGGCGTCGACCGACGCCCGCATCGTGAGCAGCATGCGCCGGACGTCGGGGTGGTCGACGATCGGCGATGACTCGCCCTTCGGGGCGCCGACGGCACGCCCCTGTCGGCGCTCCCGGGCGAAGCCCGCCGCCAACTGCAGCGCACGCTCCGAGACGGCGAGGCCCTCGACGCCGACACCGAGACGGGCACTGTTCATCATCCGGAACATGATCCGCATGCCCTGGTGCTCCTCGCCGATGAGGTAGCCCACTGCGCCGTCCCCGGCGTCGCCGTAGGACAACACACAGGTCGGGCTGGCGTGGAGGCCCAACTTGTGCTCGACCGAAAGGCAGGTGAGGTCGTTGCGATCGCCGAGGCTCCCGTCGTCGTTCACGAGGTACTTGGGGACGACAAAGCACGAGATCCCCCTGGTGCCGGGCGGGCTGTCGGGGGTGCGGGCGAGCACCAGGTGGACGATGTTGTCGGTCAGTTCGTGCTCGCCGTAGGTGATGAAGATCTTGGTCCCGAAGATCCGATGGGTGCCGTCACCCTGGGGTTCGGCCCTCGTGGTGAGCGCGCCCACGTCGGAGCCCGCCTGGGGTTCGGTCAGGTTCATGGTGCCGGTCCACTCGGCGGAAACCATGCGGGGCAGGAAGGTCTCCTTCAGGCGTTCGTCGCCGAATGATCGGATGGCCTCGATGGCGCCGATGGTCAGCAGGGGTCCCATCGTCCACGCCCTGCCGGCCGTGGCCAGCATCTCGGTCATCACCGTCTGGAAGAGTCCCGGGAAGCCGCCGCCGCCGTAGTCGGAATCGTGCGAGACCGAACCCCAGCCTGAGGCCACGTACTGGTCGTAGGCGTCGTGGAAGGCCTTCGGAACCGTAACCACGCCGTCGGTGACCGAGCAGCCCTCGGTGTCGCCGATTCGGTGGGTCGGAGCCACGACCTCCTCGACGAAGCGGCCGAACTCGCCGAGCACGCCGTCGATGATGTCTGCGTCCACGTGTTCGAAACCCGGAAGGTCGCAGATGCCTTCCACGTCTGCGATGTCGCGCAGGACGAGGCGGATGTCGGCCAGCGGTGCCCGGTAGTCGCTCATGGGTCGCAGAATACCGTCGGAGCGGCCCACTGCCCGCTGTGGGACCGCCGTACCTACCCGGGGTCGATGCCCTCCTACACTCCCCGGATGAACACCTTTCCCCCTGTCGGGGCACACCTCATCGCTGGAGACTGGGTCACCGAGGGGGCCGCCGGGACCGGTGTGAGCCTCAACCCCGCTCGTCCCGACGAGCCGGTCGGCGACTACCCGATCGGCGATGCCGGAACCGCCTCCGACGCCGTCGGCGCCGCCGTCGAGGCCCAGACCTCGTGGCGATCGCTCCCCTTCGGCGCACGGGCCCGGATCCTCGAGCAGGCCGCCCGACTCTTCGACGAACGCGCCGATGACCTGGCGCTGCTGTGCACCCTCGAGGAGGGCAAGACGCTCGCCGAGTCGCATGGCGAGGCCACGCTGGCCGCCGAGACGTTCCGCTACCAGGCGGCCATCGCCAAGATGTCGAGTGAGCGCATCTTCCCGAACAACGTGCCGGGCGAAACCATTCGCACCGTGCGGGTCCCCCTCGGGGTCGTCGGCGTGGTCACGCCCTGGAACTTCCCCCTACTCATCCCCGTCTGGAAGTTGGCACCAGCCCTGGCCGCCGGCAACACGGTCGTCTGGAAGCCGGCCAGCGACACGCCGCTGCTCTCGGTCGCCATCGCACGACTGCTCGCCGATGCAGGACTGCCCGACGGCGTCCTCAACCTCGTCCTCGGCCCGGGCTCGATGGGGGCCGCCATGGTCGCCGACGAGCGCGTCGACGGCGTCACCTTCACAGGCTCGGTGCCGGTCGGCCAACGGATCCGCGACGTCGTGACCGCCCGCAACGGCCGCGTCCAACTGGAACTCGGCGGCCACAACCCGTGCATCGTGTTCGACGACGCCGACCTCGACCTGGCCGTGGCCGGAGCCGTTGGTGGCGCCATGGGTGCCACAGGCCAGAAGTGCACGGCCACCCGCCGGGTCATCGCCGTCGGCGACGTGCACGACGAACTGCTCGAACAAATGGCCACTGCGGTCGAGGCCCTCCAGGTCGGCGACGGCCGCGAGGACGGCACCGAGATCGGACCGCTGGTGTCGGCCGGGGCCCGCACCGAGGTCGCCGAGGCCGTCGATGCCGCCATCGCCGAGGGCGCCAAGGCCGTCGTGGTCAACTCCACCGCCCCCGACGGCCCCTGCTACTACGCACCCACCCTGTTCTCGGGCACGCCAGACCTCACCATCTGCCGCGACGAGGTGTTCGGTCCCGTGAGCACCGTCGTCCGCGCCGACAGCGAGGACGAGGCCTTCGCCCTCGCCAACGACACCCAGTTCGGCCTGTCGGCGTCGATCTTCACCAACGACCTCTGGCGCATCGACCGCGCCATCCACGAGCTCGAGGCAGGCATCATCAAGGTCAACGCACCGACCACCGGCTCCGAGATCCACGCTCCGTTCGGCGGCGAGAAGAACTCCTCGGGACACGCCGCCCGCGAACAGGGCGACACTGCCATCGACTTCTTCACCCGAACCCGCACCGCCTACATCCGGCCCGGCACCAGGCGATGAGCGGTACAGCGGTCCGACACCGAAGCCTCGGAAAGGCCCTGTCGGACCGACACGCCGAGTTGCGGTCCCCCGAGGTCGTCATGGCCCCGACCCAGCTCGGGGCCGCCCGCCTCACCCGCTACAGCTTCAGCCGCACCCTGCTGAGACGTGCCGCACGCGAGGGCTGGCGATCACGGCTCGTCGAGCTCGACATGGATGCCGAGGGACGCGGCCACGCCATCTACCGGACGGACATCGACGGCCGGGAATTCGACTTCGTCGCCTTCACGACCACGCTCGACGAGTCCCTCCACACCGACCGCGTCGTCGCATCAGCCTGGGAGGTGAGCGCCGCACTCGTCGATGGCGCCGTCGACGATGCCTACCTGGCAGAACTCCGGGAGTCGGTGCCGCTCCAGGAGTCCGCACGGCTCGACCCGCGGGTCCTGGTGCTGACCCGCGGTAACCGCAGCGTCCGCTTCTACGACTACCTCGTCGACCGCCTCGCCGACGGCCTCCAGCCCGAGGCCGAAAAGGTGGCCGATGCCGGATACATCCTGCGCAGCACCGCCTTCTACGGGAACGGCAAGTTCGGTATGCGCTCCTACCTCGGGTACCCCGAGGGACACCCCCTCCGGGTTCCCTACCGGGCACAGTTCCTGTGTGCCTGGTTGTTCCGCGAGTTGGGCTACGACCAGGTCGAGCACTGCGCCAGGGCCCGCAGCGGCGACTCCGCAGCCCGCTTCGACGGCGAATGGCGCCGCTACTTCGGCCTCGGCAACGCCACCGGCCTGGGGCTCGTGCCCTACGCCTTCAAGCACCCCAGGGTCCTGAACGCCTGGGCCGGGGTACGCGAGCTCGCACTCGCCAACGTTCGGGCCCTGCCGGGCACCCCGGAACGCCTGGCCGACCTCCGACGTTGGATCGGCCGGGCGATCACCCACTTCTCGAGCCTCGGCGGCGGTGACCGCCCACCGTGGCTCGGCCCCGCCTCCCTCGCTGAACGAGCGCGGCTGGTCGAAGCGCACCTCGTCGAGGTCGCCGACAGATCGGCGCCCTTCGACGCGCTGTTCCGTTGGGCCGAGGCCCACGACGTCGAGACCTGCGAACTGGTTGCCTCACTCCTCATCGAACTCGACGAGGGCCTGGACGACGACGAGGTCGACCGACTCCTTCGGGTGGACGAGGAGGTCGAGGTCGACCCACTGACCACCGTCGACACACTGCGCCACCTTCTCGTCGAGCGCTACGGCTGGCTCGACGACTGCGACCTCGACGCACCCTCCGGTCGCCGCTACTGGTGGGTCGTCTCCGACAACAACGAAGAGCCGAGACGCGCCGAGCACACGGTCCTCGACCCCGAACACCATGAGGTCGCCATCGACATGGCCCACCGTCTCCACGCCCTGCGCCGGACCCTCACCGACCTCCCCGGCGACACCTCGATCGGGACGCTGCTCGTCGACCATCCCGGCCACGGCAACGCCGTGAAGCGGCTTCTCGGCAGCGACCAACCCTATGGCGAGCCCCACGACAACGCCTGCGCCTCCGACTACCTCCCCCTCGAACTCCAACGCTTCCAACTGGCGATGTACGGCATGGACAACTTCTCGCCGAAATCCACCGACTGGCTGCGGGTGACGCTCTTCCAGGGAGCGCCCCGCATCGACAACCTCAGCCCGGCCACCACCGACGACTGGGTGTGGCCCCCGCGTCCCACGGAGGGATCCCCATGATCATCGACGGACTCGAGATCAACGACTGGAGCCGACCGGTCGTCGAACAGGTTCGCTCCGGGGGCGTCGACGTGGTCCATGCGACCTGTGGCGTCTGGGAGGACATGGCCGGCGCCATGACCCGGATCGGATCCTGGCGGCACTTCGCCCGCCAGAACGCCGATGTCGTCCGCATCGTCACCGACGTGGCCGGGATGGAGCAGGCGGTCACAGACAGCGTGCTCGGCATCCTGCTGGGCTTCCAGAACAGTTCAATGCTCGGCGACGACCCCGAGATGGCCGGCATCTTCGCCGACGTCGGCATCCGGGTGATCCAACTCACCTACAACGTCGCCAACCACCTCGGTTCCAGCTGTTGGGAGCCCCACGACGGGGGCCTGACCCGTGTCGGCCACCGGATGGTCGCCGCCCTCGACGATGCCGGAGTCCTGGTCGACATCTCGCACGTCGGCAACGTCACGGGCCGCGACGCCATCGATGCCTCGGCCAACCCCATTGCCGTCACGCACGGCAACCCCGCCTCGTTCTGCCCGTCGGCCCGCAACAAGCCCGACGACCTCATCGAGGCCCTTGCCGCCCGGGGTGGCGTGATCGGCTGCACGCTCTACCCGCTGTTCATGGGCGGCGCCGACCTGCCTCGTTCCGCCTACTGCCGGATGCTGGCCGACCTCGCCGAACAGGTCGGGGTCGACCACGTAGCCATCGGCACCGACGCCGTCGTCGGCTGGCAGCCCGACGCCCTCGGCTGGATGCGCAACGGCCGTTGGGACCGCCCCGACAACCCCGACGAGGTGCCCCCATTTCCTCCGTGGCCAGACTGGTTCCGCGGTCCCGAGGACTTCCCCTCCCTGGCCGAGGGTCTCGACGAGGTGGGATTCGTCCCCGAGGAGCGCGACGCCGTGCTCGGCGGGAACTGGCGACGACTGTTCGGCCAGGTCTTCGGATGACGGTCACGGTCGCCCCCCGCGAGGTCGTCGACCAGGTCCACCGCGCCAGCCGCTCCCACGGTTGCGACCCCGACCTGGCCGACCGGCTCGCCACCGAGATCGCCTTCTGCGAGATCCACCACGGGGGCGGGATCGCCGCCTGGGTCGGTCTCGTCGACGCAGGCGACGGCCGCCTCGCCGAGGCAGCCCACGGACCGTTCCGACTGGCCGCCGCCGAGGTCGTCGCACGCTCGACCGGCAGCGCCCGTCTCACGTTCGATCCTCCCCTGCCCCTGGCCGTGATCGCCCGCTCACTCCGAGACCTCGAACGGCGAGGCGTCCGGTGCACCCCTGGCGTCGACAGCGCTGCTGTCCTCACCGGCACCGACCCCGTGCCCTCGCTGGAACTCGCCCTCGGGGAACCGGTCCGTGCCGGGACCTCCCGGTCCGACGGTGCCTCGGAGGCGGCGTACCACGACGGCCTTCCGGTCGACCGCACACTCTGGCAGCGACTCAGCGACGCCGCCGCCGACTTCCTCGTCTCCGAGGCGATCCTCGACGCTGCCCTCGAGCCCACTTCCTGATAGCGGCCGGCAAGGACTCGGACGTGACCCAGGTATCGCTCGACACCATCGAGTCGACGACCCACCGGGCGCTGGTGCGCCACGGGTGCCGGGACGACATCGCCGTACACGTCGCCAACGCCGTCCGGGTCGCCGAAAGCAACGGCAACCGGATCTGCGGCCTCTACTACCTCGAGAGCTATTGCCGGCAACTCGAGACGGGCCGCATCGACGGCGACGTCGACCCGGTCGTGTCGGTCGACCGCCCCGGCACCGTACGCGTGGACGGACGACTCGGGTTCGCCCAGTCGGCGTTCGCCGCCGCCTTCCCACACGCCGTCGCCTCGGCCCGCGCCAACGGGATCTGCGGACTCTCCGTCGAGCACACCCACACCTGCACCTCGCTCGGCTACTTCACCGAGCAGTTCGCCCGCGAGGGCCTGCTGGGCATCGGTGCCACGAACGCAACGCCACGGGTTGCGCCACCCGGCGGCTCGAGGGCGGTACTCGGCACCAACCCGTTCGCCATGGCCGTGCCTGACGGGGAGGGCGGGATCGCCTTCCAGTTCGACTTCAGCACCAGCGCCGTCGCACTCGGCAAGATCACCATGGCGGCGGCCGCCGGCGAGGAGATCCCGTCGGGGTGGGCGGTTGACTCCGAGGGCAACCCGACGACCGACCCCGATGCGGCGCTCGACGGCTCGCTGCTCTCGGCCGGTGGCTACAAGGGCTACGGCCTCGGCCTGATGGTCGAGGTCCTCGCCGCCGGGCTGACCGGCTCACGCCTCAGCGTCGACGTCCCCCCGCTCAAGGCCCCCGAGGGTCCACCCCACGACCTCGGCCAGTTCTACGTGGTCATCGACCCATCGGGCTACAGCGGCGACGGCTTCACCGAGCGCCTGACCACCCTGGCTGCCACGATCGCCGAGCAGCCGGGTGCCCGCCTACCGGGGGCCGGACGCGAGGCGCCTGACAACGTCGACCTGGAACCAGGCCTCTGGGAAGCCACACAGGCACTCGCCGGCGACTGAGGGAGGATCCCATGGACAGCGCCACGGCCATCACCAACCTGCTCCACCGGTATGCCGAGTTGTTCGATGCCGGCAACCACGAGGCCTGTGCCGACCTGTTCGCACACGCCCGGATCGTCCTCGATCCGAACGCCCCCCTCGTGGTCGACCGTGACGGGCTACTGGACGTCTGGCGATCGATCGTGATCCTCCACGAAGACGGCACACCGCGCACGCAGCACGTCGTGACCAACCCGATCCTCGACATCGACGAGGTAGCCGGCACCGCCACGTGTCGCAGCGCCTACACCGTGCTCCAGCAGGTCGACGACGGACCGCTGCAGACCGTGGCCGCCGGCCGCTACCACGACCGCTTCGAACGTGTGGACGGCGAGTGGCGGTTCAGCGAACGCGACTACTCGCGACTCGACCTCGTCGGCGACGTGGGCCAGCACCTGCGCAGCATTCCCCGACCCTGAGTCCTGCCCGGACCGTCGGGATCAACCCTCGACGACGGCGGCGTGCGCCGTGATCCGCCTGGCATCGCCGCTGTCGCCCGCCAACCAGTGGCGGCGGCAGCGCAGTTCGTACGCGATCTGGTGGTCGTCGGGGTCGTCCACGAGGAACAGTTCGCCGTCATAGACCTGCTCGCCATCGACCACGCGGGCGTTGTGGGTGGCCCGCTCGCCACACCAGCAGCGGGCCTCGACCTGGATCTCGGCGGATTCGTCGGACAACTCGAGGAGCCGCTTCGTGCCCTCGAACAACTCCCCCTGGAAGGATGTGAGGAGACCGAAGGCGAAGACGTCGGCACCCAACTCGTCGACGACCCGCGCCAGTTGGCCGACCTGGACGGCGGTGTAGAACTGTGCCTCGTCGCAGACGACGTAGTCGAGGCTGCCGTGGCGCTCGACCATCGCCAGCGCCAACTCGTAGAGGTCGAGCCGTGGGCCCACCTCGACGGCATCGGCCGAGACGCCCAGGGCGCTCGACACCTTGCCGTCGGCCCGGTCGAGTTGGCTGCACAACAGGCCGTTGAGCCCGCGGGACGACAGATTGTGGTGGATCTGGAGGGCGAGCGTGCTCTTGCCCGACCCCATGGTCCCGTACGAGAAGCGCAGCCTGGCCATCAGGCGCCCCGCTGCATCACGAACACCCGCTGGTGGCACCGCAGTCGGTGCAGACGAAGCACGAGCCGGCCCGGCGCATGGAAATGCCACAGGTCATGCAGAGCGGGGCATCGGATGACGGGCCCGGAGACAGGTGGGCGGCGAACTGGGCGACGGACGGCACCGACGGCGGGTCGGGCGGCATGTCGTGGCCCTGCCTCGTCTCTGTGGCGGTCTCCTCGACGCCGGGGAGGGTGGGCTGTGTGCGCTCGTCGGTGGTGAGGATGTTGAGTTCGGCCCGCTCGTCGGGCGTGAGGTACTCGACCGCCAGGCGACGGAACAGGTAGTCGATAATGCTCGTCGAGATCCGCAGGTCGGGATCGTCGGTCATGCCGGCCGGTTCGAAGCGCATGCCCGTGAACGCCTCGACGAACGCACGCAGGGGCACGCCGTACTGGAGGCCGTGGCTGAGGGAGATGGCGAAGGCATCCATGATCCCAGCCATGGTCGAGCCCTGCTTCGAAACCCTCACGAAGATCTCGCCGGGCTGACCATCCTCGTACTCGCCAACGGTCACGAAGCCCTTGCAGTCGGCGACCCGGAACTCGAACGTGAGCGAGCGCCGGGACCGCGGCAGGCGTCGACGCACCGGCTCGGGCAGGACGACCGCAGCGAGCACCTCGGCCATCGCGGCCTGTGGTCGGGTGGCCTCGTTGCCCGATGCGAGGGGTTGGCCGACCTTGCAGTTGTCGCGGTAGATGGCGACCGCCTTGAGGCCGAGGCGCCACGACTCGAAGTAGAGCTCCTCGACATCGTCGACCGAGACGTCCTCGGGCATGTTGCAGGTCTTGGAGATGGCGCCCGACAGGAACGGCTGGACGGCTCCCATCATGCGGATGTGTCCCATGTGATGGATGACGTGGTCGCCCATCGAGGTGGCGAACACATCGGCGTGCCGGGGCTCGAGGTCGGCGCACCCGGCAACCGAGTGCTCCCGGTCGATGTGGTCGATGATCGCCGCCACCGACTCGTCGTCGTAACCGAGCCGCTCGAGCGCCCGGGGAACGGTCCGGTTGACGATCGACATCGTGCCGCCGCCGACCAGGCGCTTGGTCTTGACGAGGCCCAGGTCGGGTTCGATACCGGTGGTGTCGCAGTCCATGAGAAGGCCGATGGTGCCGGTGGGCGCCAGCACGGTGGCCTGGCTGTTGCGGACTCCGACCCGTTGGGCCAGGGCACAGACCTCGAACCACGCCTCCCGCCCGGCCTCGACGAGGACCGGTGCCGCCGACTCGTCGAGCAGTTCGGCCGCCTCGCGGTGCTGGTCGAGGACCCGCAGCATCGGCTCGCGGTTGGCCTCATAGCCGGCGAACGACCCCATGCGATCGGCCAGGCGGGCCGAGGTGCGGTAGGCGTGGCCAGTCATCAGCGACGTGATCGCTGCGGCAACCGACCGGCCTCCGTCACTGTCGTAGGGCAGGCCGAGTGCCATGAGCAGGGCGCCCAGGTTGGCGTAGCCGAGGCCGATCTGTCGGAAGGCCCGGGTGGTCTCGGCGATCGGCTCCGTGGGGTAGTCGGCGTTGCCGACGAGGATCTCCTGGGCGGTGAAGACGACCTCGACGGCGTGCAGGAACCCCTCGACGTCGAACCCGCCGACGGCGTCGGACTCCTCGTCCGAATCGCCGAGGAACGACAACAGGTTCAGGCTGGCCAGATTGCAGGCCGAATTATCGAGGTGGACGTATTCACTGCATGGATTGCTTGCCGTGATCCGGCCCGTGTTGGAGGCCGTGTGCCAGTGGTTGATGGTGGTGTCGAACTGGAGGCCCGGGTCGGCGCACTCCCAGGCTGCCTCGGCAACCTGGCGGAACAGCCGACGGGCCTCCAGGGTGTCGATGACCGAGCCGTCGGTTCGCGCCGTGAGGTCCCAGTCGGCGTCATCGACGACGGCCTGCATGAACTCGTCGGTGACCCGGACCGAGTTGTTGGCGTTCTGGTACTGGATCGAGTGGGAATCGGACCCGTCGAGGCCGACCTCGAAGCCGGCAGCCTCGAGCGCCCGCAGCTTGTCCTCCTCGCGGGCCTTGCACCAGATGAACTCCTCGACATCGGGGTGGTCTGCGTCGAGGACAACCATCTTGGCGGCCCGCCGGGTCTTGCCGCCGCTCTTGATGGTGCCCGCCGATGCGTCGGCTCCCCGCATGAAACTGACCGGGCCACTGGCCGTGCCGCCACCCTTGAGGGCCTCGCGCGACGACCGGATGCGGCTCAGGTTGACGCCGGCGCCCGACCCGCCCTTGAAGATGATGCCCTCCTCGACATACCAGTTCAGGATGGAGGTCATCTGGTCTTCCACGGAGAGGATGAAGCAGGCCGACGCCTGCTGCGGCCTGTCGGGAACGCCGATGTTGAACCAGACCGGCGAGTTGAAGGCGGCCTTCTGCGTGACGATCAGGTGCTTGAGTTCGTCGGTGAATGCGGCCGCCTCGTCATCGTCGACGAAGTAGCCGTCGCTCTCTCCCCAGGCGGCAATGGTGTCGGCCACCCGGTCGGCGACCTGGCGCAGCGAGGACTCCCGCTCCGGCGTGCCGAGCTCCCCCCGGAAGTACTTCTGGGCGAGGATGTTGGTGGCATTGATCGACCATGTCGTGGGCACCTCGACATCGGCCTGCTCGAAGGCGACAGAGCCGTCCCGGTGGTCGACCAGGCGGGCATCGCGGCGCTCCCACTCGATGCCGTCATACGGATGCGTTCCCGCCTCGGTGAACATCCGCCGTATGCCGAGTACGCCACGTTCGGGCATCAGGGTCATCTTCGTCCAACCGTCTTCCGCTCGACTACCTGTCCGGGATCACCCAACACTACGGGCGGGGCATAACCCGGCCCGGGGACCATCGCACCCATTCGTGCCACCACTCTAGGAAGGTCGTCCTGTGGACGGGAAGGGCATGAGTTGTGGAAATGGCGGTGGACGAACTCCGACTTCTCCACAGCCGTCCATACGCCCCCACCAGCCCCGGGTGGGCGGACGACGGGTACCGTCTGGACGTGCAACAGGTGTTTCCCCGCTCCGACACGGACGATGTCGACCCGGTCGCGGCCTACCACGACGTCGACCGTCCCGCCCCCGCGGGACGACCGTGGGTCCTCGTGAACATGGTCGCCTCTGTCGACGGGGCCACCACCGTCGACGGACGATCGGGGCCGCTGGGCGGCGAGGCCGACCGTCGGCTCCTGGGCGTGCTGCGCGGCCTGGCCGACGTGGTGCTCGTGGGCGCAGGAACCGTGCGGGCCGAGGGCTACGGCCCGCCCCGCACGCCCGTCGCCGAGGTGGGCGAACGCCGGGCCGACCGGGGCCAGGCGGTGCGCCCCCGATTGGCCGTGGTGTCGGGCAGAGCCGACCTCGACCCGTCGGCTTCGCTGTTCGCCGATCGGGATCCGGACGACCCGCCACCGCTCGTCTACACGTCGACCGACGTGCCGTCCGACCGGCTCGTGGGCCTTTCCGGGGTGGCCGAAGTCGTAGCAACCGACGGCGCGCCCGAAGTCTCCGCCGTGATAGCCAACCTGCACGACCGGGGGGTGGGGATCGTGCTGTGCGAGGGCGGACCGAGCCTCGTCGCCCAACTCTCCTCCGCCGGCCTGGTCGACGAACTCTGCCTGAGCGTGTCGCCGCTCATCGTGGGGAATGGATCGGGACTGCTGGCGGGAGCGCCGTTGCCCACTCCGGCGCCGCTGCGGTTGGTACATGTCCTGACCGCCGACGACTTCCTCTTCTGCCGCTACCTCACCTGCTGACGGGACGCCAGCGTCAGCCACCGAGCGGCAGAACGATGCGCTGGCCGGGCTGGAGCAGTGCCCCGCCCGCAGCATCGCTCAGGCGGTCGACGGTGTGGCGCACGTCGATTCCCTCCGGGGAGAACCTCTCGGCGATGGCCCAGAGGGTGTCGCCGGGCTGCACGACGTATACGACCGGCTCGCCGGCCGCCCCGGCCGGTACACCACCCGGCGTGCCCGTGGCCCGGCCGGCCAACTCGTCGGCGACGAGGGTGGCGCTGAAGACCGTGGTGGCCAGGACGAGTGCGGCCACCAGCCGGCGCCGGCGGTAGACGCCGGCCGGAGCGGCGCGGAGGGTACCGAGGGGACGAAGGTCGAGCCGCGACGTGACGGTGGGGTGGGGTACGAAGGTCGTGGTCATGGTGCTCATTCTCTCCGTGGGGTGTGACAGTCCTATTCGAGGGTCCTTGACATGGAACGCCTGTTCGGGGAACATGTGTGCGACGAACGTTCGTTCGATACCCTTACACTCTATCGAACACCTGTTCGATGTCAACCCCAGACCTGATCGCAAGCCAGAACCCCAGATAGACCCAGCAGGAGAGACCACCATGACCGGGACCACGCTCACCCCCCGCCAGCAGCAGATCCTCGAACTCATCGACCACCACACCCGCGAGCGGGGCTATCCGCCGTCGGTGCGCGAGATCGGCGAAGAGGTGGGTCTCACCTCCCCCTCCACGGTCCACTCACATCTCGGCACGCTCCAGGACAAGGGCTACCTCAAGCGCGACCCCAGCAAGCCCCGTGCCATCGAGATCTGCTTCGATCCGACCTCCGGTGCACCCGTCGAACGGGGCACCGTGCGCCACGTCCCACTGGTCGGCGACGTGGCCGCAGGCACCGACGTGCTCGCCCACGAGAACGTCGAGGAATCGGTCCCCCTCCCCGCCGAATTCACCGGCGACGGCGAACTGTTCATGGTCCGGGTCCGTGGCGACTCGATGATCGACGCCGGCATCTTCGACGGCGACTTCGTCGTAGTGCGGTCCCAGCCCACGGCCGACGACGGCGACCTGGTGGTAGCCGGCATCAACGACGGCGAGGGCACCGTCAAGCACTTCCGGCGCGACGGCAGCCACATCGTGCTCAAGGCGTCCAACCCCGACCACCAGGACCTGCGCTACCCGGCCGACGAGGTATCGATCTTCGGCCGCGTGGTCACCGTCCTGCGCCGGCTCTGAGCGCCGGTTCCCCTCCCCTCCGGGAATCGGCGCTCAGACGCCCCTTTCGAGGAGTCCCCGCAACGCCGAAAAGCTCGCCTCCAACGTCGACCGTTCCAGGTGCTCGTCGGCCATGTGGGCAACGGTCGGGTCCCCCGGTCCGAAGTTCACCGCCGGCACCCCGTGCTCGCTGAAGAACGCCACGTCGGTCCAGCCCAGCTTCGCCCGCACGTCGAGCCCCGACCGCTCCACGAGCGTCGCCAACAGAGGGTGTCCCAGTCCAGGGAGGGCCGCCCGGCCGTGGTCCACGACCTCGACCGCGTCGCCGTCGTCGAGGAACGGCGCCAATACGTCGCGTACGTGGGCCTCCGCCTCGGCACCACTGCGGTCGGGCGCGTAGCGGTGGTTGACCTGCAGCACCAACTCGTCCGGGACCACGTTCCCCGACACGCCGCCCTCGACGTGCACGGCCTGGAGCGCCTCGCGAAAGCAGCAGCCGTCGACCTCGGGCTCCCGGTGCACGTAGGCATCCAGCGCCACCAGCAGGGCCCCGGCCCGGTGGATGGCATTGCGACCCATCCACGGGCGGGCCGTGTGGGCCCGCACGCCCCGTAGGCGAACCTCGAACCGCATCGTGCCCTGGCAGCCCGCCTCGAGGGCACCTGCCGTGGGTTCGCCGAGGATCGCCACGTCGCCCGCCAACAGGTCGGGGACCTCACCGAAGAGCTCCAACAGGCCGCTGTGCTCACGGGCGACCTCCTCGCGGGCGTAGAAGACCCACGTCACGTCCACTGCCGGCTCGGCGACGCTGCGCGCCAGTTCGAGCATGACGGCCAGGCCGCCCTTCATGTCCGCCGATCCCAGCCCCCACAGGATGTCGCCGTCGATGCGGGCACGCTGCCCGTCCCCTCCCTCGGTCCCCGGGACGGTGTCAGTGTGGCCGGCGAGGACCAACCGGTGCGGCCGACCGAGTTCGGTCCGGGCGACGAGGTTGTCGCCGATCCGATCGACGGCCAGGCCCGGCACGGCACGCAGGCCGGCCTCCAGGTGCGCCACGAGGGCGGCCTCGTCGAAGCTGACCGACGGGATGTCGACCAGTTCGGAGGTGAGGGTGAGGAGGTCCGTCACGAAGTTCCGGATCGTCGGATCGAAAGTCTCAGGTGGTGACGCCGTGGGTGCGGAGGATGTCGTTGAGCGCCGACTTGTCGTGGCGCTCCCCCTCCTCAAGGCGCCGCAGCACCAACACGCACGGCAGCCCGAACTCGCCGCCCGGGAACGACCTCGGGCGGGCAGCCTGCACGGCCACGCACCAGGACGGGATCTCGCCCCGGCCCAACTCGTCCCCGGTCTGGGCGTCGATGACGGGAATCGACCCGGTGAGGATGGCACCGGCACCGAGGACCACGCCGTCGCCCACCCGGGCGCCCTCGGCCACGATGCAGCGGCTCCCGATCAGGCACTCGTCGCCCACGACCACGGGAACGGCGGTGGGCGGCTCGAGCACACCTCCGATGCCGACGCCGCCCGAGAGGTGCACGTTGCGACCGATCTGGGCGCAGGAGCCGACCGTGGCCCAGGTGTCGACCATGGTGCCATCACCCACGTAGGCGCCGATGTTCGTGAAGCTCGGCATCAGCACCACGCCGGATCCCTGGTAGCTGCCCCATCGGGCCATGGCGCCCGGCAGCACCCGCACACCACGGGAGGCGAAGTCGCGCTTGAGCGGAACCTTGTCGACGAACTCGAACGGGCCGACCTCGCTGGTCTCCATCTTCGCCTGCTTGAACAACAGGAGGATGGCCAGCTTCAGCCACTCGTTGACGACCACGCCGTCGGGGCCGGGTTCGGCCACGCGGGCCTCGCCACGGTCGAGCAGTTCGATCGCCTCGTGGATGGCGGCATTGGCGTCGGCGTCGTCAGGATTCAGGGACTCCTGGTTCGCCCAGAGTTCTTCGATGCGGGACTGCAGGTCGGACATGCTCGACAGGCTACCGACCGGCCCCCCGGCCACCGGGACGCATTGTCGGGTGTCAGGGTCGGGCGTCAGACACGGCTCGCGCGCTCGGCGACGAGGTCCAGCCGGTCGTCGGTGGCCACGGCGGCGATACGGACGTGGCCGGCGCCGCCCGGTCCGTAGAACTCCCCCGGGCTCACGACGATGCCGAGGGTCTCAGCCAACCGGCGGGTGAGGCCCCAGGCGTCCCCATCCGGTGCGGCCACCCAGAGGTAGAAGCCGCCCTGCGGCATGGTCGCCCCGATGCCCAGGTCGCCGAGGAGCCCCACGAGGCGTTCCAGGCGTCCGTGGTAGCGGGCCGCCTGCACCTCGACATGGGCCTGGTCGGCGAGCGCCGTCGCTCCGGCCGCCTGGGCCGGGCCGGGGATCATGAACCCCTGGTGCTTGCGGACCTCCCGCAGGTAGTGGACCAGCTCGGAGTCACCGGCGTAGTAGCCGACCCGCAGGCCGGCCAGGTTGGAGCGCTTCGAGAGCGAATGCACGGCGAGGACCCCCTCGGAGCCGTACCGGAGCACCGAACGGGGCGGCCCGTCCCATGTGAACTCGACATAGCACTCGTCGCTCAGGACCGGGACGCCGCGCTCCCTCCCCCACGCCGCCACAGCTCCAAGGTCGTCGAGGGCGCCGGCCGGGTTGCCCGGGGTGTTGACCCAGAGCCCGAGGGCCCGCTCGGCATCGGCCTCGTCGATCGCCGACAGGTCCAGCCGCCAATCGGCGTCTACGGGTACCGGAACGGCCCGACAGCCGGCCAACTCGGCGCCCATCGCATAGGACGGATACGAGATCGACGGGTAGAGGACCGTGTCGCAGGAGGGATCGCGGAGCCGGAGCACCTGGGGCAGGCCGACAACCAGTTCCTTGGACCCGATGCAGGCGCCCACCTGGGCCGGGTCGAGGGCCACGTCGAGGCGCCGGTCGAACCAGCCGCAGACAGCGGCCAGCAGATCGGCGCTCCCGGCCGACGGCGGGTAGGACCGGGCCGGGTCCGTGGCAGCACCCAGTACCTCGGCGACGACGGTCGGCACCGGATCGCACGGCGTGCCGATCGACAGGTCGACGGCGCCACCGGGGAGGCCTGCAGCGACGGCACGGGACTCGTCGAGCAGGTCGTAGGGGTAGGGCGGCGGCACGTACCCGCCGGAGCTCCCCGCATCACCCGGGGCCACCGCATTCACTGCCCGGACTCCCCGTCGTCGCCAGAGGCGAACTCGGCGAGCCGCCCCAACGAGCCTTCGTCCAGGCGCACCCGCAGGTGCCAACCCGCCTCGTCCGACGACTCATCGAGCACCTCGCCCTCGCGGTGGGCCATGGCCAGGGAATCCCCCCGGTCGAACGGCACCACCAACGACACGACGCGGGAGGAGGCCCGCAGGTGACGTCCGATGGTGGTGAGGAGGTCCTCGATCCCCTCCCCCGTGACCGCCGAGACCGCCACGGCACCCTCTTCCCGGGCAGCCAGTCGGGCGGCCGCCATCGGGTCGGCGTCGGCCTTGTTGAAGGCGTAGATCTCGGGCACGGCGTCAGCGCCGATCTCCCGGAGGACCGCCCGAACGGCGTCGATGTCGCCGTGGGGATCGGGGGCGGAAGAATCCACGACATGGACCAGCAGGTCGGCGTCGACCACCACGTCGAGCGTCGAACGGAAGGCCTCGACCAACTGGTGGGGCAGCTTGCGGACGAAGCCGACGGTGTCGGTCAGGAAGATGGCCTCGCCGCCGGGGAGCTGCAGGCGCCGCGTGGTGGCGTCGAGCGTGGCGAAGAGGCGATCCTCGACCAGGACCCCGGCGTCGGTCACGCGGTTCAAAAGGGTGGACTTGCCGGCGTTCGTGTAGCCGACGATGGCGACCGAGCGGTTGCTGGTGTGGCGTCGCCTCTTCGACTGGGTGGCCCGGTTCTGCCGGATGCGCACCAGGTCCTGTTCGAGCCTGCGGATCCTGCGCATGAGGCGCCGTCGGTCGACCTCGAGCTGGGTCTCGCCCGGGCCTCGTGTTCCGATACCGCCGGCCTGCTGGCTGAAGGTCCGGCCCGAGCGCCGCAGGCGAGGAAGGCGGTAGCGCAGCTGTGCCAACTCGACCTGGGTCCGGCCGGCCAGGCTGCTGGCGTTCTGGGCGAAGATGTCGAGGATCACGGCGGTGCGGTCGAGCGCGGAACGCTTCAGGATCGTCTCGAGGTTGCCCTGTTGCGCCGGGGTGAGTTCGTTGTCGAACACGACGGTGTCGGCGTCGTGGTGCTCGGAGACGTCGCGGATCTCGGCGGCCTTGCCGCTGCCCACGTAGGTGGCGATGTCGGGGGCATCCCGACGCTGAAGCACCCGGGCCACAGGATCGGCACCAGCCGTGTCAACCAGGCGGGCCAGTTCGTCCATCGAGGCGTCGACCTCCTCTTGGTCGTCGCGGCCGAGCGCCACGCCGGCCAGCACGATGCGCTCCCGGAAGGCCCGGTCGATGAGGCCCCGACTCTCGCCGCCGAACTCTCCGAAGGCGCGACGGTGCGACGCTTCGTCAGAAGCCTCCTCGTCGGCCTCGAAGGGCTCCTCGATCAGACCGTCGTCCCAGTTGTCACCCATGTGCGACCTCGTGGTCGGCGGTGTGGACGGCCGGACCCGTCAGGCGGATCGTGTCGCCCAGCCTGACGACCGCCGCGCCGCCCGCCATCCGGACCTCGACGTCGGTGCCGACGACGCCCCATGTGTGGAAGAGGTGGACGGCGGCACAGGCGCCACTTCCACAGGCCTCGGTGAGGCCGGCCCCTCGCTCCCACGGGCGGAGGCGGATCGTGGCGGCGTCGAGCACCTGCACCAGATGGACGTTGCACCCCACCGGGCCGAAGAACGCCTCGATGGCCGGCCCCACGGTTGCGTGGTCGATGGAGTCGACATCCGCGACCTCGATGACCAGGTGCGGGTTTCCCACGTCGACCGTGCCACTTCGGCCCGGAATCGGACCCCCGAGGTCGATGGCCAGGCCATCGGTGTCCGGACCAGGTCCCGGGACACCCATGTCGACGGTCGCAGTGACCACGTCGTCGACGGGGCCACCGTCGACGACGATCCGACGTCGACCGGACGAGGTGTCGACGGTCAATTCAAGGGCACTGGTGCCGGTGGCCCGGGCAACGGCCTGTGCGAAGCAGCGCAGGCCGTTGCCGCTCACCTCCGCAGAACTACCGTCGCTGTTCAGGAGCGTGAACGTGAGCCCCTCCGCAGAGCCGGTCCAGGGCGTCCCGAAGACGAGGCCGTCGGC
>Ga0206681_10000458_pt1 | contig 22022 bp, 20 predicted proteins | sample M150012015metaG_FD_161048 | JGI IMG/M metagenome (GOLD analysis project Ga0206681, IMG submission 161048) | Ammonia-oxidizing marine archaeal communities from Monterey Bay, California, United States - M1 500m 12015 | ecosystem: Environmental > Aquatic > Marine > Intertidal zone | place: USA... | reverse complement strand
ATGCGTTGTATTCATCGTGATAAAAGCTCCTGGACCACACTTGATTGTTGATCTCGGTATAGAAAGCCGTTACGCGAGCTCTTAAATTCGGATACCTAACCACATAATTGATGTCTCCACTCAGCACCTCTGTATTCTGCAGATCGTTAACTACATGATCCCTCGTTTTTGGAGATATATAGGAATTTCTGGATAGCGGGGCTCTTGTCATATACGCTCCATTAATAGAAATCAGATGTCGGCCGGTCAGCTTATAGGTTAGGCCGAGTTTGGCCCCGTAATTAAAGAAGTTATGTTTTTCAGAATCCCCTAGTGACGCATCAGGAAAACGACCATTCTGCATGTACCCCGTTCTCCAAAAAGTAGTGTTTGAAACTGTCAACCCAAGATACCCATCAAGCTTTGACGACTTCCAATCCAGGTTAGCAAAGGCATCATAAGTATGTACATTAATATCATAATTGTATCCAAACACTTCTCCTTTATCAATTATGTTATTGTAATTGTTGAGATCATTTTGGGCAGAAAGACTATCCGAAAAATCACGTTGTGCGAATTGATCAACATCAACCCAGAACTCCCCACCCAATAGATCATCCAGTAATTTGTAGTTTTTGCTTTTGTATATATCTGCCCTAGCGCCTGTTGACAGGTATAGGTTTTCCTTCAAGTTCCCATTGTACCAAACTTTTACACCAAACTGTCTTGGGTCTTGCCTGTACTCTTCCAGTATATACTTTGATCTGTTTCCTGTTAGGGTGGTTCCTGTCTCGCCATTAGGATCTTCTATCGTATACAGGTTCTTATAATTTGCATTGTATAGTGCATCCCAGTTAATTTGGGTAACCTCGCTGTTCCCCGTTGTCCAATCAGAATTTTGAATGGCTGCATAACCAGGGTTTTCAACCAAGTTATAGCTTGGTAGGTATCTGTAATAGTCGGGTCTGGGATCGGGTGCCTCATACCAGTTTAGGTTTGAATTAGCCGTCCTGCCAATTATACCATATGCTGTCGTGGTCAGCTTGGATGTCTTAGACAATTTAAGGTCGTGCGTCAGGAATATGTATGGCTTGTGGTTATTTCTAACTCGAGCATTCCTCTTGGTACTGTCACTACCATCTGAATTGGATTGCCAGCCCCAATATGGATTGTAAAAATTATTTCCGGTTAGGTCATATGCTTCTTGAACCGCAATTCCCTGACGCTCTTGCACAGTTGGTGAGCCAAACCCCGACAATGTAAGCTGATGCTTGTCGTTGATCTTTTTCATAACTGACAAATAGTAGCTGCCACCGTTAAATGAGCTTCCCTCCACATAACCTTCATTGGAATATCTGAACGCCCCTGAAAAAGCAATCGCCCACCCATTGTCCATTAGGCCTGTGGAATGTGTAATTATTGCTCTCTGTCTGTACGTCCGGTTTGTAAGGGCATATGATATCCTTGTACCCTTCCTTATGTTTGTAGGGCGAAGATCAATGTTTGAATATCCACCAACATTTCCGAAGCCCATGTTCGCTGAGCTTATCCCCTGCCGATTTTCAGGATACCTTGTAACATCATTTAATCCTCCCCAATACGCCCAGATCGCCCATCCAGACTCCCGGTCGTTCAGTGGAATTCCATTCATCATGATCTGAGTATTTTCAGAGCTGTATCCTCTGAACCTATACCTTGCAGCACTAAAATTGAAGCCGGCAATAGACATGTATACATCTCTTGATGACTGCAATATTCCTGAGACATCCTGACTCTGTGTTTCTGACTCCAATTCATCTGCGGAAACTGTAAATACTGGAATGATATTTGATTCTGAGGAGAGTGTATCTGTCTTTGACCTTGAGGTGTCGGTTTGTGCATTTACGCAAGGTATTATCAGTAAAAAAACGAATATGAGAAAAAGTCTGCCTTGCATATCTAAGAAGTCTCTGAATCGATTTGGTTGACTAAAGTAAATCAAATATTTCTTTTCCGCATCCTACACTATCGTAGAGATGAAGACAATCCAAAGAAATAGGTTTAATTGGTCGAAAATACCTTGGTTGAATTTAATTATTTGATAATATTGTACCAACCTGTTTCGGAATGTATATTTCGAACACCCTAAGCACTCAAGCCATGAAACACTACTTACTACTTCCCTTCATCGGATTCATTTTTACCCCTTTTTATTCTCAAAAGATCGAGCTTAATAAGGATAAGGATTACAAACTAGCGGCCTTAGGCTTTTATAATCTTGAGAACTTGTTTGACACAATTGTTGATCCTAATCCACACCTTATCCTGCAAGAGGAATTCACTCCTTTAGGTAAGAAAAACTGGAATACTCCGAAGTATTTAGAAAAACTGAATAACATGGCAACGGTGATCAGCCAGATAGGAACTGAGGCTACACCAGATGGTTTAGCCGTATTGGGAGTATGCGAAATCGAGAACAGGAATGTTTTGGAAGATCTGGTAAAGACCGACCTCTTAGCCCAGAGAAATTACCAAATCGTTCACTATGACTCTCCCGACCACAGAGGAGTTGATGTTGGGTTTTTATATAATCCCAATTATTTCAGTGTTACTTCTTCAAAAAACTATGCGGTAACCATTCCTGGAGATCCTGATTGGACAACCAGAGATGAACTGTTGGTAAGCGGAGAGCTTGACGGGGAAAGAATGCACTTTATTGTTTGCCACTGGCCTTCCAGAAGAGGTGGCGAAAAGAAAAGCCGTCCCAAACGAATAATTGCGGCGAAAATGGCGAAAAGTATTACTGATTCCATTCAGGCGGCAGAACCAAATGCCAAAATAATTATAATGGGAGACCTGAATGACAATCCTCTTAGTCCAAGTATAAAAGAAGGTTTGATGGCTAAAAGGAAGGTGGATGAACTAGAAAATGGAGACCTTTACAACCCAATGGAAAATCTTCACCGCAAAGGGATTGGAACTCATTTTTGGAGAGACAACCCTAACGTTTTTGACATGATCATTCTTAGTTCGGCGGTAGTACCAAAAAACAATGACTTCAGTAATTACCAATTTTACAAAGTAAAAGTGTTTAGCAAGAATTACCTGAAACAACAAACAGGAAACTGGAAGGGATACCCTTTCAGAACGTTTGCAGGCAGCAGTTATCTGGGAGGTTATTCAGATCATTTTCCTGTCTACATGCTCGCTGTTAAAGAAATCAATTGAATTCATGAAAAGAGCTTTATATATTTCATTCTTTGCTTTTCTCTTCCCGGCTGTGACCCCCTCACAGGATACGGTAAGACTGATGACGTACAACATTTTAAACTATCCGTATGTAGCCGCTACTAGGGCAGATACCCTGGCTATTATTATAGACGATGTTCTCCCTGACATTATGATCATAAATGAACTACAGAACAATTCGGGAGCAACGACAATCCTTAATAATGCCATGAATACAAATGGGAGAACGTACTATAGTAAAGCCATTTTTTTCAATGGTCCGGACTCGGACAACATGTGCTATTATGACAATTCGAAATTTGGTCTCTCATCGCAACGGCAATTATCAACATCGATCCGTGATATCAGCGAATATGTACTGTATTGGAAAGGAAACCTGCCTAGTGCCGATACGATCTTCGTCAATGTATATTCCGTTCACCTTAAAGCCGGGAATAGCCCTTCAGATGCGACGCTGCGTTTGGCGGAAGCTCAGACTATAAAAAATAGGTTGGATGAAAGGATAAATGTCGAAAATGTATTTGTAGGAGGTGATTTCAATATATATGGTGATGATGAATCTGCTTATACCGAACTGACTACCGGCGGTATTGTCAATCTGTATGACCCGATCAATAATGCTGGAATCTGGCACGCTAATGCTATTTTCGCCAATATACACACGCAGGCTACAGGGTCAATCAATGGGGGTTCCGGAGGTGGATTAGATGATCGGTTTGATTTCTTCTTTGTGAATTCTGACATTGTCTATGGAGATAAATCTGTTCAATACATAGCCAACACATATAAAGCCTATGGACAAGACGGCAATCGATATAATTCCGATCTAAATGTTTGGCCTGCAAATACTGTTGTTGCTCCTGAAATTGCCTCAGCGCTTTACAACATGTCTGACCATCTCCCTGTTATAATGGATGTTGTAATTGACCCGACACTGGGCATTGATAATAGCAATGGAATTAATTGGAAATTCTATTATTCGCAGGAAACGGGAGGACTAGTTCTTAGCTGTAATAAAATTGAAAATGACATTGAAATAGAAATAAACGATCTGACAGGAAAACGAATAAAACAAGTGACTTTCGGCAACTCAAGCTATGCTAGAATTCAATTGGACAACCTTCGTTCCGGGGTATACTTAGCCACGGCAATCAGCAAGAACATACACCATTCCATCAAGTTTATCGTTCCACAATAAAGTCCTTTATTAATTCATAAAACCGATCCGGAGCCTCTGCATGCACCCAATGCCCGACCCCTTTGATGGTTCGAATTGTTGCAGAAGTAAACTGACTATTAATTACTTCATAATCAGCCTCAATAATGTAATTTGACAAGCCGCCTCTTATGAATAGGGTAGGTTTCTCTATCAAATCGTCAGTCAATTGTGCTAGAATGTTTTCCATATCTCGTTTAAGAACATGCAAATTAAATCGCCACTCCAACCGGTTCTTTTTCTTCCAGTATAAATTTTTCAATAAGAATTGTCTTATGACGACATCGGGGATATATTCAGCCAAGCGCATATCGCAAGCTGCTCTTGTTTTGTCTACACCAAGATCTATAGCATTTAGCCCCTCCAAAATTGTATTGTGATGCATCGGGTATCCTTTAGGGGCAATATCAACTATCACCAATTTAGCCAATCTGGTGTCATCAAATTGTGCATAGGTCATAGCTGTTTTGCCTCCCATTGAGTGTCCTAGCAAGATAATGTCTTCCAGGTCCTTTTCAAGAATGAATTCGTCCAGATCATCTGCCATCAGTTCATAAGTGTGATCGTTTGAATGACCCGATCTGCCATGATTCCTTTGATCAACAAGGTAAACATGGAAATACGGACTTAGTCTTTTCCCCAAGCTCTGCCAATTATCGGAAGAACCAAATAAACCGTGAAGGATGATCAATGGTTGCCCTGTACCGTATTCTCTGTAATTTAGGTTCATCTCAACTCTCTCAGGTAAAGGCCAACCGTGTTTTCAAATCCATAGTACAGAGCATCTGCAACGAAAGCATGTCCGATTGACACTTCCAACAAACCAGGCACCTTTTCACCGAAGAACTTTAAATTGTGCCGATTAAGGTCATGACCCGCATTTAACCCCAGATTTAATTCCTTAGCTCTAATACCCGCTTCGGTAAATGGAGCGATTGCGACATCTCTGTCTTTCACATAACCAGTTGCATACGATTCTGTATATAATTCAACCCGGTCTGTACCAACTTCTGAAGCTCCTTCCAGCATTTCCAGTTTGGCATCAACAAAAATTGATGTCCTTATACCAACACTTTTAAATACCGATATGATTTCGGTCAGATATTTCCGGTTATTAATCGTGTCCCATCCATGATTACTTGTTAGCTGATTTTCAGCATCCGGCACCAGTGTTACCTGGTCTGGTTTAACATCCATTACTAGATCAACAAACCTATCCTCCCTGGGGTTCCCCTCTATGTTAAGCTCGGTTTTCATTATTGATGAAAGTCTTTTTACGTCAGGGTAACGAATGTGCCGTTCGTCAGGCCGAGGATGTACCGTTATTCCCTGAGCACCATATAGCTCCAGATCCTTCGCCACTTGAATTACATCAGGCACGTTTCCACCTCTAGCATTTCTTAGAGTGGCAACCTTGTTAATGTTTACGCTTAATCGAGTCATCTAATTTTTGTAAAGCAATCGTTTTAACGTTATTATTAGGCCGTCCGTCAAGTTCCGCACGATTGTTGTATTATTTTTTTAAATATCAAAGTTATAATTAATACATTGTTCCCTGAATGATTGCTCTCGATTTAATAACAGATGAGGTTCCTCCGTTAAGATATACAGAACAATGTACAAAGGCATTGCATTGGATGGAAGAGTTCCGTGTGAATCACATCCCTGTGGTTGAAGGAAACGAGTATTTAGGGCTAATTTCTGATGACAATATTTTTGACCTTGAGGATCCTGAAGTCACCATTGAAAAATCTAACTTGGTTCTGCCCGTTCCGTTTATCAAATCAGACCAGCACATATACGATGTAATGAAGGTGATTTCAGACCTCCATTTGACCTTGGTTCCTGTTCTTGATCATGACAATCATTATTTAGGCTGCATAACTGTGCCGCATTTAATGGAGCTGATCGTAAACACAGCCTCTATTAACGAGCCGGGTGGGATAATTGTTCTTGAAATGGCACAAAACGATTATAGTCTTACCGAAATTGCACAGATTGTAGAGAGTAATGATTCGAAAATTCTGAGTTCCTACATTACGTCTGCTCAAGATTCAACTTCTATGGAGGTAACACTAAAAGTGAACACAAAGAATTTAGGAGGCATTCTCCAAACCTTCAATCGGTATGACTATAGCATAAGTGCTTCATATTCCGAAGATCGTTTTAAAGAAGATGTGAAACTTCGCTATGATGCCTTAATGAAGTATTTGAATATCTAGACAATCTCATTTTTTAGAAAAATACCTTTCGTTTTCACCTTCTTGCATATCGTTTCAATAGCATATGGAAGAGTTGACAGTAGTAATTACACTATTGCTAAAATCAATGTCGTTGGGAATTTCAAAACCCAGAAGCGTATTGTTTTGATCGCATCGAATCTAAAGGTTGGGCAACAGGTACCAAAAAACGAAATTAATTCCTTAGTTGAAGTGGCGAAAAATAACATCCAAAACACGGACCTTTTCAACTCCGTGAACATCAGCAATATACCAATAAATGATTCTCTGACCGAGCTGATCATCACTGTTGCAGAAAGGTGGTTCCTATGGCCATTACCTATTTTTGAGAATGCGGATCCGAACTTCAACACCTGGTGGCAGCAAAAAGATTTTCGGCGATTAAATTATGGATTGGTAGTAATGCAAGAGAATTTCAGGGGAAGAGCCGAAGAGCTTGGGGCATTGGTGCAGCTTGGCTATTCCAAAAGGTTTGCCTTGGTTTACAACGTCCCTTACGCATCTCCTAAAGGAAAGCTTGGCGTTTCGGTTTATTCAGGGTATGATCAACAACATGAAGTTACTTTGGGGACAAGAAATAATAAACGTATTTTCTACACAGGAATTGATGGAAAAACCAGAGAACAGTGGCAAATTAAACTTGCATTTCTACAAAGGCATAAATTTGTGACAACTCAAACTTTTTCAGCTGCCTACAAAAATCTCAGAATTCGTTCCGCTGTAACAGAAATGAATCCAGATTACATTGGTGATTCACTGACCAATACAGCGTTTTTTGAGTTAACTTATCTGTTAAAACAGGACAAGAGAAATTACAAGCACTACCCTTTAACCGGTCATTATCTGGATCTTTTCATCAGCCAAAGCGGAATTGGATTTAATAAGCATGTATTCCTTACTACTATTGAAGGAACGGCTCGAAAATTCACTCAAATCCACAAACGGTTGTACGGGGCACTGGGCGTTTCAGGTAAAACTACCATTCAATCACGGATCCCTTATTTCTTACAGAGAGGGCTGGGGTACGAAAACCACATCCGAGGTTACGAATACTACGTGTTAGATGGTAATCATTACGGGGTTGCGAAATCAAATATAAAATTTGAATTAATTCGGAAAAAGACCCACGTTTTGTCAAAAATAAAGAACCAGCGATTAAATCAACTGTATTTTGCACTCTACACAAATCTATTCGCAGACGTGGGGTATGTGGCTAATAATTTTTCGGGTGATATCAATTCTTATTGTAATCAATGGCTTTATAGCTGTGGTGCCGGTTTGGACTTCCTAACCTATTATGATACTGTCATTCGAATTGAATTCTCGTTCAATAAGCAAAAAGAAAGCGGTTTTTTCTTACATTTCACACAACCAATCTAGAGAAATGATTCTAGCTATTTACGGAAGAAAGTTTGAAGAGAATTCTATTTCGATGGTCAATCTGGTCATTGATGAACTTGAGAAAAAAACCGAAGAAATATGGATTTATGAGAAATTTCATCTATTTCTTGAGGATAAATTACACCGTAAGATTAGAGCAAAGACTTACAGAAAAAGAGCTGATATAACTTCTGATCTTGGAGCGCTTGTTACAATAGGTGGTGACGGAACAATTCTAGACGTAATTAGCGAGTTTCATGCTTCCAACGTGCCTATTCTTGGCATGAATACGGGCAGATTGGGGTTCTTGGCCAACAACTCCAAAGTTGATGTGGTTCGGGCTATTTCTTGTCTGGTATCGGGGCAATACCGGATTGATAAAAGATCTCTAATTGAATTGGGGGCAAATCACAACTTATTTGAAGGACAGAATTACGCCCTTAATGAGGTTACCATTCATAAAAAGGATTCTTCCTCAATGGTAACTATTGACGCGTCTGTCAACGATCAATACTTAAACTCTTACTGGGCTGATGGATTGATCGTTGCTACACCTACAGGGTCAACAGCATATTCCCTTAGTTGTGGAGGCCCAATATTAGCACCTTCGTCAAGCAACTTTGTGATCACCCCAATAGCACCACACAACCTCAGTGTAAGGCCATTCATTCTCGATGACAGCAGCGTGATCGAACTTAAGATCGGCGGACGTGAAAACGAGTATTTTGTTACTGTAGATTCCCGATCAGAGACCATTACCAACGACACAATAATTACCTTAAAGAAAGCTGATCATTGCATTCATATGATACAATTCGAATGGCAGACTTTCTTTGAGACAATCAGAAACAAGCTTTTATGGGGCAACGACAAACGAAATAACACAAAATACTTATGATGTAAAGACGCAATAATTGACCGTAAAATGTGTTCTTACCTTGGAAATAGAATGCCGCAAATATTCTACCTTCGCATAATCAATGAATAGATTTGTCTTAATTATCATTATTGGCCTCTCTCCATTTATCGGGTCTGGACAATCTGAAGAGATTGGCATATTTGCAGGTGGCTCATATTATATGGGAGAGCTGAACCCTGGAAAGCAGTTCTATAATACAAATTTTGCTCCCGGTCTCCTATACCGCTACAATATGAAGGATAATCGGTGGGTACTTAGGGTGCATTTTACATACGGAGTTGTTGATGCCCGCGATTCAGACTCAAAAATACAAGCGAACCTAGAACGAAATTTAGACTTTAGTTCTACCATAATTGAAGCAGGTCCAATACTGGAACTCAATTTCATTGAATATGAAATGGGTTCTAAAACCAATTTCGGGAACAAGAATAGGAATAGTGGTACTGCATATATTTTTGCGGGTATCAACTTTTTTAGAATGAAGCCTGAAGGGTCACTTGATAATATTATGATTGAATTACAACCCCTCGGAACTGAAGGGCAGGGGTCTAGTCAAAACTCAAAAAAACGGTATAACCTTAATCAGATTTCCATCCCCTTAGGGGTCGGAATAAAATTCAATATCGGTCCACGCATCGCTTTTTCCCTTGAATACGGATTAAGAAAAACTTTTACTGATTATCTTGACGATGCAAGTGGCACTTATGTAGACCCAACCATACTTACGTTGGAAAACGGGGCATTGGCTGCACAAATGGCGAATAAAAGTGGCGACTCTTCCATTTCAGAAGGCCAGCAAAGAGGAAACCCAGCCAACAAAGATTGGTATGTATTTTCAGGGGCGATCATTTCTTATCGATTAAAGAAACCCGGAACATGCAAAAATTGGTAATAAACGACTGATTGCCATTTAATTACATCGTTTTTTATTAAAAAAATGCAAATCCATTTCGATACCTCGGTTTTTCTTAGGAGATTCGCACCCTGAATATCTCGAACAGATAGTAAAAACTCCCCTTTTTGAGCGGTAAAGATCAAATAGATTTGAATAATGTTCCAGCCCATGTTGCAATAATCATGGATGGCAATGGAAGATGGGCCAAGCAGCAAGGAGAGTTAAGGACATTCGGGCACACGAGTGGAGTCGAAGCAGTAAGGGAGGCATTAACTGCAGCGGGGGAAATTGGTGTCGATCACCTCACATTGTATGCATTCTCTACTGAAAATTGGAACCGCCCTTTGGCAGAAGTAAATGCACTTATGGACCTGTTGGTTTCTACAATAATTAATGAAATTGACTCCTTGAAAGACAACGAGGTAAAACTGACTGCAATCGGTAATATAACAAGCTTACCGGATAAGTGTCAGGCAGAATTGCAAAAAGGAATATTGGAAACCGCAAATAACCAAGGGGTGAACTTAAACCTAGCTTTAAGCTACAGTTCACGTTGGGAAATAACACAGGCCATTAGTAGAATTGCCAAAGATGTGGATTTGAAAAACCTTAACCCAAATGAAATAAATGAAGCAATAGTCAGTTCTTATCTGTCGACAGCGAATTTACCTGATCCTGAGTTAATGATTCGAACAAGTGGCGAAAATAGAATTAGCAATTTTATGCTATGGCAGATTGCCTACAGCGAACTCTACTTTACAGACATCCTTTGGCCTGATTTTAGGAAAGAAGATTTTTATACGGCAATCTTAGAATACCAAACCCGTGAAAGACGATTCGGAAAAACAAGTGACCAGAAAGAAACCATATAGCCTGCTGATCTTATTGGTCCTGATTGTGCCAAATCACTTTTATGCACAACTTTCAGTTGGTGGCTCAACATTCAGCTACAAATCACCAAAGACGTACACCATTGCTTCTGTACAATTCCCAGGGCATGGAGAGCACGACCCAGAACTATTAAAAAACCTTACCGACCTACGCGAAGGAAGGAAAATAAAAGTTCCCGGAGATGATATTTCTCTTGCGTTGGAAAAGCTATGGAAGCTTAAGGATTATTCTGATATCCAAATAATTGCCTTAAAAACCATTGGTTCAGATATCTGGCTCAGGGTAAACCTGAAAGAAAAAGAAAGAATGAGTCGCTACAAATTTACGGGGGACCCAGGCAAATCTGAGGTAGATAACATTAGAGAATCTCTAAATCTAAGAGCCGAAATGCGGATTGACAATAACACCATCAATCGCATCAAAAGGGTTACAAAAGGCTACTATATTAATAAAGGGTTTTACAATTGTAAAGTCGAAGTGATCAGAAAAATTGACGAAATACTCTCGGAAAGAGTTCGACTTGAAATAAACGTGGTGAAAGGGCCTCGTGTTAAGATCAAGGAAATTGAGATCGACGGTGCGAAAGAAATATCTTCTGCGAAGATCCTGCGCAAGATGAAGAAAACCAAAAGAAAACAATGGTATCGGTTCTATGCTGCTTCAAAGTTTTTACCTAGCGAATACAAAAACGACAAAGAAAGTCTCATTAATTATTACTATTCGGAGGCCTATAGGGATGCCCAAATAGTTTCTGACAGTATTATTCACAATTCAGACAACACGATCTCCATAAAAATTAAAATTGACGAAGGGTCAAGATATTATATCAGAAATATTAGCTGGATAGGAAACAGTAAATACAGAAGCGGACAGCTAGACACAATTCTTGGCATCAATAAAGGAGACAAATATAGTCAGGGCATACTTGATACACGATTGTTTATGAATCCATCAGGCACTGATGTTTCATCTCTGTATATGGATGATGGTTACTTATTCTTCAGTGTTAATCCTGTTGAAGTTTTAGTACATGAGGATAGTATTGACCTCGAAATGAGAATTTTTGAAGGCAAACAAGCAAGAGTAAACAGAATCACAATTAAAGGAAATGATCGCACTTCTGAACATGTTGTGAGAAGAGAGATAAAAACCAGACCGGGTGATCTATTTAACCGAAATGATGCGATCAGAACACAACAGCTTCTTGCCCAGTTAGGATATTTCAATCCTGAAACTTTAGGTATCGAGCCCGCTCCGAACCAGGAAGATGGCACGGTAGACATTACCTATACAGTGGAAGAACGCCCATCAGACCAAATTGAGCTTTCGGGTGGCTGGGGAGCAGGTCGGATAGTCGGCACGCTAGGAGTATCATTCAATAACTTCTCTATGCGCAAGTTGTTTTCCAAGGGAAGCTGGAAGCCGCTGCCCTCGGGAGACGGTCAGCGACTAAGCGTCAGAGCACAATCCAACGGTGTTTACTTCCAATCTTACAACTTTTCTTTTACCGAGCCTTGGCTGGGAGGAAAAAGACCGAACAGCTTTAGTTTAACGGGTTGGCATTCTGTTCAGTCGCTCAACGCGCTGCCTAGAAATGATCCGAATAGAGCCTTTATTAAAATGTATGGTGCTTCTACCGGATTAGGTGCCAGAATGAAACGGCCCGATGAGTATTTTAACTTTTACTCGGAAGCATCCTACCAATATTATGTTCTTCAAAATTTCGGAAGTGTATTTACTTTTACAGACGGTTTTGCCAACAACCTGAGCCTGCGCTTTTCTTTATCACGAAATTCGATCGACCAACCAATTTACCCAAGGTCAGGTTCAAGTATCACTCTTTCTTATAAATTTACCCCGCTTCCATTCTCTTTATTTGATGGAATTGATGATTATTCAGACGTCCCTGACCAGGATAAATTCAAATGGCTTGAATACAATAAAATAAAGTTCAGCTCATCGTTCTTCACCTCACTTTCCAAGGATAGGAAGCTGGTCCTTAATGCGAAAATGGGCTTCGGCATTTTGCAGGAATGGAACCGAAACCTAGGGCCTTCGCCATTTGAACGATTTTACCTGGGTGGTAGTGGGCTAAGTGGATTCAATCTGGACGGAAGAGAGATTATTGCTTTACGTGGTTATGGGGACAACAACGTTTCTCCTTCACAGGGTGGTCTTTTGATTAGCAAGTATACAATGGAACTAAGATACCCTATATCACTGAATCCCAATGCAACGATTTTCTGTCTGGCTTTTGCTGAGGCAGGAAATACCTGGAACGACTGGAAACAATACAATCCATTTGAAGTTAAGCGTTCAGCGGGGTTGGGGGTTCGAATCTTTCTGCCAATGTTTGGCCTAATGGGGCTTGATTATGGATGGGGCTTCGACCAGTATGACAAAGGGGCACAAGGGTATGGCCAGCAGTCTCTGGAAACCATTAGAAAAGGGCAGTTTCACTTTACAATTGGCATGAATCTTGGAGAACTGTAATCAAAGTTATACTTTCGAAGCAAATTCTTTTCGGCAAAGAAAATAAGAATGACAAAACCAGCACTGTTAATATTGATCTCAATAGTAGTTTTCAGCACTTGCTTTGCCCAAAAATACGTGTATGTTGACACGAAATATATTCTAGAGCAGATGCCCGAATTTACCGAGGCCCAAGAGGAGATTAATACTATTTCACAAACGTGGCAAGAAGAGATCAGAACAAGGAAAGCTACTATTGAAAACAAGTTACAGGCTTTTAAAGCCGAGGAGATTTTACTTCCAGAAGAAACGAAGAAAAACAAACTTGCAGAAATTGATCTTTTGAAGGGGCAGGTGCGTTCACTACAAAAGCAACATTTTGGAGTGAACGGCGATCTATTCCAAAAAAGACTGGAACTGATTCAACCCATTCAAGAAAAAGTATATAAAGCAATTAGGAAAGTTGCGAAAGACAACAATTACTCATTTGTCTTTGACAAAGCTAATTCGTCTAACATTCTTTACGCAGAAAGCAAATTTGACATTAGCGATCGTGTAGTGAGAAAGATGGGGTATACCTCCAAATAAAATAACTAAGAACTTAAATTAAGAATAATGAAAAAAGGAATTCTATTATTTACTTCAATAATCATTCTATCGGTTGGTGTTTCTGCCCAAAAATATGGTCATGCAGATGCACAAGTAATGCTTACAGAGCTGCCTGACTACAAGCTTGCGGAAGACTCCCTTAAAAGATTTGCCGCTCAACTTGAGGCGGAAATGGAAAGTCAGATCAAGATCTACCAGCAACGCGTTGCTGATTTTGAAAAAGCAAAAGCTGCAGGACTTTTTAGTCCGGAAATTGAGCAATCTCGGATTCAGGAGCTACAGGAAAAACAACAGCGCATGCAAGATTATCAGGTAAATGCTCAAAACCTGATCCAACAACGAGAAACTGAACTGTTAGAGCCCATAATTAAAAGGGTTAAAGATGCTATTGAAAAAGTGGCAACGGACAACAAATACACATATATTTTCGACCCCAACATCTTGCTGTTCAGTGCAGGCGGAGATGATATCGCTCCATTGGTCCGAAAAGAACTTGAGATGCAGTAACCATTCTAAAGAGTTTTACTTAAAAAGCCTCTCCAGACTGTTCTAGAGAGGCCTTTTAGTGCCATTCTCATATTTGTGTATACCTTTATTCTGTGCAAGATAATAAAGCTCCAATAGGCGTGTTCGATTCAGGTTATGGTGGACTTACCGTACTTAAGGAAATTCAAAAAGTTCTTCCCGATTATGACTATGTGTATTTTGGAGACAACGCAAGAGCTCCATACGGAACCAGATCATTTGAAGTTGTTTACAACTACACCCTAGAAGCTGTTGAAAAACTCTTCGATCTGAATTGTCCTCTTATAATTTTAGCCTGCAATACAGCAAGTGCTACAGCGTTAACAGCAATACAACAGAACAACCTCCCCCTATTATCCGATAAAACCAGACGTGTTCTTGGCGTAATCCGTCCTTGCACCGAAATTATTGGAAACTACACCAAGACTAGACGTATTGGGGTATTGGGTACAAACGGAACGGTTAATTCAAATTCTTATACAATAGAAATTGCCAAGTTCTTTCCGGAGATTCGGGTCACACAACTGGCATGTCCCTTATGGGTTCCATTAGTAGAGCACAACGAATACCGATCAGAGCAAGGTAAAGCACTTATCAAGCAAAAGGTGGATGAATTACTTCATATGGACCCTGATATCGACACCATTGTACTAGGGTGCACCCACTACCCATTTTTAAAAGACATTATTGAAATGTATGCAGGCTCTCAAGTTAAAGTGATTGGCCAAGGTGAAATTGTTGCAAATAGTCTGAAAGCTTATTTAAAAAGGCATACTAAATTAAATGAACGATTGAGTAACCTGGGGACAACCTCATTTTACACGACTGAAAATCCAGAAGTCTTTGAGCAGAAAGCTGCGAGTTTTCTAGCTAAGGAAATAAATGCTGTACAGTTGATTTTCTAGCTCTCCTAGCTACTTCAAGCGCCCTTTAATAAGTTGACACTCACTGTAGCTAAATCCGAATTGGGAAACCTCGTAAATACGTTCTCATCTGGCAATAAACCAGCTTCCCTACATATTTTGTGAAAAACCTCGATCTCAACAATGTACTGATCAGAAAAGCCATGAGTAGCATCGTATGCCGTCGCAGCTGTCCTACCCAAAGAATTTGAAACTTTTTCAGGCGAAACAGTGTGCAACTCAATTAAAAGCAAACCAAATTTATCTACAAAAGGCGCCCATTTTCGCATATGCTGCAAGAGGTTGTCTTCAACAAGATTGTTACTAATGCGTTTGCCTCTATTAGCAAAAGCACCGCTTGAACTACTCTTCCTGTTCTGACTAATCACTACAGGTTCTTCCCATATTCTATTATGATCCAAAAATGTCCTTACATTCAAAAGTTCACGTAGGTCGATATCATAATTCTCTATTAATCCGGCTGATAAAAGATCAGGCCTGCCTATATCACCCCAAATAACTTTAGCCCAAATTTCTGCCTGAATTAAATTTGACCGGGTAACTTTAAGAGCAGCTTGATTGTAATCCACTCCAACAAGAAACAGAGGATGATCATCTAATATCTCTCCTCTATATGTTTGATGGTCAATTACATTGAAGATATGCTGTAAAAACGCACCATTCCCACAACCCATATCAAGTATCCCCTTCGGTTGCTCTTCTATTGGTTTGTTGAACAGCTCAATAATGATCTTGTCCACCACTTTGAAATAATTAGAGTGTGCTCCCCCACTACCCCATACATTCATGGCCCTATCTACATGAATTTCATCCGAATCGGATTCTGTTTTTCTAAGGACATCCGGATTCCCAAAAATAAGCTCATCTAAATGCCGGAAAGTAGGCAAATAAGATACCGTTACACCATAAGCGGAAGCTCTTTTGGCAAAGAAAAGCCCCGTATCAGTAAATTGATAATTTCCATTTTTAACCTTGAACCAACCCAAATAAGCCAGGAAATCTAAAAGTTTTTTAAAACTGTCGGGGTCTTCATGAAATTCTTCGGGTCGAAAAGAAGTTTCCATAAAATACTTGTGGAACATTCCACTCATACCCAAATGCACCAAGGTGGGGCCAACCAGAAACCCCTCAATATGTTCCATCACTTCTCCATGAACTGTCCTCATTATAGCATCCTCTGCCGGTTCCAACCCACAGTTTTGCTTATATCTGCCAAACAAGGAGTAAAGTGCCGCAAATGGTTTTCGCTCAAATTTTCTTGGATGATAATTACCAGATAATTTTATTAGATCGACAACCTCGTTGTACACATGAGCAATTGGAAATACAGCACTTCCTTTAGATGTCAATGAAAATTTAACCTCATTGTTATCAACATCAATTTCCTGGGTCAGCAATCCTTGGGACGCAAGAATTCTTAGCGCAACATTAAGATACCCCTCGTTTGCTTGGTATTTAGCTGTGAGATCTGACAGGCTATTTTCATTTTGCTTCAAAAAATGCTCCAATACCCCTTTTTCATTCAGTGCAACCAATGTCGGAGCCGTTACTAGTCCATCGAGATGCTTGAACAACTTCCCTCGAAGCCTTTTCTTATCGATCATATATTAATTTACGAAAAACAACCGTATGATTCTCGCCGGCTTAACAATTCATCTTTTCACCTTGTACCATTCGGCATATTTGACGTAGTTATTCGCTATTCGCTCAATCTCTTCTCCCATCAGCTTTGGGCTTACCTCTTTTAAATATTTGGCGGGCACCCCGGTATAAAGACTCCCCGCCTTTACATGTGTCCCTTGAGTCACAACAGCACCGGCTCCAATAATACTTCCCGACTCAATGACACAATCATCCATAACAATTGAACCCATACCAATGAGAACATTGTCCTCTATCGTGCAACCATGTACAATGGCATTGTGCCCAATTGAAACATTATGTCCAATATTTGTAGGCGATTTTTCGTATGTACAATGTACAATGGCTCCATCCTGAATATTCACTCGATCACCGATCTTAATGTAATGAACGTCACCCCGTAATACCGCGTTGTACCAAACGCTGCATTCAACTCCCATAGTAACATCACCAACGATGGTAGCATTTTCTGCAAACCAACAATTCCTGCCAAAAACGGGTGATTTCCCTCTAATTTCCCTCATTAGTGCCATAACATGTATTTTGTCCTTAAATTTGCATAAAATTAAGACAATGAGCACAGCAAAAATTCCCGTTACGGTCTACTCCGAAGTAACCCCTAATCCATCCGTAATGAAATTCGTCGCTGACAAGATGTTACTAGCTACGGGTGAAAGTGCAGAATACCTGTCCATTAGTGAAGCAACAGGCTCTTCTTCTTTGGCCGAGTCTCTTTTTCAATTTCCTTTTGTTGAGGCCATTTTCATTACACGTAATTTTGTAGCTATTACCAAAAATGATTCTATTAGTTGGGATCTGATCCATGGTGAAGTGAGAAACTTCGTCACAGAATTTTTGCAGACCAATGAAATTATTGTCCAATCGATACCTGAAAACAATACAAGAGAAATAAACATCGTTGACAAACAAGAAAAAGTCAAAATTTCAATAGAGCCAGAAATAAACACGGAACAAGATCAGATGATAGTAGACTTACTTGAAGAGTACGTTAGGCCTGCAGTAGAATCTGATGGCGGCGCTATTCATTTCAAAAGTTTTGATGCAAACAGTGGAAAAGTAACCGTAGTGTTGAAGGGAGCTTGTAGTGGATGTCCGTCTTCAACCGCCACATTAAAAGGTGGCATTGAATCTCTATTGAAAAATCATTTAACGGAAGTCACAGAAGTAGTTGCTCTGGAAGGGTAATTTTATAGTCATACGCATTGCATTTGTGGAATTTTAATCTAAATGCATCTTATCATCAAAAGCACCTATTTGAGTGCTTACGTAACACTTAAATCAATTGATGATGAAGACAATTTACTACCTATTTATAGCAGCTATATTTTTCACTACCACCTTGGTTGATGCTCAAACCGGGCCTGGAGAGATCAAGGGAAAAGTATTCAATGATCTTGTTGAACCCGAGCCATTTATTGAAGTTTGGGTTGACATTGCCGGCACTAATAAACTCAAAACCGAAACCGACGAGAAAGGGAAATTCACCTTGAAACCACTTTACCCAGGGACATATGTCGTCTACGCTACCGGTTTCGGATATGACACCACTATCATCAAAAAAGTAAAGGTAACAGCAGATAAAATTACTTATCTAAATGATATTGACATATCAGCTGCTGTCGTTCTGGAAAGAAAAGCTCCACTCATTGAAAAAGATGACCCATCATTGAAAAGAATGGACTCTGAAACGATAAAAGCTCTTCCCATACGTTATGATATTGCTGCAATGATCGAGAGTATGTCACCAGAAATTAAAAAAAGTGAGACAGGGGAGCTCTACTTCAGAGGGTCTCGAAATGGAGCTAGTGTGTACTACGTTGATGGTGTAAAGTTGCAGGGGGCTCTTGCCAATTTACCGGCCCGATCATACGCGTCAATCCAGGTCTACACTGGTGGAGTTCCCGCCAAATACGGTGATACAACAGGCGGAGTTGTTGCAATAGAAACTCAAAGTTACTTCAGCTTATGGCGACAGGAAAAAAACAGAAGGGAAATAGCCAGAAAAAAGGCAAGCAGGTAATAAAAAGAAAACAAAGCCGGAATTCATGATTCAAAAAATGGTTCTACTGAACGATCATATTTGGGTCATGGTTCCTGCATTATGAGAATCAAAGTTGAACCTAAATTCAGATAGCCTATAGATTGATAATTACATTAACTTTAAGGTCTTAATTCACACGTTAAAAAACGGTAATTAAGCTTAAATCGCCGAGATTAAAGGAATATATGGCTTTGTTTAGACCAAAAAATACGCGTGATTTAACAGACAGGGATTTGGTATACAGATACCAAAAAACAAGAAACAAACTTTACGTCGGAGAGCTATATAAGAGATACTCACATCTCGTTTATGGAGTTAGCCTGAAATACCTTAAAAATGTTCAGGAAGCTCAAGATAACGTTATGGTGGTTTTCGAAAAGCTAATGAAAGACTTGGAAAAAACTGATGTAAAGAATTTTAAAGCCTGGATCCACACAGTTACAAAAAATCAGTGTTTGATGCAGCTGAGAAAAAAGAGCAGAACAAAATCAAGAGAACAGGACTTTGAAAGCGTTGAATTTTCGCTTGCATCTGATTCTACTGATAAAGAAGAAATAATTTTAAAAGAGCAACAACTCACACAGTTAGAACAAGCTATTAATGAATTGAAACCGGAGCAGAAAAAGTGTATCGAATTGTTTTACGTGCAGCAAAAATGCTACCAGGATGTGGCTGAAATAACCGGGTTTACCCTGAAACAAGTTAAAAGCCACATCCAAAATGGAAAAAGGAATCTGAAAATAATTTTGACGGACAATGGACTCAAAATTCAATAACATATTCAAAGAGGGGCTGCCTATTTCCAGTCAGGAGATGCAGGCCTACCTTAGTGGAAAGCTCTCTCCTTCTGAGATGCATAAGGTCGAGCTAAAATTAGAATCCAATGAGATGAACGCGGAAGCACTTGAAGGATTCAGAGAAAATCCAGACGCTTTTGAAGGTCTCGAAAGCATCAACAAAAAATTTAATTCCAAGCTTAAAACCCAGAAATCCTGGACTTCTTCACACACGTTGATAGCTGCTGGAATTGCTGGAATTTTTGTTGTTTCCGGTGGTTATTTCCTGAATCAGAAGGCTGGGTTGGGAAATAAATCATTGATCACAGAAGAAACATCGAAAAGAGAAGCACCCTATCCGGACCAGGTACACTTTATAATTTCTGAGCCCATAATTATTACTGAAGAAATTGAAAAAGAGGTGGAAGAAGCAGAAGAACTACCTCAAAACCAACAATTGACCGCAGAGTATGTCGAAATGAATCAACCACTAACCGTGGAAGCTGGGGCAGATATAAGCGATGATGAGTTGGATTCACTTGTTCAAGCTATAATTGTACCTGAACCGTTGTCACCAATAATTACAGAAATGCCTGACGAGATCGAATCCAAGAAAGTAGTTAGGTCGAATATTAAAGTCCTCTACATGCATAATTTTTTAGTCGTTGATTACAGCGAGTTGTACAGTGAAGGCATACAAACTCAAATTATTCAACACGATATACACAATGGCACCCCGGTGTGGCTAGAAAACAGGGATGACCAAGTGAACCATGTAAATGCCGATCCAATTATTCAGGTTGTCAAAGTGGACTATTTAAATTTTGTAAAAGAAGCTCAATTAAAATTCAAGCATAATCAATACAAAAGAGCACTGAAAGATTATCACAATATACTCAAACAGTATCCACAAGATGTAAATGCTATGTTCTATGGAGGGTTATGCTATTACAATTTGAATAAGCCTGAACGGGCATTATTGTACTTTGAAAACCTTATTCATAATTCGGTAAACAGTTTTCGTCAGGAAGGTCAATTTTACAAAGCACTGAGTCTTATCGCCTTAAATAAGCACGGGCAAGGAAATGGAATGCTTCTCAAGATCTCGGAGGAAAGAGGTTATTATTCTCTACAAGCTGAAGACATTCTGAATAACCAATAAGCCAAAACGTCAATTCGTTTCAGTTCAAATTTCGTACCTTTCTCCAAAGTATTTTCCGCGTAGCTCATTGGTACTTTGTCACTACTAGTGAGATAAAATGAATCAAAACTATAACCCGTGTCAAAAATGAGCCATTTCATAGATTGGTGTGATGAAATAAAATACAGATGTAAGTGGAGCTCATCTGCCATTTTTTTAATCCCACTTGGACTTTTGGCCTGTACTTCGTCCTCTTCATACGAGAATAAAATATTTGAAGATCTTTTTTCACTCGATATTGAGTCATCAATGGTAGATATTGGTGACCATGATCCGATTGCAAGTACGGAATACGGGAATGACTTTAAAGACTTTTATTTTAAAGTGAGTCATGTTTCGGTTGAAGAAACCAGGGAAAGGCCCATGCTGAACAATTTTTCTATTGAAGACCTGCATGAGCTGAGCGTGAGCCAAGGAGAATCTCTTTACGAGTACAACATGTCGTCACCAACCATAATTAGTTCCGTAGACACCGTGGTTAACTCAATGCTGTGTACTATTCATGAGATTTCAACGGATGGAAACGGGCTCCCAATCCGATATAAATTGGCCTATTTTGCCTCCGAAAAACGGTTGTACCAATTGCATGTCTGGATTTTAGAAAAACGATTGGATAGGTTTCGTGATGGAATTAACCAAATGATCTACTCCTTTAAGGAACTCTGATGCTTATGAGAATCGTTTTTATAATAGTATTGGTAGGTTCTGTGGTGCTGTCTTCAGGTCAAAATGTCGGTATCAACACAAACACACCTGACTCTTCAGCGATATTGCATCTGGAATCTACTGAAATGGGATTTCTTCCTCCTAGGATGACAACTATAGAACGCGACGCAATTCTTGCGCCGGCGGATGGTTTGGTAATATTCAATGTAAACGACAGCACTATACAATATTACAACGGGGTATGCTGGATGCATTCCTACCAAAAATCGTGTGACGAGTGCTTCTTCGACATTGTACTGGATACAGCATTTGGTACGATAGACCGAATTTTTTCTGACAGCCTGACTTTTACGGTCACGATCAATCAGACCAGTGCCATAACACATACAACTAGCTTGT
>Ga0206681_10000455_pt1 | contig 22090 bp, 21 predicted proteins | sample M150012015metaG_FD_161048 | JGI IMG/M metagenome (GOLD analysis project Ga0206681, IMG submission 161048) | Ammonia-oxidizing marine archaeal communities from Monterey Bay, California, United States - M1 500m 12015 | ecosystem: Environmental > Aquatic > Marine > Intertidal zone | place: USA... | reverse complement strand
TATCCGCATTCAGGACAATTATTGATGAGTATGTGTAAGATGTATCGAATTTGTTTTTGCTGTCTGATCTTTGCAATTGCTTGTGAAACTAGCGAGTTTGAAAGCGAATTAAACGAACCGATAGAATGGGCGCCGATTGAATCATCAGACATGAATAGAGCCTGGATGGAGGATGAGCAGTTTTTAATAGATGAATTTATTAAGATTCAGGAATGGGAAATGACGGAAAGTGAATCAGGATTGCGCTATATGATCTATGAAGAAGGTGCTGAGGGTGGTTCCAATGCGAGCCCGGGACAACTAGCATGGGTGCAGTTTGAAGTTGCACCATTGGGAGATACTGTCGTATACAGGTCCAAGGACGGAAAAGCCGAATCGTTCAGGATAGAGCGAGACTACATTGAAAATGGCATACATGAGGCAATATCCTACATGAAAGTAGGAGATCGGGCAAAGGTGATTTTGCCGCACCATCTTGCACACGGGCTACTGGGTGATAGTCAAAAAATACCTCCTTTATCTGCAGTAGTCTATGACCTGAAACTTATTGCTCTTGAGTAAACTGAGGGGGGCATTAATAGCAGTTCTGTTTCTTTGTTCGTGCGGAGATAAACCGGAATATTTTACTACGCCGGGTGGGCTTAGTTACAAATTACTGGATTTTACCGATGAAGGAACTAAACCAACTATAGGTCAGCACCTAAGCTTGTATACAAGCTATTTGGACGATTCAGACTCATTGTTCTACAGCTCGACGCAATTTAAGACCAATCACCTGGAATATCATCATTTGGTTCCCCCGGAGAAAGGAACTTTTCAAGAATTACTTTCCGAATTACAAATTGGAGATAGTGCGGTTGTTCAACTTCGAACAAAAGATTTTTTCAGGAGTTATTTAAAGGGGAACATTCCTGACTTTTTAGCTGATGACTCTGTGATGACGATACATGTAAGACTGGTAAGCTCACAGGATCATTCCGATTTTCAATTGAGTAAGGATGCTGAAAAAGACTGGATGGAGATGAAGGAATTAGCAATTATCAAAAAACATCTCGATAGCACGGAACTCAATTATGTGGATGCGGGTGGAGTTTTTATTGCCCTGATCGATTCAGATACTACTCATCCGGTAAAAATCAAATTTGGGGATATTATCCGGCTCAACTATCAGGGTAGGTTTTTAGAAACCAACAACATATTTTATTCAACCTACCGAAACATGGAACCGGATGAATTCAGCTATGGAAGAAGTGGACAGCTGATCAGAGGACTAGAGGTCGCTCTTTCAGGAAGACAATATGGAGACTCTATTCAGGTTGTAATTCCTAGTGCAATGGCTTTTGGCGACCAGGAGAGTGCGGGAGGGATCGTTCCGGCATATACGGCTTTGAAATACAACATTCGAATCGAATAGAACTACATTACTATTATCTTGTTCAGGTGCCCATTACAAAAACAGCAGGTCGTTTGTTGAGTGTTGGAATGTCCTGCTTCCATTCAGCTATGGTTTTTGTTTTGATAAATTCCGTGGCCAAAGTAATATCACAAGCAATGCAAAGCCTTGTTGATCCGGAGCAACTGTTTAGTATATCTTTCAACAGTTGGTCATTGCGGAAAGGAGTTTCCATAAATACCTGGGACCCAAAAGAACGAGCGAATTTTTCCAATTGATGCAATTTTTTGATCCGTGTTTTTTTCTCTTTTGGTAGGTAGCCGTGAAAAGTAAATTGTTGACCATTCATTCCCGAAGAGATAAGTGCCATCAGTATTGAGGAGGGGCCACTTAGAGGAACTACTTTAATGCCTTTGACGTGAGCGATTTTAACGATCTCAGCTCCAGGGTCAGCAATTCCGGGCAAACCTGCCTCTGAAAGGAGCCCCATGTCAAACCCATTCAATGCTGGCCTAAGGAATGATGGGTATTCAGCGATGTCGCTGTGCTTTCCAATTGAAAATAGTTCGACGTCATCGAAGGGTGAACTGAAACCGATAGCTCTCAAGTGTCTCCTGGCAGTCTTGTCATTTTCGACAATAAAGTGTTTTAAGTCATTGATCCTGTTTTCCACACGGTATGGAATAACCTCGTCTTTTGCAACATTTCCCAAGAGATTCGGAATCAGAAAAAGTTTACCGGTAGCTCCCATCCTGAATTTTCTTCGCTATTACTTCGCAGGCATCATTCAGCAGCTGATACACTAGCTCGAACCCATCAGTACCTCCATAATATGGATCAGGGACAGACAAATGTTTCCCGGGATTATTTTCGTTCAAAATCATATTCAATTTCGCGTGATCCAATTCATCTCTGGCCAATGTGTCCATGTTATTATAATTTGAATCGTCCATGGCATAGATCAGATCAAAGTCATCAAAGTCTTGAACTGTAAATTGTCTTGCTCTAAGATCACTAATGTCAATTCCTTTGCCCAATGCAGTTTCTTGCTGTCTTATATCGGGAGGGTCCCCTATGTGGTAGGCTGAAGTGCCTGCTGAGTCAACTTCTACGTCTAGTTTAAGCGTATTCATTTTGCTTCTCAATATGCCATGTGCCATTGGTGAACGGCAGATGTTTCCCAAACAAACCATTAGTACTTTCATAAATTGAATATAAAAAATAGAAGGGACAACAACGGTTAATATTTACCGCCAACTTACTAAATATGTTCAAATTTACTTTTTGAATAGGTTCAAATGCTATTTTTATCATTGTATATTTTGACAAAATGGTTCAAATGACACTCACATCTGATTTAAGTTATTGGGATACCTTTATTAGTTCTTTCGGGGAATACTTTTGGTACACGTGGAAGGAGATTACATTTCAGGCAGAGCCTTGGTATGTGAACTACTTAATGTGGCTAGCTGTTCTGTCGTTAATGGTATGGCTGATGGAAATCGTTTTTCCTTGGAGAAGGGGGCAATCAGTTTTTCGTAAAGACTTTTGGTTGGATGCATTTTACATGTGCTTTAATTTTTACATTTTCAAGCTCATTATATTTATCGCATTCTCCAATTTTACTGAGCAAGTATTCGCTAATGCGGTAGGCGGTGATGTAGGTCGTTTGGCATTGTTAGACACAAGCAGCTTGCCCAGCTGGTTACAGCTGATCATTTTCTTCGTCTGTATTGATCTAGTTGGTTGGCTTACACATTATTGTTTGCATCGATTCAAATTTTTATGGAGATTTCATAAAGTTCATCACTCAGTAGAGCAAATGGGTTTTGCCGCACACTTAAGGTTTCACTGGATGGAAAATGTAGTGTACACACCAACAAAATACATCGTTATGATGCTTATAGGCAATTTCGAACCTGAACAGGTCTTCATTGTGTATTATTTTGCAATTGCAATTGGTCATGTAAACCATGCAAATATCCGTATAGATTTCGGCATTCTGAAGTACATTTTCAATAATCCAAGAATGCACATTTGGCACCATGCAAAATATCTCCCTGAAAACAAAAAGTATGGAGTGAATTTCGGGATCAGTTTGAGTTGTTGGGATTACCTCTTCAGAAGAAACTTCATACCGGAAGACGGAAAGGACATCAAGCTTGGATTTGAGGGAGATGAGAAGTTTCCAAAAGGATTCTGGGGTCAGCTTGTGACAGGATTCAGAAAAACAAAGGGGTAGCCCAAATTACCGTTACACCTTTGATTGAGTAAAAAAAGACATGGGATTCACGAATAAATCTGTCTTATGTTTCACCATATCGGTTGGAACTAGTATTTTTAGATATGCGATTGAAAGTAATTTTGGCGGTTCTATTCACAGGGTGTTTCCTGCTGACTTGTGAATCGAATATATCTGACAGACAGGAACTATCTGTAGAGGTGGAGAAAGGTAAGCGACCAAATATCATCTTTATGGTGGGTGATGGAATGGGGCTGGCTCAAATGTCAAGTGCTTTCTTGTATAAAAAGGAGGAGCCCAACTTCTCCAGATTTCCAGTTGTCGGCTTAATAAAAACCACGTCGGGTTCGCATAAGATCACTGATTCAGCTGCAGGGGCAACGGCATTTTCTTGTGGCAAGAAGACCTACAATGGTGCAATTGGCGTGGATATGGACACCAATGCTGTCAAGACAATTATTGAAGAGTTATCTGAGAAAGGATGGAACACAGGGTTGGTGTCAACATCTTCCGTTACACACGCAACTCCTGCTTCGTTTTACGCACATGTCCCAAGCAGAATGCATCAGGAAGAAATAGCAAGACAACTTGTGTATAGCGACGTGGATTTTTTCGCTGGAGGCGGATTTAATTGGTTTTTAAAGCGCACAGATTCTATAAATTATGGAGATACTTTATTGAAAAACGGGTTTATTCTGGATACCAGTTCGATCAGAACGAAGTGTGATGGGGGCACTAGTAAATCTGCTTATTTACTTGCGCCGGATGGTCTGAGAGCAAAGCATCTGGGACGGGATGAGTTTTTGCTCGAGGCGACCAATTTGGCACTGAACTGCCTGGGCGATTCCGACGAGCCATTTTTTCTCCTCATTGAAGGGTCGCAGATCGATTGGGGAGGGCATGCGAATAATGGGGAGTACATTATCCAAGAAGTAATTGATTTTGATCAAGCTGTGGGAGCAGCACTGGATTTTGCTGCTGCAGACTCGAATACATTGGTTATTGTAACAGCTGATCATGAAACAGGTGGGTTTACTATGGCAAGTGAAACCAAGTTCGGCCCTTACCGAACCATGTATAGCGATTACAATAGTGTAGTGTCACAGTTTTCTACGGGTGGTCATAGCTATTCAATGGTTCCCGTATTGGCTTTCGGTAAAAGTGCAGAACTGTTCAGCGGAATTTACGATAATACAAAAATTCACACGCTGTTTCAGGAAATTTCAAAATGACAAGGCCAGTATTCTGTATAGCTCATTGGAATGAACCCATTCTACTGAATACTCAACTTTTTCTCTAAGTCTTCCAAATAGCTTCTGAACGATTTATCTGTTTCCGATAGATTGTTTACCGTTCTGCAAGCATGCAACACGGTTGCGTGATCTTTCCCTCCACAATGTGCACCAATATTTGCAAGTGATGACTTGGTCATTTTTTTCGCGAAGAACATCGCAATTTGTCTAGCCTGAACAACCTCGCGTTTTCTGGTCTTAGATTTCATTAATTCGATTGGCAGATCAAAATAATCACAGACTACTTTCTGAATGTATTCTATTGATACTTCTCTTGCTGTGTTCTTGACGAACTTATCGATCATTTGTTTGGCCAACTCTAGTGTTATTGCCTTTTTGTTCAGAGACGACTGGGCGATAAGTGAGATCAATGCGCCTTCAAGCTCTCTAATATTGGTTGAGATACTGTAAGCCAGATACTCGACAACTTCTTTTGGCAGATCAATGCCGTCAGAATACATTTTCTTTTGCAGGATAGCGATCCTGGTTTCTAGGTCAGGTACCTGCAAGTCTGCAGAGAGCCCCCATTTAAACCTTGAAAGCAAACGTTGCTCCATACCTTGCATTTCAACGGGTGGCTTATCTGATGTCAGGACGAGTTGCTTTCCAGTTTGGTGCAGATGATTGAAAATATGAAAGAAGACATCCTGCGTTTTTTCTTTCCCTGCAAAAAATTGAACATCATCGATCAATAACACATCGATCATTTGATAAAAGTGAATAAAATCGTTTGTATTGTTGTTCTTGACTGCATCGATGAATTGATGGGTGAACTTCTCTGAAGAGACGTAAAGCACAGTCTTATTCGGGAATTTGTTTTTTATTCCTATTCCGATAGAATGGGATAAATGCGTTTTTCCTAAACCAACACCACCATAAATGAGCAGAGGGTTGAATGCTGTTCCACCAGGTTTGTTGGCCACTGCATATCCTGCCGATCTTGCTAATCTGTTACAATCACCTTCGATCAGATTTTCAAAAGAGTAATTGGGGTTTAGATTTGAATCAACATTTATTTTCCTCAAACCCGGTATAATAAAAGGGTTTTTGATTGGATTTTTACTAACATCCAAAGGCATCGAAACAGAAGGGTTCTTTAACGCCTTCTTATTCGTAGTCGGAATTTTAATGGTATAAGGACTCGAGCTTCCGGTATTGTTCTCCATAATAATGCTGTATTCTAATTTAGCATCTGGCCCAATTTCTTTTCTTATTGTCTTCCTCAGGAGCTCAATGTAATGTTCTTCCAGCCACTCGTAAAAAAATTGTGAAGGTACTTGGATTGTGAGAACACTATTCTTTAGCTTAACCGATTTAATAGGCTCAAACCATGTTTTATAACGTTGTAAACTTACATTATCTTTTATGACAGATAGACAATTGGTCCACACAGTTTCATGGTTTTTTTTCATCCGGTGAATGTTATTAGGTTTGCTACTCGCTTGCTCTTATGATCTATTTGAGAATGAAGTTGACTTGATCAAGACTTCTCAATTATCACGAAACAAATATTTGGATAAAAAAGTTATAAAAAAAACGATTTCACTATTGATTATTAAATATTATTTACTTGGCTTCAGATTATTTTTTTGGCACAGTTTTTATATGGGGTATGTGAGGTCTGTTCACACCACTTATTTTTTAAACTTTTATCGAAATAAAAGTCTAGTTTCCCAAGCACTAGGCCTGCCCAGCCAACTTGATTGACAATTACAGGTCTATTTTTCTTGTTACTTAATGTAATTGGGTTGTCCAGGAAAGTGTGGGTATGCCCACCAAGAATAAGATCAATGTTCGCAGTGTGTTTTGCAAGATCATGGTCACTTATTCTATTATCCGAATATTTAAAACCAATGTGCGACAAACAGATGATAAAATCACACCCTATTTCCTTTAATTCTAGGGCCATGAAATTGGCAGTTTCAATCTCGTTGTTGTGAATTGTGTTCCCGTAAAGAGGTTTGCTAACCAGCCCATCCAGCTTTATTCCAATGCCGAATACTCCTATTTTAACAGGCCCTCTTTGAAATGTTTTGTATCGACGAGTTTTGTCGTGAAGGATCGTGTCGGAGAAGTCGTAGTTTGATGTTACAAAGGGAAAAGATGCAAAATGCAACATCTTATTGAAGCCATCCAGCCCATTGTCAAAATCATGATTACCCATTGTCGCGCAATCATAACCCATTTCACTCATTAACCTGAATTCAACTTCTCCACCGTAAAAATTGAAATATGGCGTTCCCTGAAAAATGTCACCGCTATCCAAAAGAAGTAAATGAGGGTTGTTTTTTCGTAACTGTGAGACCATGGTCGCTCTTCGTGCCATGCCTCCCATTCCGGGATATTTTCTATGGTCATCTGGAAAAGGAACAATATGACTATGCATATCATTTGTATGCGCAATGGTGAGGCAAAACAGATCGTTCTGATTGAGAAGTTCCGCCATATCAAACGAACTTAGTGTCATGATTCCCATTGTGCCGAGGCCCGCTTGTTTGATAAATTTTCTTCTATCTAGCATAGCTTATCCTTCCGTCAATTTTATTGCTGACTTGCTTTCCGTTATTTTCAATTTCTTGAATGGCTCCGATCAGAGCGTCTCTTATCTTAACATTGGTGTTTATGATCTTGATCGGTTCTGTAAAAAATGTCATTTGATCTCCGCCGGTGGCTAGATAGTCCGATGTTGCAATTATGTAATTTCTTTGACTATCAAAAGGTTGCTCATTGATACTACATGAAACACGATCGTTGATAGTGTCCAATTGCAAATTGAATTGAGTTGACACCGGGACTCCAGACTTTCTTCCTTGGAGTATAGTTCGGTTCTGGATATAGGCTATCAGCTCTATCATTTTCCTCCCAGACAGTTCAATAAGAACAATTTCATTCTCAAATGGCATTAGCTCGTAGATATTGCCGATCGTAATTTCTCCTGAATCTAAAGGGACTCGCAGGCCTCCGTTATTGAGTAATGCAAAATCCACAGCAATAACATTGAAAAGAGAATCCTCTTTTTGTAGCCAACCAATACTTCGGTCGTATACAGCATCGCTGCAGAAATTACCCAGACTTCCTTCTGGAGTTCCTTTCGTCAAAGTGTGCGCTGCCCTTCCAATACTAATATTCATAACACTATCTATGGCAACACGATATGCTGAAATGATCAACTCTGCCTCTTTATCAGGTGAATAAGTAGGAGAAACTTCATCGTTTACAGCCTTATATTTTAATGGCTTATAGTTTGAGCATCCGAATGATGCTAACAATCCTATGGTTAAAACCAACGACACGAATAGGTAATTCATAGCAAACAATAATAGTAAATTTAACTTAGGAAACAGTATGTACTGCTCAGAGGTTCATATAAGGGTTCGGTATGCAGAAACCGATCAAATGGGATATTGTTATTATGGCAACTATGCACAGTATTTTGAAGTGGCTAGAGTGGAAATGCTAAGAAGTCTTGGGATCTCCTACAAGGATATGGAAGGGCAAGGGATATTTCTTCCTGTAACGGATTATTCAATAAAGTATTTGAAACCAGCCTATTATGATGAAAATCTAACCATAAAGACGTATGTACGTATACTACCCAAAATTCGTATTGCTTTTAATTATGAAACTTACAATGAAAGCGGAGAGCTCCTCAATGAAGCAAAGACCGAGCTTGTCTTTTTAAACAAAGAAAACATGAGACCCACAAGAGCACCTCAAATACTAATTAACCAGCTAACACCATTCTTCGATGTGTAAAAAACTAATACTATTTGTTCTCTTTTTCGTTTTTACTGCATTTGTAATTGAGGCGCAAAATTTCAAAGAAGAATTTATCAAGGCCTCATATTTAATGGAAAATGAAAACTACTATTCAGCTCTTCCAGTTCTTTTTGGTCTGGAAAAAGACAACCCTAATAATGCAAATATTAAGTCGATGATAGGGTATTGCTACCTAAACACTTCCTATGAGAAATACAAGGCAATTCCATATTTCGAGTTCGTGATGTCGGATGTAAAGAAGAACATTACACCATTCTATTCGAGCGGGAACTATAAGGAGAAGAAGGCACCTATTGAATCAATTCGTTTCATGGGTCAGGCCTACCATGCCGATTATCAATTTAGTCTGGCCTTAGATTCTTACTTTGAATATCAGGAATTCGTCGATGCTCACGACGAGGAAGATCTCAATGCAATAAACCGGGATATTAGAATCACAAGAAATGCAATGACGTTAAAGGCAAACCCCACAGAAATGACGCTGCATTCTATGAGCAATGCATTAAATACCACATTTCCGGAATACAGGCCTATTGTTAATGCTGACGAGACTGTTATGATATTTACATCTAGAAGAGATGACGGTGTGAACTTAAAAAGGGGTGAAGACGGAAAGTATTTCGAGGATATCTATGTTAGCTATCGAAAGATGGATAACGATGACTGGTCTGAACCTGAACTGATTCATGCAAATATCAATAGCAATTCTCATGAGGCTTGTTTGTTTTTGTCTGCTGATGGCCAGCACATGTATATATACAAAAGCGATGAAAAGGATGGAGGAATTTATGAATCTCGTTTGGTTGGAGAGGAATGGAGCAATCCGACACCACTGAGCAGCTCTATTAATTCCGAGTATTGGGAAACCCACGCAAATCAAAGTGCAGATGGCAGGTTAATTGCTTTTGTTTCGGATAGGCCTGGCGGTTTTGGAGGCAGAGATATATGGTTCGCAAAGAAGTTGCCAAATGGAGAATGGGGGCAGGCCCAGAATGCAGGATCGTCTATTAACACCCCATATGATGAGGAAAGCCCATTTCTACATCCTGATGGCAGATCCTTGTATTATTCTTCTGAAGGCCATAATACAATGGGAGGTTTTGATGTATTTCAGACTAATTTGGATCCGGGCGGAGAATGGGAGACCCCGGTAAACATTGGCTATCCGGTCAACACTACAGGAGATGATGTGTTTTTTGTCCCGACATCTGATGGTAAAAGAGCCTATTTCTCTTCTTTCCGTGAAGGCGGAATGGGGGATCAGGACATTTACATTATTGGAATGGTGGATGTCGAAGAAAAAGCACTTGTAATCTATAAGGGACAAGCGGTTGACACTGCTGGAAATGTGGTTAAGGACATTGTAATTACTGTCTATGATGAAAGCACAGGAGAAGTGTCTGGTGAGTATCGACCTAATAAAGTAACAGGAAAGTTTTTGTTTATTATGAAGCCGGGGCATACTTATGAGGTTACCTACGACATCCAAGGCATGTTGGCCAGTGAAAGAATTCAGTTGGATGATGTTAGTATATTCAAAGAGATTGGAAGATTGGTAGTAGATGAAGGTGACCGGATAACCATTAAGAAGGATTCGATCTCAGATGATGCAGTAGCCAGCGCTCAGGAGGAGCATGATGCTGACGTGATCCATTTAATTAATATTGATGTTACTTCCCAGATTACGGAATCAAGATTGAGTAGTTTGCAAGTCCAGGTAAATGCAACCTTGAATGAGGGAAAGACCCTGGTTCTAAAGAATCTAGAATTCTATTTTGACCGAACAAAAGTACTTGAAAAATCTCGGCCTGATATCGAATTGGTGTTTGGCTATTTAAATTCTCACCCTGAAGAAAAAATTATGATCGAAGGACATACAGATTCGAAAGGTTCGGATAATTACAATCTTTACCTTTCGAAGGCAAGAGCCGACAAGATCAAAGAAATTCTAATGGTGATGGGTATAGCCGGAGATAAACTGACCACCAATGGATATGGAGAGTCAAGACCATTATTGCCAAACACAAACGAAGACGGGAGTGATAATCCGGAAAACAGACAACACAACCGAAGAGTAGAGTTCCGAGTTATCGAATAGAGTTAGGCAAGGGTTATTGCAAAAACAGATAAGGTTAATATCAGTTTATACATAATATTGACAAGGTTAAAACCACGTTTGTCTTTCGCAAAGATCAGGAAAAACATGGCTGTGATTATTAGGGCAGACGAAAAGATAAGATAATAGAACACCGGTCGATCTTTAATTTCCGTGAATAGAATGCCAATTGGAAGTAGAGAGATGAGCATGGTCAGGTAAATAAGAACTTTCGTTTTAAGTACTCCCCAGACAATTGGTAGGGATTTCTCACCATACACAAGGTCGCCTTTCATTCCCACTAGTTTCTTTACCATTTCCCTTGTTAGTGTCAGAACAAAGAGGAAGCCTATGTACAAGACAATTTTCAAATTGGTATGCCAATAGTACAAGCTGAGTGAAATAAACGGCGCAATAGTTAGTACGGAGGCGCTCAACTCTCCAGCCAAGAGCATTTTTCTTAGCTTGTGTGAGTACAACCAAAGCGTGAAGCATAGAACACAATTGTATAGCAAGATCTTCCAATCTATGAATACAGCCAGTATGGTCCCCATAAAATTGAACAGGAAGTAGATCCTTAGACAGAAAGTTTTACTTACTATTCTGCTGAATACTGTTCCTTTAGGATTGTTGACCAGATCTTTTTCAAAATCATAGAATGCATTTATAATATAGCCGGCCATTATGAAAAAGTCGAGCGACAGTATTGATACGTGAAGTTTATGATCCAGTAGGGTTGAAATCCATTCACTTTCAGAATGAAGCAGAAATATGGCTGAGAGATATAGCCCTATATTGATTAGTAAGACGTTGTACCACCTTACCAAAGATAGCATAGCGAAAACCTTGAACAGGACAAGCCTTTGTTTGCGGTTTAGGATTGGATTAGATCTCAGCACAATCAAAATTAAGCAAATCGTACAGCTTCTTAATAAATGGATCCGACCGCATGTCTAGAAATTGTAGATAACGTCAACCTGATATTTGGATAGTTTCTTTTTGGCTATATCAATGTCCTGTGCAAACCCTAATATAAAGCCACCGCCTCCGGAGCCGCATAACTTTAAGTAATATGCGTTAGAGTCGATTCCCTCTTGCCACACCTTTTGATAGCTTGAAGGTATCATGGGCTTGAAGTTCTCCAAAACCACTTTTGACAAATTCTTCACATTGCTGAAGAGTGGGGTGAAGTCCTTCTCCAAGAATGCTTCAATACAAGCGTCATTGTATTTTTTAAATTTCTTTTTGAGCATAGATCGGAAGCCTTGTTCCTTAAGCTTGTCTAAAAAGATATTGACCATGGGTTCAGTCTCTCCTGGATTACCCGTGTTTAATAAGAAGATCCCCCCTTTTCCGTCTCCTTGCTCCGGGATGCCGATCGCATTCAAGTCATTCTTGCCTTTGATAAGTATGGGCAGATTGAGGTAGCATATCAACGGATCTAAACCGGAACTTTTACCATGGAAATACGATTCCATTTCACCGAAAATTTCCTTTAAGCTCAAGATCTCTTCATTAGAGATATTGCCTGTTGATGAAATGCCATCAATGGAATAACTATTGTATACCGAGGCTACTAGAGCTCCCGAACTTCCTACACCGTATCCTTTAGGGATCGAGCTGTCAAAGAGCATTCCCTGATCAATGTCTAGCTTTAACCGAGCCATGTCCAATGGGCAAGGTAATTCGTTCTTTTTATCAAGTTCCTCTAGATAGAAATAAAATTTTAGAAGTTCATTGTTAGACCACTTGGCCATCTTCTCATCGTCTGAGTGGAAAATCAAGCTACCCTGATAGCTATCGTAAGGAATAGACAGCCCCATCGAATCCTGAATGATTCCATATTCTCCGAACAGGAGCACTTTTCCATAAAAAAACGACTCTCTAAGCATAGTCTTCGTTTAGCACCTTTGGACCACGACCTACTTCATCACAAATATACTGTCCATTCTCACAAAATCCTACTAGTTCGCTCTTAATAAGGTCCATAACCTTTTCTTTTTCTTCTTTTGGGTAAAGCAAATGAACGTTTGCCCCAGCATCCAGAGTTACACACAAATTTAACCCTGTAACATCTCTTTTATTGCGTACTCGTTGGATAATTTCAACAGTGTTTGGTTTAAACAGCATAAAACCGGGACTGGATGTCATCATCATTGCATGTAACGAAAAGGCCTCATTTTCAACAATTTTAATGAATCTGGCAAGGTCTCCTGTCTTCATAACATCCACTAGGTTGTACATGTTCGTGTTGGCCTGATCGAACCTTACGGATGCATAGGGGTGGTTGTTCATAAGCTCATGCCCCATGGAACTGGATATTGCTTTTATTCCTTTGTCCACAAGCAGGATAGTGTCTTGAAAATTCTCGAACACGGAATGCGTTTTTATTACCGGAACGCCGTAATAGTCTGAGCTGTCGGCTATGGCGTCAACTTGCCCCCACGCAACCACACCTCCATACACAGAACGACAGGCACTTCCTGACCCTATTCGAGCAATAAATGAGGCTTTTTGCAACTGTTCAGCATCAGTAATTTCAGGATTCAATTGCTGCTCTATTCTACAAAGGCATAAAGCCAATGCGCTCATACCACTTGCAGATGACGCAATCCCACTGGAATGGGGAAATGTATTGGATGTTTCAACCTGAAATCTGTAGTCAGCTATAAAGGGCATGTAGTCTTGTATAAGATTGAAGAATCGTTCGATTTTTGACTCGAATCCAGAGTTGTTCACCCCATCAACTTTAACAGAAAAAGAAAAGTTAGATGATCGCTCAAATTGCAGTTGAGTGATTGTTTTGCAATTCTCTAATGTAAAAGAAATGCTTGGGTTAGCGGGGATTTGAACGGGCCGTTTGCCCCAGTATTTGACCAATGCAATGTTGGACGGACTGGAATATTTTATCCGTCCGGCAGAAAGTTTTGAACCGTACTGTTCTGATCTCGATTTGAACTTATTCTCCATCAGTTGACAATTATACTATTAAGTTTGAATAGGGCAATACGGTCTGATAGCCTTTTTCTGCAAAGTAATTGCGAACCTTATCTTCTGATTTCCCGGTAGCAAGGATAAAATCACCTCCCCAGGCCCCAAGTGACTTTATTGCTCCTAGATTGTAATCATAGAACAGTGTTTCTTTTATGGTTGGTCTTTGCAGAACCAATGACATGAACAGCTCGTGCTCTTTCATTATCAATTCAAATTCCTCAAGGTTTCCTGCCTTTAGAAAACGGTATGTCAATTCAGTAATTGCCGTGATGGAATAGCTGACATCCAATTCTTTTTTCAATGATGAGTAGGAAGCAACTTCCTTATCGCTCTTTTGCTTCCTGTTAAGATGAACAAAAAATAGCTGATCGTGAAAGGATGGTTGATAATCTACCTCTTCCGTTTTGTAGCTTTCCGAAACAGAAAACAGAACAGGTGAGCTCGCCATTCCTGCAGCAATATCATACCCACTTCCTGAGCTTGTAGCCCTGTGCAGGTCAAAAGGGGAGACGCCGGCCCAATTAGCTAGATTGATCCTTAGTGTACTGCTACTTCCCAACCCCCAATTCAATGGGAAATCAAGCCGGCAGGTAACTGCTTTGCCTCGCAGAGAAAACAAAGGGTTGAGTTTCTTGGTTTCTACCAATATTCTGAGTAATTCTTCTGCTATTGATTCGTCAGTACTGCTGACCACTGAAGCTGTCTGAATGTTAAAAAGACCATGGAACCATACGGTTCCCTCATCATCCAAACATTCCCATTGGAGCAGATCTCCCTCATAATCAGACACTTTAAGTGATTGGCCAAGCTTGGTTGGTACTGCCAGACCTATAGCGCCGTCTAAAATGAGGTATTCAGCGGTAAGCAGCAATTTGCCGTTTGAACGGAAGTTCATATTTCTTTCCGGATCTTGCGATCTACTTTGATGCCCCGTAACTGGCAGAATGCATCTATAACCGCCTTATGACTTACTGTTTTGGTTTCAAATTCTTTTCGGATGGTCTCTTTTTCAGTTTCAGTAGCTTCCAGTTGATTGAGGATGTTGAACAAATGCATTTTCATGTGACCTTTCTGAATGCCCGTTGTTACAAGAGATCTTACAGCCCCGAAATTCTGTGCTAGCCCTGTTGACGCAATGATCATCATCAATTCTTTCGCCTTGGGGTTTCCCAAAAGCTTGTGGCAAAACTTGACAGTGGGGTGCAAATTGGTAATTCCTCCAACCGTTCCAACGGCCATCGGAACTTCAATCCAGAATCGGAAAATACCATCAGGATCAATGGTTGCATTTGTGAGACTTTTATACTGCCCGTCTTTACTGGCGTAGGCATGTGCACTGGCCTCAATGGCTCGAAAGTCGTTACCTGTAGCTAAAGCAACTGCATCAATTCCGTTCATCACCCCCTTGTTGTGTGTAGTCGCCCTGTACGGTTCTATATTAGCTATATTGATGGCTCGTATGAACTTCTCTGCAAACTCAAGTGGCGGAACGCTCCCTTCAACGTTTAGCTCGTCAACCGGGCAGCTTACCTCAACTTTTACCAGACAATCCGGAGTGTAATTGGAAAGTATGCACATGATGATCTCTACTTCCTTTTCCGATTCAGCAAGTGTTGAAGAATGCAATCCGGATTCAAGCGTTTTTGAGAACTGTTCCAAACAGGAATTAATGAAATTAGCGCCCATAGCATCTATCGTTTCAAATTGCGCTTCAAGCTGATAATAGCCCTTTTCTAAATGGGTCTTATTTTCTAGTGAAATACTCTTGATCCCACCACCCCTGGCCTCCATGTTGGCTGTTAGGCGTTGCGTTTCTTCTAAAAAAATCGATTTGTTATTGTTGAACCACTCTACCAGGGATGCTGGATTTCTGCCTTTCCAGATGAAGTGAACATGGCCAACCTTGTTTGTATTGCTTACAGTAGCTTTAAAGCCCCCTCTTTCTTTCCAGAAAGCTGCAGATTTAGCCGCGGCGGCAACCACAGAGCTCTCTTCAATGGCCATGGGGACACAATATACCTTGTCATTAATCTCAAAATTAGGCGCTACCCCAAGAGGTAAGTAAAAATTTGTAATGGTGTTTTCGACGAACTCGTCATGCAATTTCTGTATGGACTCATCACTATGCCAATACGACTTCAAGTTGTCTATAACAGTCTGATCTCCATTGAAATAAGTGTTAGCTATCCACTCCATTTTGGCTTGTTTCGATAGCTTTGAAAAACCTTTTATTTCCTGCATCTGTTCTTTTTCTTTTGCAAAGTTAACCAACCAAATCGGCTTTTGTTTGCTATTTGGTCAATTATATGAACAGATAAATACAGATAATTGTATACCACCAATGTTAAATATTACTAATGGTGTGCTGTTGTTTTGAGAGTATGTAGGGAGTCTGAAGAGCAATTGGGTCAGATGATCGAATGAATGCAGATTGAATTAGTTCAGATAGACAGGGAAATTCAATACATGGTCAACCGCTGTGAATTCGACCTGCTTCCTGATCTCATTGATTATTCTGGTAATAATATGATCCAGCTTTTTGTCAGGATACTCTTCAAGTCTTTCATATACTTCCTTGAAAGTCCAGAAACTTCTAATGAATGATATTTTCTCAATGCGACTCATATGTACACAGTAATACGCTAAAATGGTGCCAAAAGTTGTCCGTAATTATCTAAAGGCTATGTTATTAAGGTTAAAGAGCTAAATTTGGTGTACAAGTGGAACCATGAAAAAATTCAAAGAAAAGCTCAAAGACCTCTATCCGTATTTCGTGGATATCTGGCAATATCTGGTCATCATTCTGATCTTCTTGATTGCCCTGATATTTTTTCTGTAGTTGTTGTCAAATTAAAAACTTCTTTTACATTTGCACTCCATCTTTCGGGGTGTGGCCCAGCCCGGTTAAGGCGCCTGCTTTGGGAGCAGGAGATCGCAGGTTCGAATCCTGCCACCCCGACTAATAAAAGCCAACTCAGATGAGTTGGCTTTTTTATGTCCAAAAGTGAGCCAAACAAAGTTTGGGTGAACAGTTGGATACAAAAAAGAGCCTTAAATCTGCTTTGCAGATTTGGCTTTCATTGAAATCACACCCCGATCAGGCACATTGCGGAATGAAATGGAGTGGTAATCCTGCCACCCCGACTAATGAAAGCCAACTCAGATGGGTTGGCTTTTTTTATGATTTATGGTAGATAATCAAATTATCCGGAAAATCACTTTCGTACAACAACCATAAATCTGAATCCGATCTTGGAGCTAGGGGTGCTGTATTTCAGGTCTTCATTTTTTAAGATCTCAGAGGCATACATGCCCCAGTGCCCGCCTTTTGCAATTCCTTTTGTCGCTGTCATCTCAGCAACATTTCCAAGTAAGTTGTAATAGCCGTCAATATCCGGATTGTAAGAATCTACCGCCACTGTACTGGTAAGCGTACCGTATTCTTTGAATCTTCCTTCACTCATAGGGCAACTCTGACTGCCTTTATAATTGTACAGGTGGCAACCTTTCAAATTGACACTGTCTCCGACAACTGATAATGTACCGTCCTTTTCTTTTGAATTTCGTAATCCCGTTTTAGTGCTTTCTATCAGATCGTCGTAAATCAACCTAGGAAGAAAACGTACCTCATGCGTATAATTTTCGTCTTCTTTCCTCCACCCGTCAAGAACTTCGGATTGCCATATCATAAACTCTTCTATTGCTTCAAACGTCAATCCAGTTATGGGCTTATTTAAGAAGGTTTTGATGTGGTCGTATTCTTTTTTCTCCTCTTTTGTCAGGTAAAGTGGGAAACTTCGGACCGATTGGCTGTTCCAAACAAACTTTTCGTATTGTTCTTCATCCAGTTCATTGGTTACTATTATTTTCCAATACCGCAAAAACATATCGAACAAAAATTGGTTTGATTGTTCAACGGAATCCGGTAAAAACTTGGCTACTTCTCCTGGATCCGGATCACCATCAGGGTGATCTTCGAACTTAGCGTAAACGTATGCAAGCCAATGGGCAATGCTCACTTCAGTTTGTTTGACATGAACTGAATCATTGTACCTGAGGCACTGGTATACTAATATTTCTTTGTTTTTCTCCTTTTTGGCTTGTGCATAACCTGCTGTGCAAGCCATGGTTAGGCAAGTAAGCAGTAGCAATTGGTAATACTTCATCATAACTGCAAGATAATAATATATCATATATCATATATGTATGTTTTTATCCTCTCCAAATGCCCAGCTACTGATAAAGGGCTAGACCCAATTTCATTTAACAATTAGCATTTGGGGGCTGGCTAAAAGAGGATATTTGGTTTAATATTGATTTTTCAATGTATTTTGAATGCCCTGTAGAAAGTATTAGTTGTTATCTTTAATCGTTGCTATGAAAATTTATGTTTTAAGCAGGAATAGTTCCTTGTATTCAACAAGCAGGATTGCTGAAGCCGCAAAGGATCGTGGCCATGAGGTGAGAGTACTTGATCATCTCCATTGCAATTTGGTAATTGAAAAAGAAAGTCCTCACGTTATTTATCATGGAGAGCACATTGCGATGCCCGATGCAATTATTCCCAGAGTAGGCTCCTCCGTTTCTTTTTACGGCTGTTCGGTTGTAAGACAGTTTGAAATGATGGGTGCATTTACGGTTAACGGTTCAGATGCGATAATGCGATCAAGGGATAAGCTACATTGTATGCAGATCCTTTCTACAAGTGGTTTGGGATTGCCATTAACATCATTTACAAATTACAGCAACGATTTTGATGAGATCATACGCTCCGTTGGCGGAACTCCATTAGTGATCAAGTTAATTGAAGGCACACAGGGACTAGGGGTGATGCTCGCTGAAAATAATAGCTCTGCTGAGTCGGTAATTGAAGCCTTTAACAAATTGAAGGCAAGAGTTATAGTGCAGGAGTTTATAAAAGAATCCAAGGGTGAGGATATTCGGGCAATTGTGGTCGGAGAGAACGTAGTTGCTTCAATGAAACGAAAAGCTCCTCCCGGGGAGTTCCGATCCAACGTCCACAGGGGAGGGATTTGTATGGCTGTTCAATTAACTGATGCGGAGCATTTGTCGGCAATTGAAGCATCACGTGCATTGGGGCTACATGTTGCCGGAGTAGATATGCTAAGATCTAATCGAGGACCTTTGGTTATTGAGGTAAATTCTTCACCGGGCCTGGAAGGAGTAGAAGGAGCCACCGGAGTGGATGTCGCAAGTACAATTGTTCAATTCATTGAAGAAAGAGAATAGTATGGTAATCAATAAGCAGAAAATAGAACCGGGTGAGAGCGCACTGGTTCACATTGGAGTTTCAGAACTTGCCTCGGGCACCAAGATCAATATAGAGGCACAAGTTTTCAGGAGTAAAAAGTCAGGACCGGTAATGCTCGTTTTGGGAGGTGTTCACGGAGATGAGATCAATGGAATAGAAATTGTCAGAAGGGCTGTCAAATCTCAAATGTTCAGTAATCTCAATAAAGGTACAATCATAGCTATACCTGTCCTGAACGTGTTTGGATTCATCAATTTTTCACGAGAACTTCCGGATGGAAAGGATGTTAATCGGAGCTTTCCTGGAACGACTAAGGGTTCACTTGCCTCAAGAGTTGCCAATGCATTAAGTAAAAATATATTGCCCCTGGTAGACTTTGGAATTGATTTTCATACCGGGGGGTCGAGTATTTACAATTACCCACAGATAAGGGTTTTGAAATCTGACAGAAAAGCCATTAGAATGGCTAAGGAATTTTCTCCGCCGTATATTATAAAAACAGGTCTGATCCCTAAAAGTCTTCGAAAAGAATGTGCTAAACGAAACATTCCGATGTTGGTTTATGAGGGAGGTGAGTCGCTCAGACTGGACGAATTTGCTATACAGGAAGGATTAAGAGGACTAAACCGCTTAATGGCAGCAAAGGGCTATACTGATCAAGAATTTGAGCCACAGAACAACATTGTCTTCAACAGTAGTACTTGGGCGAGAGCAACGAAGGCAGGCCTGTTCGTGAGCCTTGTGAAACCAGGCAATTTTGTGGAAAAAGGAAATAAGCTGGGAAAGGTAACCGATCCCTATGGACATAAAGAGGTGATTATCAAGGCGAAACGTGCGGGATTTGTTTATGGACAGAACAATCGGCCGGTTGTTAATGTTGGCGATGCACTATTTCATATTGGTTATGACACAACTTTTATTGAAAATTAGGGTATAAGGGTTTGTTATATAATTAATTTAATGAATAAACTTGTACGTATAGCGAGTGCAAAATCCTGCAAAATTCAGGTTGGAATTTGCAATTATTGTTATATTTACTATTAGCAATGGAAAACATCAATTACTTAGCAACCGAAAAAACTCCGGAGATCAATTTCGATTTTCAGAAAGGTGAGTTTTTAGTGAGAGGGATCTCGATTCCTGAAAATACTGTTGATTTTTATCACGGTTTAATTTTCGCACTGCGAGAATATGCAAAAGATCCTCAACCCGATTCGCTTCTTAGAATAGGTTTGGAATATTTCAATACGAGTACGTCGGTAATTATCCTTAAGATCTTGAATGCTCTTGAAATGGCTGAATCTAGTAAGGTTGAAGTGATATGGTACTATGAGGAAGATGATATAGAGATGGAAGAAGTAGGTTTGGACTTCAAAGAAATGACCTCCGTCTCCTTTAATTTGCATCCTGTAGAAGATTTGTACGCTGTATAAATTAATTCTGTAACTTTAAGAGAAAGGTTAAAGCCTTGATAAGCATAAGATTACATACCGTATTCTTGCCGCTTGCCCTAATACTTTGCTCAGTCTCTATTAAAGCGCAATTAACCTGGGAATTTGTTAATGAGCTTTCTGATGGGAACGTGATTGAAGTCAATGCGGTTGAAGCTGACACTTCACGGTCATGCGTATATATTGCAGGCACATTCAATTCTGACCTGTCAGCTACCTTTCCATCTGGTTTGAACGGAACACCTGATTTCAGTGTGAACAACGGCGGCACGGATGGTTTCGTCGCGAAGTATCTGGAGGATGGAACGTTGGTCTGGGCATTTATGATAGGAGGGGCTGGCTCGGACGTTATCAATGATCTGGATATTGATCCTTCTGGCAACATCTACATTACGGGCAGCTTTAATACAGCTGCGGAATTCAGAGGAACAGAGGCAACATCTTTTTCAAACGCATCATCATTCGGTGGTGACGACATTTTCTATGCGAAATATGATGTTGATGGTAAATTTCAATGGTTGCATGAGGACGGCGGTGCAAGTGACGATGTCGGTGTAAAATTGGAAATCGTGAACTCAAGCATAGTTGTTGCCGGAGAATACGAAAGTGCAGGGTTAACAGAGATCGCAGGTGCAACACCTGTCAGCTATGGCGGCGTGGACGTATGCCTGATTGGATTGGATCTAAATGGTGTCGTTCTGTGGAATGCTGATGGTGGTAGTAACGGAAATGATTGGGCAGGTGGACTTGCCGGAGAGGGGGACTCGATCTACATCGCAGTGAACTTTACCGGTTTTAGTATGACCTATACGGACTTTGGGCTAAACACAACAGCCATACAAATGAATACCCTATTGGGGTTCAGTGACATATTGGTGTGCTCGTTGGGAGCTACTTCAGGACTATACGGCTGGATCGAACAAGTGCGGGGAGCATCTGATGAATCCTGTTATGATATGATAGCCAATAGTACTGATCTAATACTATGTGGTTCTTATAATGCGGGGATAATTCTGCCGACATTGGGATTAGGACCTTTTACAATGGGTTTGTCATATGATGCTATTACCTGGTCAATGGATAACGATGATGGCGCTTGTTCGTGGTTTTGCGCAGAGCAAACAACGGGCGTTACTGATGCGCGTGCAACCTGTCTTGAATTTGACCAAGCCGGCAATATTGTTATTGGTGGCGAGTTCGAAGGCGAGCTTGACATAAGAACATCATACACGATAAACTCTATAGGAGCGTGGAATGATCTTTTTACAGTGGGATATAACAGCTCAGGAGCATATTTATTCCATGATAGCGCATCTTCGATTGGAGTAATTGATGTGAATGATCTGACTATTAACGGCGTCAATGACATTTATTATGTTGGTTCAAGTAATGGGACTATGGTTTTTACGCCTCTGTCAACTACCTTGGGCGGAAGTACAGATGGTTTCTTAGCAAAATTGAGCAATTGTGATGCAGCATTTTCCTATACCTCCGGATCTTTCTGCTCTGGGAACCCGAATGAAACCCCCACGATCACCGGTGATGCAGGCGGTACTTTCAGTGAATCTACG
>Ga0206681_10000450_pt1 | contig 22279 bp, 20 predicted proteins | sample M150012015metaG_FD_161048 | JGI IMG/M metagenome (GOLD analysis project Ga0206681, IMG submission 161048) | Ammonia-oxidizing marine archaeal communities from Monterey Bay, California, United States - M1 500m 12015 | ecosystem: Environmental > Aquatic > Marine > Intertidal zone | place: USA... | reverse complement strand
CCAATGATGAATGTATGAAGCTCATTCCTTCTTGCTGTCCGCTTCGCGTTAAGAATGGTCTATAAACCAAAAAATCATTAACATATACTAGGTTTTCGTCATAATTTCCACCCCGTACGTTATAGTTAGTGGTAAGCTCATTGTTCGACGTGGCAGCAGTAGTTAAAACGAGGCTCCTTTCAATGCTTCCTGTAATTTTCTGGGCATCAATAAGCGGTAAAAGCTCCAATTCAAATGGATTTTCTCGATCTTTTGTTACGGTGACTCCTTTTTGGAGAAGAATTGGAAATGAAACTTCAGGAAAAGAAGCAGATTCTTCGCTAACGAAATAGCTGGATCTAATAGTAATTTCATTCGCTTGATAAAGCAATTCGACAGTATCATAAACAGGAACCTGAAAAACATATTTCCCAGCAGAATCTGTATATGTATTTTGTACAGGTGTTGTATTGACTTTAACGAAGACATTTTCTAGGGCAATTCCCTTTTTATCTGTACATATTCCCGACAATGATTTTTGTTGACCATAAATCAATGTAGAATAAAATAAAAAGAACAGAAGTATATGTTTCAAGGTCATAAAGTTAAAAGCATAACGATTTAATAAGGCATTTATTTTGATTAATTTTTTTCACAAGAATTTAGTATATTTGTCGCCACGAAATGGTGGTTGTAGCTCAGTTGGTTAGAGCATCGGTTTGTGGTACCGAGGGTCGTGGGTTCGAGACCCATCTTCCACCCAAAATTGCCCGGGAAACCGGGCTTTTTTATGCAATCTATTAACTAAAAGTCTTTAGAGTTCTTACTTGTCATACACATCACTATATATTGACCAGCCTAGTTTGGTGAAAAATGGAAATGCCTGCTTTCTGTAATTTGTATTTCCATTGTAATATTTTCCATTCTCATTTGTGAACATGGCGGCAGCAATAAAATATCCGTCTTTGTTTTTTTGGTTCTCTACATATGCAATATCAATTGTAAAACCACAGGCAAGACCAACTATATTATAAATTCGAATAGGATCACTGATTCTTTCTTTTTTTAAAAAACCATACATGAAGTATTTTTTATAACTGTCGGGATAGTCCTCGTAATTTGAATATTTTTTTAACTTGGACTCTCTTGGATATATAGACATATATTTCATTACGAATTCCCGCTGTTCTTGAGTGATTTTCCATCTTTTTGAAGGGTGAAATAGCTCGGGTTTAACTAAGCGCATCAACATTTCTAGTCCCTCATCTAGCGGAAGATTGTTATTGTCAATAAAGTCGAGTGTGTCATACGTCAGTTTACCTTTTCTGTAAAATTTGTTTAGAGTTATTTGTTCAATATCAACTGAATCGTATTCGTAAATAATCGTAGTGTCGTTTCTTAAAACAAGGGTATCCATATTGTTTAAAATGAAAGATACTCCCGGGAGGTTATCATGCTCATCAAATTCACAACCCACAAATGATTTTGAAATTTGGGTGTGTTCGAATCCTTTTTCTTTGAGCTCTTTTTGGATGTAACTTCTTCCCAACAAATGAAATAGGTTGTTGTAGCTGTTATTATCACTGACCAAGAGTATTTTTTTTATACAATTTGATATGGTCGTCAAATCAACCTGGTATGCTGAATTGCTTTTTTTTGGAATGCACGAAAATTGGGAATTGAATATAAAAGGAGTGTTTTCGTTTACAGAAGGATAATCTAAGGTATTAATCCATTCCAGTGTCAGCAACAATACGGGCAATTTGACGATACTTGCGGGGTAAAAATACTGGGGTCTCCCATAGCTGGAAAATGTATAGCCTTGTCCCGAAGAATCGGGTTTGGCAAATATCAGGTCTATCTGATTCGAGAGACTATCCATCCCATCGAGTAGAGATTCTGAAACATGCTGATATAGAGGTTTGTCCAACTCAAATTCGGATCCTTGCCCAATAGAAAACAGGGAGAATATAAAAAACGATACGAATAGAATACTATGTTTAACTTTTATAAGCATGAAATCAATTTTTCCTTCCTACAAGTATATTTGAAGGATAATTGTACCCAAATCGAAAATCAATTGCCTTCGCTGATTTTTTTATTAGATCCTTTAAATCCTGCTGCTTATGCATTGAAAAAGCACTGATAGGTGCTACATAGGTGCCATACACTTTAATTCCCCATTGTGTAGGCTCAAAGAAATTAAAAGGAATGCCTGTATCATCTTGTACAATCACATCCGAACAGTTTAAAGACAATTCTCGAATGATACTATACTTGTCAGTATGCATACAATACGAAGAGGATTTTACCAATGTAGTCACATTATTCATGGATTCTGTGAAATTTCTTAGATTACTGTCTGTTTTACTGTTGTAATTCGATATATCCATAGAGAAATAATAGACTCTGTTTAATGTTTTTGATCCTTTGCGCAGGAATGAAATTTCAACACCTGAATGAAACTTATCTCCCTCATCGTATTCAATATTTCCTTCTTCTGATATAGACACAGGTAGTATGTTTTGTATATGAAGGTCCATTCTCGACATAAAAAACAGGAGAACGGGAATAGTTCCTTTGATTTGCTGATTGGATAAGTCCGTTTTCATGTTTTTGGTGATGAAAAAGCTCAGATTCAAATTATCGGATATTGCGCCATGGATGGAATTAAATAAAGAAGGAAGGGCATTAATTTCAATTCCTTCGATATTTGGAATCTCACCGACTGGTTCCAATCCAAATAAGTAATAATTTTGCGCTTCAGGAATCATGGAATACGCGTATGCAATATCTGGGCCACTGAAAGGGTAAAATAAATTTTCAGTAGAGCTCATTCTGTCTTTCAATTCTTCTGCGGACCAATTTTCAAAATTCTTTAGTTTATTAAGTTCGAATTTTTCATAGTTTTTGTCAATTTTTTTGCTGTAATTCAAAAATGCATTTGATTTGGAGATCTTGTCATAGCTGCTGCTTTTTGGATTCACCATTCCAGCAATAATTAATGAAATATCGTTATAGAAATGATTTATTTCAACTTCTTTTATTTCTTCAGGTTTTGATTCTTTTGTTTCGGATGTATTTGTGGTATTTGTTTGTTTTTTGTCCTTGGAATCATTGCTGCCGCAAGAATATAATAAGACAATAATCAACGCAGTTATACATGTTTTCATAGAGCTTTATTTTTTAGATTTTTTTTAACCAGTAAATACACAACGAATCCCAATAAAATTAGACCTATTGCAATTAATGAATCATGAGTTTTTTCTTTAAAAAGAAAAGCTAAAAACCAAATATTTGCCACAATGAAAATTAAAGGGGTAATGGGGTATCCCCAAGTTTTATAGGTTTTTTCATTTTGATTAGCTGAAGTTTTTTTCCTCAATATGAAAACGCCAATTACGGTCAAGAGAGAAAATAATGTAAGCGCAAATGTGGCATACGTTAAAATACTGTCAAAACTCCCACTTAATAGAACTAAAATAGCAAGTACAGATTGAATCCAGATGGAAAGTATGGGGATCTTTTTGTCACTTGTCTTCATTCTTTGAAAAAGGGGATAGTCATTAATCATTTTTTGTATTACACGTGGTCCTGTAATCACCATGCTTGATATTGAAGAAATTAGAAATACACCAATAATTATAGATATAATATTTGCCATATCTGTATTAAAAAGGTATTTCGCTGCAACAAAACCAATTTCTTTCGGCATCATCGTACTCGGATCAACCATAAGTTCATTCACAGGAGCCGACATAAGAAAAACAGCATTCAATAAAACATAAAGAACGATTACTGTGGAAGTTCCAATTATTATGGACAAAGGAAGGTTTTTTCTAGGGTTTTCAACTTCTGAAGCTATGTATACAGAAGCGTTCCAACCACTGTAAGCAAAAGAAACATAGACTAGGTTTATGGCAAAGCCAGCACTAAAAGTTTCTGTGATTGTTGATGTAGATGGTGAAAAGGAAATATAATCCATCGGAGGATACATTAATCCAAAAATGATAAAAAACAATATTAGAATTATTTTGAAGGCGGTAAAAATCATTTGAAATGACCCACTAATGAAGTGATTAATGGAGTTAAATACTGTAACCACCAGAATTATACCAATAGCCAAAAGACTTACGGAGAGGTTTGGAAATACGTTGTGAATGTAGGTTCCGAAAGTAATTGCGCTTAAAGCAATTGGAACAGAAAACCCAATTGTAGAACTCAACCAGCCAGATACGAATCCAATTGATGGATGATACAATTTAGTTAAATAATGATATTCTCCTCCAGATTCCGGAAGTGAAGAGCCTATTTCACTATACACAAAAGCACCGCATAATGCAATTAGCCCACCAACTATCCATAGAATGAGTATTGTTGCAAAATCATTTGTGATTAATAATTGATATCCGAGACTAACGAATATCCCTGTGCCAATCATATTAGCTATAACAATAGCCGTAGTTGCCGAAAGTGAATAACTATTTTTCAAATTATTGTAAGAGCAATTATAATTAATGTACGAAATAAGTACATACTTAAATCAAGTGGTTAATATATTAATTATTTCTGTTTCAATAACGCTGCTGATCCTGAAGATATAATCTTGATTTACTTATAAATATCAAGATACCAACTAGAAAAGAGATATATCCCCAAATAACCCATTAAATGTACCACTTTTAGATTTCGATGTCAAGAATGAAAATTTCGGTTTGCTGACATAAGGTCAAAAGAGGGGAGGGCATAGTAGCTTGTTCCCAGGGATGTCTTGAGCCGAATACGTGATCAGTGTTCGGAATAACTTGAAGGGTTACTCCTGACCAGGTCGCCAGATGTTGACCATTTTCAATAGGAACGGAAGTGTCATTTTCACCGTGCATTATAAGAACCGGTTTAGTCATTTCTCTGCACTTTTGTTCAATATTCAATTCTCTTTGATTCACTTTAAAATCTTCATAAAGCTGAAAATACTGAGGAAGCTCCTGATGCGTTCTCCCGTTTTTTACATATCTCACACCCGAATCACTCCATTCTTTCAGTTCTTCATTGATGGGAAACCTATTTCCGATGGAAGAAATTGATGCCCAGGTAACAGCAGAAACAATTTCAGGATATTTCATTGCAGAGAGCAGGGCTACAGCACCACCTTTGGAATGACCAATAATACTTATTTTGGGGGAGCTGACATACTTTGTAATCCATGTGATTACATGACCAACATCTTCAATTTCTTTACTGTAATTATTATTTCCAAATGCTTCCAGATCAGGAAAATCAATTCCATTTTCTGTAGTTCCTCCATTGTGACTTGTATTGAACTTACAGAAACCAAATCCTTTTTGAACAAAATATTCTTGAACTAGATTCCATGCGCCCCAATCTTTAAATCCCATAAAACCATGAATGAAAAGGACCACCTCTCCATTAAAATTTTCCGGTAGCGTGAAATCAATCAGGCTAGGTCGGCCATTCGCTCCAGTATACGTTTCATTGGATATATTGTGCTTCATTGAATTGACTTATGAGTATGCTAAAACTTATTTGACATAATCCTGCTTATGGACTAACAGGTATTCCTGATCTTCCACAGCACGATACCCCATGTCATAACAAAAGAAATACTTCAGTCCTTTTTTTGTGGTGTAAATATTTGTAAAATAATGAAAATTGAACCCCAATTCTGCAAGATCAATCGTATGGACTGTACATTTTCCGCTTGGATTCAGTTTCGCTATAATCCGTCTGTTTTTTCGTAGAATACTATTCACCCTACGTACTGAGGCATTAGCGTCTTCATTTAATTTGTTGTTATATGTGTTTCTGCAATAATCCGAACAAAATTTCTGGTCTCTGCGTCCATGAAGTTTTTCGTGGCATTCTAGGCAGGTTCTTTCTTTTTCTTTTTTCACTAGTACAAGATTAACAAGAATTAACACCAAATACAATATAGAAAATCCAATCTTTCGGATTTTTGTTTTCTACAAATAAGATATACTATGAGTGAGTTGCAAACTTCTGAGAATTATTCTGATGTTAATCCTTCTGAGCATCTAAAACAGCTTAGGGATAAGATTGCCCTTGAGAAAATAACTATAGATCAGTTAAAAAAAGAAATAGGTTTAATTATCATAGGTCAAGAGGAAATGATCGATTCACTTATTATAGCTCTTTTGACTGAAGGACATGTGCTTTTAGAGGGTTTCCCTGGACTCGCCAAAACACTTGCAGTCAAAACTTTAGCTCAGACCGTAAATGTTGATTTTAGCAGAATACAGTTTACTCCGGATCTGTTACCGGCTGATGTTACTGGAACCCTGATATATCAACAAAAAGCCGAAAGTTTTACAGTTCGAAAAGGTCCTATTTTTGCATCTTGTATTCTTGCAGATGAAATCAACAGAGCTCCTGCAAAGGTTCAAAGTGCTTTACTTGAGGCAATGCAGGAAAAGCAGGTAACCATTGGAGAAGAAACATTTAATCTACCCGACCCGTTTTTGGTAATGGCTACTCAAAATCCATTAGAGCAGGAAGGCACATATGTGCTGCCGGAAGCTCAGAAGGACAGATTCATGATGAAAGTACGCGTAGGTTATCCAACCCTTGAACAGGAAGCTCAGATTATTCGGGAGAACATACAGTCTATACCAATAAAAACACCAAAAAAGGTACTCAATAAAAAAGATGTATTGAGATTAAAAAGCCTGGTCAAAGAGGTGTATTTAGATGAGAAAATTGAAAAGTACATTGTGAAAATTATTAATGAAACCCGATATCCAAGTATTCCTGCCATACAGAAACTGGCATCTTACATTTCTTTTGGTTCATCTCCTAGAGGAGGAATTAATTTGGCTTTGGCTTCCAAGGCAAGGGCTTTTTTGGAGGGGAGGTCTTTTGTAACGCCAGATGATGTAAAAGTGATGGCAGTTAAAGTCCTCAGCCACAGAATAGGATTAACCTATGAGGCAGAGGTTGATGAGCTCAATGCGGAAGACATTATTAATAAGATAATTCAATACGTAGAAGTCCCCTGATGCTTAAAGAAATAATAAAATCCATTCGTAAAATTGAATTGAGAACGAGGAGTTTTTCAAACCAGAATTTTATTGGTCAGGAGAACACTTCGTATAAAGGATTAGGAATGAATTTCAGCGAAGTCAGAGAATATCATTTTGGTGATGAAACTAGATTTATTGATTGGAATGTTACTGCCAGATACAACACCCCACATGTTAAAGTTTTTGATGAAGAAAGGGAACACGTGAATATGTTTTTTATTGATGTTTCGGGGTCACTTGATTTTGGCAGCAATGAAAGAACTAAAAGAAGGGTGATTATCGAATTGTTTGCTACGATGGCATTTTCATGCACTCAAAATCAGGATAAAATTGGTGCTGTTTTATTTTCAGATAAAGTAGAAAAATATTTCGAACCCAAAAAAGGAAGAAATCATATCTGGTCAATTTTAAAATGCCTCATTGATATTCAGGTGGAGTCCAGATCATCTAATCCTGAGAGTGCATTTTCTTTTTTCCGCAAGACAAAATGGAAGAAATACAGAATGTTCTTGTTTAGCGATCTGATTTTTTCTGATACGGATACTGCATTGAATGAGTTTATTAAGACAAAAAAGAGAAATTCGGCCTTTATAGTAAAGGTTTTTGATCAGTTAGAATATCAGGCTCCTTTTCGTGGATTTTATCAAGTAATTAATTCGGAATCTGGTAAGCGGACTTGGATTAACGGATATTCAAGCAGTACCAGAGCTGCTTATAAAAATTCTGTTTCTGATGACTATGAGCAATGGAAAATGGAATCCAGGAAGAACAGGATTCATTTAACTCAGATTTCAACAGGGGAGAATATATTTTCTAAACTAAATGGTTTTTTTTAAAATACGGATGATTCGTGTGATTCTTTTCGTAGTTGTTCTTATACCGTTCACATTGGAGGGTCAGAAATGTACATCTTCAATTTCCAAATATGAAGTTCTGGTTGGAGATGTCTTTAGTCTTGAATATAGAGCCGAAGATGTGGAGAAATTTCCAGAACAAATTACTTCGTCAAATTATTTTCCATCGAAAGTGTTGACCTCAGATTCCTTGGCAGTCATATGGGATTCCACTTTGATAGAGATTCTTCATGTAAGGGATTCTGCTATCAGTACAGATAAGGGGATGATATTTTCAAGAACCTTTGACCTTATTGCGTGGGATTCTTGTGCTTTGACTCTTTTAGGATTTGGATACCAAGGTGAGGATTCAATCATGCATTTCCCTCCATGTAATTTGAATGTTTCTTATTATCCTCAAAAGCAGGGAACCGAAATAAGTGATATAAAGGAATATTTTTATGACTGGGATACATCCCGTAATACGGATAATGCTCCCAAAACCAATTGGATGATTCTTTATACTATTATTGGTTTGGTAATAGTTTTAAGTGTGTGCATCTATCTATATAGAAAATTTAAGCAAAGGACACATGCAAAGGAACAGCAGACTCTCGAAGAAAAAACACTTGCTCAGATAGACGCATTAAGATTGCAGGAATTGTGGAATAAGGGAGAAATCAAGGAGCATTTTGTACGGTTTTCGCATATATTGAGGGTGTACTTAAGTGCACGTTTTCGAGTTTCTTTTCTGGATAAAACTACAGAGCAGTCTAATTTGTTATTAGAAACTTTGGCCTTAGATGAGTCATTGAAAAGTACGATTTCCAATCTCCTGAATCATTCCGATTTAGTCAAATTCGCCAATTCGACAATTGGGGATTCCCACATATATGGGCTTTTTGATGACCTTAAAGTAATCGTTCAGGAAACTTCACCTAAATCAGAGGAAAAATGAGAAATTATTTTTTTGATCTGACCGGGTATATCTTTATAGAACCAAATTTCTTGTTTCTCCTTTTATTATTACCTCTTGTTGTATGGGTTTTATATCTATTGGAAAAAAGACATTTATTTGGCGTAAAGTATACCAATACCGAAAATAAACAGCTTAATCTATTCTCTTCTATTGTATGGGTATTTCGAATAGTTCTATTTGTTGCTAAAATAGGTTTATACGTTTTGTTTGTTTTTGTTCTGGCACAGCCGTTCAAGAACAGTTCAGAAAATCTAAAAGAGCAGGAGCACGGTGTCGATTTGATTTTTGTATTGGATGTTTCCTTGTCTATGATGGCTATGGATTTAGAACCGGATAGGCTGACATCTGCAAAAAATGTGATATCTAATTTTGTGAGAGGAAGGAATGGAGATCGTATTGGATTGGTGGTTTATTCGGGAGAGGCCTACAGTGCGTGCCACAAGACTTCGGATTATGATTTGTTGATTTCAAAATTAAACGAGGTAAATGGAGATAAATTAATTCAGGGTACTGCAGTAGGCGTTGGGCTGGGAACGGGAGTAGCTCAATTGCATGGAGACACTACAGTGTCTAAGGCCATAATTTTGCTCACAGATGGAAGTAATAATACTGGTGATGTTTCTCCCATTGATGCGGCTGAACTGGCTGTACATGAGAACATACGAGTATACACCATAGGAGTTGGCACGAATGGTTTTGCACCTATGCCTGATCCAACACCATATGGAGTAGGATATTATTATACCCAGGTAGAAATTGATGAGGAAATACTACAGACTATTTCAAAAAAAACCGGAGGAAAATATTTTAGAGCAACTGATTCTGAATCTCTGCAGAACATTGTATTGGAAATTGATAAGATTGAAAAAAAAATACATCAGAAAAACAACCCTGTAGTCCCCGTATCAGCGACTCCACAACCATTTTTGAAATTAATCCTGCTATTAATTTCATTTATATTGATTAGTGATATTTTTCTATTTGTGAATAATGAATGATCGACAAAAACGTCTTTTTTATAAATGGCTTAAAATCTTTTTGATTTTTGAGTTTGTAGGCATTGGGATTATTTTATCCGTGTATTATGTACTCGACAGTAAGGGGATGTTTTTCCTTTATCCTAAGTTTTTATTGCCCTTAGTTCTTCTACCGCTCTTATACCTTGTCTTTTTCAAGCGATTACATTCTAAGATTATCTTCTTTGAAATCATTACGAACTCCTTGATTAATAAACAAAAGGATGAGTTTTCAGTGTATACTGTTCATTTTATTTTACTCAAGAATATAGTTATAGTCCTATTAATTGCTTTATCATCACCGATTTATGGAACAAAAGAGGTACACGTGATTTCTAAAGACGCTGAAATTATGGTCTGTTTGGATATTTCTAATTCCATGAATGTGCGGGATATCAATGGCGAAAGTCGTCTGGAAGTCTCCAAAAGAGTATTAAATAGCATCATTAATAAATTATCTGGTCAGAAAATCGGAATTTGTCTATTTGCTGCTGATCCCTTTATACAGGTGCCCCCAACAACTGATTATGAGTCATTGAAGCATCTATTATCCGAAGTACAGACTACGTATTTAAGTAATCAGGGAACAAATGTGAATAGTGCGCTGGAAAAGACCTTGACTACATTTTCAGAAAATAAAATTCCGAAAACACTGATTCTTATTACCGACGGAGAGAATCATAATTTTGAAAAAAGCACGGTATACAGTTCAATAAAATCCCAAGGGATAGGATTATTTGCTTTGGGAATAGGTACGGAAACTGGAGGGCCTGTTCCTGATTTAATGAGCAATTCGCTTAAAATCAGTGAAAATGGAGAAATGGTTATCTCAAAAGTTAATTCTGAATTTGTTCAGCAAATAGCGTCAGAATCAGATGGGAAATTCTTAATGATAAAGACTCCATACCCCGATCCAAAATCATTATTAACAGAAATTAACCTGAGGTCAAAAGGATATTATCGAAATTTGAAGGTGGAAATACAGAAAGCGCTTTATGTGTATCCTATATTTTGTGCATTTGTACTTTTCATTATTTATATGCTTTATCCATTTCGTAAATTGTTGAAAAAGTGAGATACATTTTAGTTTTATCATGGACAATTTTAAGCTCGAGTTTAATTTCTCAGGTTTGGGTGGACTCATTAAATAAAGCACAGGATTACTATACACATGATAATTTTAAAGGAGCTCTAAAGTTGTACACTGAGGCCAAGGTGAAATCGAACCTTGAATCCCATTTGAACCACGAATTGGCTCAGTCGGCTTATCGTACTGGCGATTATGAAAAAGCTCAATCTGCTTATGAGGATGCGTTGAGACATGAAACGGAATCTTCCGCGAAAGCCGATCTATACTATAATATTGGCAATTCATGTTTCATGAATAAAGATTATGATGGCGCTATTTCGAAGTATAAATTGTCTATACGAAATAACCCTCAAAACCCTGATGCTAAAAATAATCTTTCAATGGCTTTGCGAAAGAAGCAACAAATGAATGAGCAAAATCCAGATCAAAAAGAAGAAAAACAGACTGCTTCAAATCAAAAGAATAACGGGAATGAAAAATCCAAGCAAACAAAAAAAGAGTCTGAAGAATTTTCATTTGAGAAACAAAGTGCGGAGAATACCTTAATTAAATTATTACGCAAATCTGAAGAAACAAAGCGCAGACTTGCTAATAAGGAAAGTTCGAACCATAACAAAGGAAAAGATTGGTAATGAAAGCGGTTTTGGTCATATTTTATTTGGTATTTGGGCTATCGCTAATCGCCCAGAAACAATTCATAAAGCTTGAGGTTTCAGAAACGGAGCCTGTAAATGGTCAAAATATTACGATATCAGTTACTACATCTATTCAGGGGGAAGTGGAAATTAAGTTTCCCGATGAATTCCAGAAGGGATATTCACAAATGAATGGAATGCGACAAGAATATGTGAATGGTGTCAGCAAAACGGTATACTATAAAACCTTGAATGGATACTTTGTGGAGAATGGGAATTTTGTAATTGGACCAGCATCGATAAAGAGTAAAACCAAATCATTCAAATCGAATAAAGTCAAGGTGTCAGTGAAAAAATCATCTAAATCTGCACCGCAACAAAAAGACAATTATAGAAATATAAAGACAATAAAGACATTGTTTGGTGAGACACAGGTGTCAAAACAGACTATTTATGAAGGAGAGGCTCTTCATTTAAATTCCAAAGTGTATTCAAAATACCAATTTGAAAATCTGTCGGGCTATATTCCCTATAAAGTGCATGGTAAATTTGAAGAAGTGGAGTATAATGATAAAAAGCCATTGTCTCTTGTGGAAGAAATGTATAATGGAGAAGTATTCTACACACTGGAACTCGACAGTAAGGTATTGTTCCCTGTGAAAGCAGGTACATATATAATCGAACCATTCCACATGAATATATTGGGTAATCGCATGTATAAAGTTTCATCTGAAAAGAAAGAGATTACTGTACTGAAATTACCGGCAGCGAAAAGACCAAGCTCTTTTAAGGGACTGGTTGGTGAATTTGAATTTGAAGTTGAGCTATCACAGGAAGAAGCAGAAGAAAATGAGGTTATCACATTACAGGTTTCTGTGGATGGATTGGGGAATCTGCAGCATGTAGTATCTCCAAAATTGAATTTGCCAATTGAAGTTGAATTGTATGCTGATCCCGTGGAAACAAAGAAAGTTGTAATGTCACCAAACGGGTATAAGGGCAAGGTGACTTTTACCTATCCTTTAAAGATCTTAAATAAAACAAAGGTCCAGATCCCTGCAGTAGAGCTGTCCTATTTCAATCCGGTCAGTAAGAAATACATTGCCTTTAACTCAAAGCCTATATTAATTAACAAGGATTTTAATGACTCTGAAAAAATAGTCACAGATCCAAAAATGCTTAGCAGTCATCTTGATAGTAAGAAACAGCTCATAGCTCCTGCTTCTAAAAAAGACATTTCATCTCAATGGTATAGAAATATAGGTAATGCGCTATGGCTTGTGCTGATTTTGGGAATAACGGGAGTTTTAATTGTTATCTGGTATGTGTTGAATAGAAATCGAAGAAAAAACGAGCATAGGAAGGAATTACTACTTACAAAACAAGAAATTAATCAATTATTGAAGAATATTGAAAATACATCTGATGCAGATGCAGTAATTACAAAAATGGAAGATTGCTTAATGCATATATGTTCATACCTTTTATCTACAAATAGTTCTGGTTTATCCAGAAACGAAATGTATACTCTATTAATGAATAAAGTCAATACCGATGAATTCCAACATATTGAGGAGTTCTTTAATACCATGGATTCCTATCGATATGGTAAGGATTCCTTGCAAATACCTCCAAATGAGCTGAAAACCCAGTTTAATTTGAAAATGACTAAATTATTGTCAAATTTATCTTAAATGCCTATTAAATAAGGGGATACGTGTAATATTCCATAGGCCAAATCTACTTTTTAACATTTTTTTTTCAAAAAAAGTCCAACCTTATCAGTTTTTTTTCGTCTAAGGATTAAAATTGTTAAAACTATGAGACAATTAAAAATAGCAAAACAAGTTACTAATCGTGAGACTGCGTCCCTGGACAAGTATCTTCAGGAAATTGGTCGTGTGGATTTAATCACGGCTGATGAAGAGGTTGAATTGGCGAAAAAGATAAAGGAGGGAGATCGCCAGGCGTTGGAAAGGCTTACGAAGGCTAATTTGAGATTTGTTGTCTCTGTGTCTAAACAATATCAAAATCAGGGATTAACCCTATCCGATTTAATTAATGAAGGGAATCTGGGCCTTATTAAGGCTGCCGAACGATTTGATGAAACTAGAGGTTTCAAGTTTATTTCATATGCAGTTTGGTGGATTCGTCAGTCTATTCTTCAAGCTTTGGCAGAACAGGCAAGAATTGTACGATTGCCACTCAATAAGATAGGAAATATCAATAAAATCAATCGGGCATATTCTGAGCTTGAACAAAAATTCGAAAGACCTCCTTCAGCTGATGAGCTTGCTGAAATGCTTAATTGCACTATACAAGAGGTAAAACAGTCTTTATCACAGAATGGTAGACATATTTCAATGGATGCTCCAATGGTGGAGGGAGACGATTCGTCTTCGAGTATGTATGATGTTATGGGGAGCAAAGATTCACTTCCTAGTCCAGAGTCAAATCTAGTTCTCGAATCATTGAGAAGTGATATCAGACAATCTTTAAAAACGCTGACACCAAGAGAAAGTGAAGTGGTAAGAATGTTCTACGGTTTAGAAGGTAAAATGCCATTATCCTTAGAAGAAATTGGTGATCGTTTTGACCTCACAAGAGAGCGCGTTCGACAAATAAAAGAAAAAGCAATCAGAAGATTAAAGCATACCTCTAAAAATGTCATTCTTAAATCGTATTTAGGATAATTATAAAGGGTCGACGTCAATAACTACTCTTACTTTTTTGTGGTCCACGTGGACAAAAAACTCTTCTAGAATTTTATTTAGCTTTTCTTTTACCTGTTTTTCTGGAGCTGATCGTTCTATTTTTAATTTAATTTCCTTTAAATATTGATTTTTGATTCTCTGAATAATTGGAAATTCGGGACCTATGACTCGTTCCTTAAAAGTTGGACGGAGCATATCTGCTAAATTTTTTGCAGCTAATTCCACCAAATTCAGATTTGCATGTTTTACAGTAAGACTGATTAGTTTGTAGAATGGTGGATAATGATAATTTTCACGTTCAATAATCTCGTTGTTATAAAAGCTCTTGTAGTCATGTTCTGACACAAGCTGAATCACCCAATGGTCAGGATTTCCGGTTTGTATGATTACTTTTCCTTGTTTTTCCAATCTTCCGGCTCTGCCAGCAACCTGCGACATGAGCTGGTATGATCTTTCGTATGCTCTAAAATCAGGTCTATTTAACAGCATATCTGCATCTAAAATACCCACCAGGAACACATTATTGAAATCGAGCCCTTTTGTAACCATTTGTGTTCCAATTAATATGTCGATTAATCCATTGTCAAAATCATTAAGAATATCTTCGTATGCATTTTTTGACCTTGTGGTATCCAGGTCTAGCCTCTTAATGATCTTATCTTTAAATAAAAGTCCCAATTCATCTTCAATTTTTTCAGTTCCAAACCCAATCATATTTAGTCGGTTACTTCCGCATGTGGGACATGACCCAACAGGACTTGTTGTAAAACTGCAGTAATGGCATTTTAACTGATTTGGCAGCTTATGATATGTAAGAGACACGTCGCAATTCGTGCATTTTGGTGTCCAGTTACAAATTTCACAGCTCCAGAGTGGGGTATATCCTCTTCTGTTTTGAAACAAAATAACCTGTTCTCCTTTTTGTAATACCTGATCTATTTCTTCGAGCAAGAAGTTTGAAAAATGAGAATTCATATTTTTCATTTTACGCTCTCTTTTTAAATCAGCGCATAGTACTTCAGGTAATTTCAAGCCTTTATATCTCTCGTTTAGTTCAATCAGGCCAAATTTGTTTTTCTGCGCATTATAGTAGGTTTCCAATGAGGGAGTTGCAGTACCTAAAATGACTTTGGCTCCATGCATTTGGCCTAATATTATTGCGGCATCTCTTGCATTGTAGCGCGGTGATGGATCATATTGTTTAAAGGACCCCTCATGCTCTTCATCCACAATGATCAATCCTAAATTTTGATAAGGTAAAAAAACAGCGGACCGGGCGCCCAGTATGATTCGAAATTCATTCGCTTCATTATTTAAAACCTTATTCCATATTTCTACCCGTTCATTTTGATTGAATTTTGAGTGATAGACTCCAATTTTTTCACCAAAATAAGAGGAAAGTCTTTGTATGAGCTGTGTTGTTAATGCTATTTCGGGCAATAGAAACAATATTTGATGTCCAAGATCCAGATATTCCTGAATAATTTGAACATATATTTCCGTTTTGCCGGACCCCGTTACTCCATGTAGTAGTGTAACATCTTTTTGTGTCATAGACTCCCTAATACCCTTTAATGCATCAATTTGCGCTGGACTCAGTTCTTTGAATTGGTGGTTTTTTTCTTTTTCAAGATTAATTCTGTCAATCTGATACCTTTCAGCTGTTACAATGCCTTTTTTGACAATCGTATTAAGTGCTGAAGGGCTCACTCCTTTTTTAATTAAATAGGATTTCTGAATAGGGATGAAGGCCTTATGTTCCATTTTATGATTTAGGAATTCTAGAATTGCTGATATCTGCTTTTTATTTATGGCTTTAAGCTCCAATTCTTCAATTACATGGTTTAAATTTTTTTCTATTTGAAATTCGGATTTTAAGGTGTAGCATATGGCTGTCTTTGGAGTATATCTTTGTCTTATTTCTTCGCGCGAAATTAGAATCTTTCTTTCAATTAGACTTTTGATGATAGGCTGAACGGTTTTTAAAGAAAGGAGATCTGAAATGTCCTTTAAATCGCATTCCTCGTTATGCTTCAAATATTCAATAATATCTGCTTCCCGTTCATTTAAATGATCCAGCTTTTCATCAAATTCGGGATGAATAGTGATTTTAGTCTCACTACCCAGTTTAAGATGTGCAGGCAGGGCTGCATTCATTACATCACCAATTGGAGCCATATAGTATCTGGAAATCCAGTTCCAGAATTCCAGCTGCTTACCAGTGACTATAGGCGTATGATCTAAAAGGGCTTCAATATATTTTGATTGATAGGTGCTCGGTACATTTTCATGAAGACCTACGACAATAGCAGTCTGCATTTTATTCTTGCCAAACGGAACGATGACTCGACATCCGATTTGTACATCCTGATTCAATTCAAAGGGAACACGATAGGTAAATGCCCTATGTATGGGTATAGGAAGAATAACATCAGCGAAAAGAGTGAGCCGATTGTGCATTGAGTTTAAATGTCAGTTTTTGCAATCTAAGGACAAGAAAAAGATTCCTCGTTGCCAACAACGTTATCAGCGGGATGGTTCGAACAGAAATGTAGTAATCCTGTAATCGGACCCTCGCATAATTCTCTTGTACTATTCTTGTCAATTGCTCTAATGAAGGCCTGCTGTGGAGACACATAGAACGGCCGGTATGTCTTTACTGTCTGAATTGCGGAAAATAAGCCTATTACTCTATATCCGTCAGTAACCTGTAAATTTGTATAAATGGGCTTGCTCTGAGCCAGTGAGCTTGTGGGTTGATTAACCGTTATGTAGTTGTATAAATCCTCTGAACCTCCTGTAATCTGTATTTCAAATCCCACAAAAGTTCTTTTGTCTATCAATGCGTTTTGTGCTACATTATTCTCCACAAGAGTATAAAATGTTTGACCTAATGCGCTAAATGTTTTGGATGAAAACGGTAGCACATCTGACTCTCCAATTTGCCATTCAAAAGACTTTCTTTCATGATCTGTTCCAATAAACTCATTGAAAAGAACTCCGATTTTAGCATTGATGATGTACGAGTTTCCAGTATTGGATGTAGTCAAACCCGTTGACTTATATTCTCCGGGATTACCTGCAAATTTAAATCTAAAATTCTGAGATGAGGCCGTAGTAGTAATTCCATTTACCAGTTCTGTTTGACCTATAACTTCAAATTCCCCATTATTAATAATCGCTTTAAGTCTGTATTCAGCATTTGGATTAAGAGAAGTCATCATCGGGTCCGGCGAGGTCTGAACTGTACCATAAACACCTGAGGAAGACACAGTTGTAGGCAATGTTTTGAAATAATAGACCTTTTGTTCAGGTGCATAAAATACCCCATTCGTGTCTTTGTTGTCAATAATCGTATCACGTAAAATCCAAGTTCTGTTTACAACGCCATTTTCAATTTCTTCAATAGTCGCTTCAACTACATCAAAATAACTAGAATCGGCAATTTGGGCAATTTCCAAGGCATTTCCAGGGCCTATAAAAGCTCTGGTGATTTTGATAAAATGCAATGAATCAGAATGGTCAAGTAAACCATACACAACGGCAGTCTCTTTGAAGTCTCCAATCAGATCTATTTTCTCATTACAGCTCCATAGACAGGAAATAACTAAAAAAATCAACGTTGCTTTTTTCATAATGAACTACAGGATTTCTAAAAGTTCCACCTCAAATATAAGAAGACTATATGGTTTTATTCCACTTCTCTGAGGTGGGTTTGGACCATAAGCCAATTCTTGTGGAATAAAGAACTTGAATTTGGCTCCTTTATTCATTAGTGCCAGTCCTTCAGTCCAGCCTAGAATAACTTCATTTAGCTGAAACTCAGTGGGTTTCCCTCTGTCGTAGGAGCTATCAAATGTTTCCCCTGAAAGTTGCTTTCCAATATAATGCACACGTACCCTGGATGCCATAGTTGGATTTTTACCATTTCCCTTTCTCAACACTTGATATTGAAGCCCAGATGCTGTTTCTTTGATTCCGTTTCTTCTTTTATTTGTTTTCAGAAAATCTACTCCTTCTTGCTGCAACTCAACAAGTATAGTTTCATATTTTGTTTCTAACTTTTCATTTAGATTCGCAAATAAAATATTCACACTATTGGTGTCATTTCGAAACACATTTTTTTTAGCAAGACCATCCTTCAGTCCTGCTCCTGCTGAATTGAAATTAACAAGATCCAGTGCGTTGAGATCATTAAACATATTGTAAAATTCAATTTTATTGAGTCTTCCTACACACTTTGCGCATTCATTCGCAAATGCGGTGTCTTTTCTTATACCCGGCGACGACATAAATGAACGAACCTTCATTGAGCACTCATCTGTTGAATAAGATTTTATGTCTTCCTCAAACCCCTGAACTATGTACTTTTTATTCAGAATTGAAAATACAGTATCAGTGACAAAGGGTTTAGAGCTCTCATGTCCTATGAGGTAAGATAAGCTGTCGCGTTGAGTTTCTAATTTATAATTACTTGACTCATATTCAATGGACTCCATTGGTTTTTGATTAGTCGACGGACTTTTCTTCTTTGATTTCGAATCAACACCATCGTCTTCACTGCAGGAGAAAATAAATAAGGTAATGAATATATAAATTAAGGTTTTCATTGAATAGATAACAGCTCTACATCAAATATTAATGCACTAAATGGTTCTATTGGACCTCCTGGATGTGGATTCGCTCCATAGGCTATTTCCTGAGGAATGTATAGTCTGTATTTTGAACCTACAGTCATTAATTGCAGTGCTTCTGTCCATCCTGGAATAACCTGATGAACTCCAAAACTGGCAGGAGTACCTCTTTCAACGGAGCTATCGAAGATTGTACCGTCAATCAAGGTTCCATGGTAATGTACAGTTACTGTATCCGTATTCTTTGGTGTTGCTCCTTCAGAATCGGTTAACACCTCGTATTGTAAACCTGAAGAAGTGGTTTGGACCTCACTTCTTTTCTTGTTTTCGTTTAGATAATCAATGCCTTTTTGTTTGTTTTCGCCGTAAACAGAGCTATTTGCTTCATCTATGTAGTTTTTTATTAGATCATTGGCTTCACCGGGATTAATCTTGAATTCTTTTTCAGTGAAAACATCCTGAATTCCATCTTTCAATAAATTCAAATCCAATTTGTCCAATTGCTGGCTCTTTAAACTTTCTGCAATGCTCATTCCCACTGCATAACTTACTTTTTCTCTTAAATCGTTCATTTAAATATTTTAGGCCACAAAGTTAATCAAAATCTGAAGTTCAACGATATATTACTGCTCTTCATTTTTATGAAACTATACACATATGTTTTTCGTATATTGAAAATATGAAAAAGGACTTTCAGTTTTCTTACGAAATACTGCCCAGTTGGAAAGACCTATCAGTTGAAGACCAGGGGCTTGTAGATAAAGCGTATGAAGTATTAGAATCAGCCTATGCGCCATATAGTAATTTTAAGGTTGGTGCAGCTGTCCGTTTGGGCGACGATTCGATAATTACGGGAAGTAATCAGGAAAATGCAGCTTACCCTTCTGGATTATGTGCGGAAAGAGTGGCGCTTTTTTATATCGGATCAAATTTTCCAAAACAATCTATTCAAACAATTTGTATAGTCGCAAAAGGGGATTTAATTCCTGTGGATAAACTTCTGTCACCTTGCGGAGCCTGCAGACAGGTCATGCTTGAAACTGAGAATAGGCAGAAGAATAAAATACGTGTAATCATCGTAAACAGAGATCATCGAACTATGATTGTTTCAAGTGTAATTGATTTATTGCCATTTGGTTTTGGATCAAAACACTAAAACTAAAATTTCATTAGGTTTTGGTTTCCTTCATAAGTATCTTTGTGCCCACAAAATTTAGGTATGACAAGTTGGTTTACAGTAAAATTAAAATATACGAAACAATTGGATAATGGGACTCTAAAGAGAGTTACAGAACCTTATCTGATTGCAGCAATGACATTTACAGACGCAGAAGCCAGAATATATGAAGAGCTCGGGAATGCAATTCGCGGGGAATTCATGGTTGCTGGTATTGCTAGAACAGAGATTCATAATATATTTCCGATTGATGGTTCAAATGTTTGGTACAAATGCAAGGTTTCATATGAAAGTGCTGATGATGAAGGCGGCAAAAATAAGACGGTTAATCAGTATTTTTTAACAGAAGGCTCATCCGTTCAGGAGGCCTGTGAAAACCTGAACTCCAATTTATCTGATTTGATGGCAGATTATAAGGTGCTGTCTGTTGCGGAATCACCTATTATTGAAATTTTCCCTACGAATGAACCCAGTGAAATTCCCGCTGTAAAACCGGATAAAGTGACTGCAATGGTACCAAGCAACGACTTTGAAGGTGATAGTACAGATGAATAAGATAAGTAATGAGTAAGCATATTGACAGACTGAAAAACGAGCACAAGGACTTTGACCTTAATAAGTCAAATGATGATATGGGGGAGGATCCAGTAGTTGTGTTTAAAAGATGGTTTGATGAGGCCTGTAATGCCAATGAAACAGAACCAAATTCCTTTTGCTTATCCACGGTGGATATCAAGTCATTTCAGCCTTCAAGTCGCATAGTATATCTCAAAGATTTAAGAAATAAAGAACTGGTGTTTTATACCAATTACGAAAGTGAAAAAGGAAAACAAATTCAAGAAAATTCGAATGTAAGTATGTTGTTTTTTTGGCCTGAAATGCAAAGACAGGTTAGAATACAGGGTAAAGCAAATAAAATTTCCAAAGAGGAGAGTGATGCCTATTTTAAAACGCGTCCTAGGAATAGTCAGATTGGAGCATGGGCATCAAATCAATCTCAACGATTAAATTCAAGTACCGAATTAAAAGAACAGGTTGAAGCGATAGAAATCAAATTTCCAGGTGAAATTCCACGGCCTGAGTTTTGGGGTGGATATTCGGTAAAACCAACACTTTTTGAATTTTGGCAGGGAAAACCATCCAGACTCCATGACAGACTCATTTTTAAACTTGAAAATGGGAACTGGAACAGTTTTAGGAAAAATCCATAATGAGATGGAACCAACTTGCTATACTTTTGAAAATGGGCTTCGCTTTGTGTATTTGCAGACTTCAAGTTCCGTTGGGCATTTAGGGTTTTTCTTTCGAGCAGGATCACGATTTGAAATGGAAAATAAGATTGGTCTGGCTCATTTTTTAGAGCATTGTGTATTTAAAGGCACAAAGAAGCGAAATGCCATTCAGACAATTTCCAGAATAGATGAGGTAGGGGGAGAGCTTAATGCATATACAGCTAAAGAAGAGCTTTGTCTTCACGCTTCATTCCCCAAAGAATATACATCCAGAGCAATAGAGCTCCTGGCAGATATTGCCATTAATCCCATGTTTCCGGAAGAGGAATTGGAGAAAGAAAAAGAAATTATATTGGATGAGATTAATTCTTATCTCGACAGTCCTTATGACAAAATATTCGATGATTTTGAGGAAGAACTTTTTAAGGGCCATGCCTTAGGTAATAATATTCTGGGTAACAAGACTGGAATTCGAGAGTTAACTAAAACCGATTTGGATTCTTTTGTGAAGAACTATTTTGCCAAAGATAATCTGGTGATCTCTTTTGTTGGTAATATTCCTTTTACTCAGATGAAAAAGTGGTTGGAAAAACATTTAGAACCTATGCCAGCCAAGAGTTTAAAGATTCGCATTGACTCTTTTGATGGGTATAAAGTGTTCAAAGAAAAACGAAAAGAAGCCAATTACCAGGCTCATGTGCTCCTTGGAAGTATGGCTCCAGGCTATAAGGATGAACAAAGAATAGCTATGACACTTTTGATGAATATTTTAGGAGGGCCGGCTTTAAATTCTTCTCTTAATTTGTTGCTTCGTGAAAAACACGTTCTGGCGTATAGTGTGGAAGCAAATTATGTTCCGTATGCCGATGTTGGATTCTGGCAGATATACCTGGGTTGCGAATCCAAGAATTTAAAAAAGGCCATTTCCATTG
>Ga0206681_10000447_pt1 | contig 22311 bp, 34 predicted proteins | sample M150012015metaG_FD_161048 | JGI IMG/M metagenome (GOLD analysis project Ga0206681, IMG submission 161048) | Ammonia-oxidizing marine archaeal communities from Monterey Bay, California, United States - M1 500m 12015 | ecosystem: Environmental > Aquatic > Marine > Intertidal zone | place: USA... | reverse complement strand
CGTGCAAGATAAACTAGCGGCCTTGGGTTGCACTGCTGATTTAGAGAACCCAGCAGAACGGGACAATATGGCCTTACACATGGCCGAGAAGGCACCGGCCTATATCATGGATTTTCTCGACGATATATTTGAAGACATATACACGGACATGGATTTAAATATAGTCTGATCATTCATATCTGAGCTGGTTAACTCTCCTTTCCAGCTCCGGACCTGAGCAAGTCCGCCAAAAGGGCTCACATTATCTAAAGGCATTACAAATAGTGTCTTTAGATAATGACAAAGGGGCCAAGCGGGCCTGATTGTTATTAAGGCAGGCCATGACAAGGGGTAACCCGTAAAAGTGGCTTAAACATAAAATATGGAGCATATAACATGCATAGAGTAATAAATAGAATACTGCTAAAGCAGAAAATAGAGAGTCAAGGCAATAAAATCTTCTCGGTTGATTTTTACAAGAAAGACGGGACGCCAAGAAGAATGAACTGCAGGCTACATGTGAAAACACCACTTAAGGGGGGACTAAATAATGTAGAGCCTAATAATCCTCACTTGAAGGTAGTCTATGACTTAAAGTCAAAAGGCTATAGGACTATTAACTTAAACACTATTTACGCCTGCTCACTAAACGGCAAAGCGTATGAAGTACAACAACCGGAGAAGTAGAAATGAGAATACTAATAATTGAAAATGATTTTGATAAGAAGCTTAAGTTATGGAGACTTTTAAGCCTGAACCATGGGTCAATTGATATGGATTTTGTCTACGGCACAGAAGAGCAAGATGATGTAGACGAAGAGGGCACCGGAAGGGCTAAATTCGACGGTATATCGCTTACACTTACCGATCCTATGGATGCACACAAACTAGAAAGCATACTAGCTTATCAGCTAGAGTATGAAGACGGGGGGAAATCATGAATAAGGCAACATTCGTTAACGGTAGCTGCATTTACTTTGGTGAAAACTACGAGTTTCAACTAGCAAGTGAGACCTACCATAAACACACTACGCTTATCATCAAGCCTGTACACCTTAAGATCCTTAAGAACGAAACAGGGCGCACTAGGGCGCAATTGAAGGGTGACATAGTAACTGAGTGGTTTGCTGAGGAAAATGAGCAAATACGTGAGCACAACAATGCAGTCGCAAAGCAAAGGAGGGCTAAAAAATGTTCCCACAAGTAGAACGTGTAGCGTTAATAATGAATAAGGAAGAAACAGCACTTTATAACTTTATGCTCGATCAGGACATAAGCATCGAAACAGTACTAGATGTTATTATTAAATCTAATGCTTTAGTAGGTGTGGGGATCATAAGCTTAAACGATCAAGTGGACGAGCATTTAAATCTATGGATCAAATACAGGGGAAGATCATAATGAATAACATACAAAAACAAATACTAGAGCAGTGTCTTTTGGGATCACCAGAAGGCACACTGAGGGAGGTCCAGTCTATTGAGGACCTACCGTTAGATGTGACAAACTTTCTGGAAGATCACAATGAAGGTGATTCGCTGCTGGAGCCTGACGCCCCACTATGGGATCAGATAGAGATTTACATACACAATCACTACAGAGAGCAAAGGCGCTATAAGAGGCGCATGAGTGACTTACCGATAGGGGGATCTTATGACTGACGATCAAACGTGTGTGCTGTGCCTTGGGCAACTGGAGTACTACCACTCAAACGAACCACTGGAAGAAACTTGGTGCTGTATTAACTGCTTAACGCTGTATACGGTGCCACTGAAACGTGTGTGGGAAGAAATGCAATTAGAAGAATAGGAGTAATTATGCAACATACAAAAGAACAACTAAGAACTAAACTAGAGGCCATTCAAGCTTTACACAAGGACCTCAGGACACACTTTGAACCGAGTCCTGATATAAGACATTTGATAAAATCAGCAGATGTGCTGGTCGAAGAGCTGCTTCGTGAGGACTCTTTGGTGTCCACTAAGGGGGAACCCATAAACCTACTGATACCACTAACTGCTTTTGATATAGAGATATTGAAGGATGTGGTTTACAACGATGTAGATATAGAATGGACCTTTGAGGCTGACACAGGGGAGAGGATATGCCTGTTCTTTAAGAATGAACAAGACACATGTCAAGAGCTGCCTGTTGAGCCAGAACCAAGTGAGTTAGATCTTAAGAGGCAACTGAAGGAACTGTACGAGGCCATTGTCGGTGAGAACGGCCATAAACGGTTTACTCATGTAGAACTGATCGAAGCGATCTTTGAGATGTATGACAATGCTAAGAAATGGGAGGAGTCATGAAGGGAACTACAATAGGATTTGTCTGTGGTTTTTGTTTGGGGATGTTAATCATGTCAATCATAGTGGTAGATCAGATGGGTCTAGCTGTTTCACTGGGGACCTGACATGGGATTAGAAGAAGTACCACTAGGGGTCCTGATAGAGTTAAAACTTTACCTAGGGCCCCTGATAGATGGCGCCAACCACTGGTGGCAAACATGCGGTATGTCAATGCCGGAAGCAGCTATCAAATACAAGGATGTACACGACACGGCACACCTTATGGGTTATTTTCCGGACCACTGGATGCCACATTTAATTGATTTAATTTATAACTAGGAGTTAGTATGAAAGAAGCACAATATAAAATGTCATCCGCAGATGCAGTAATGATTTGTGAGGGTGTAGACGAGCCAGTCGACGAGGCTCAATTCTATGAAGCATGGCAGACACTGATTGATAACGATATAGTTTGGCAACTTCAGGGTTGGTATGGAAGAGCTGCTAAACACTTTATCGAAATTGGGGTTTGCACAGCATATGAGGATTTATATAGTCCGTCCGGAGGTGATGATGTTCCCATTCAGTGAGGATGCACTATCTACGATAGCCCTCTACATTACCATATTTACGTATGTAGGGGCTTTAATAGCCGTAGGTATACCAACGTATGCCTACATTAAAATAAGATCTAAAAAGAGGAAATAGCAATGTATAAGATGATAGTAAGAAGAATACTTAGAAGACTCAGTAATGAGGATTTACAATTCATATCCAAGAACCTATACCCGAGACAACGACAATACCTAAAGGAGGCCTTGGGATGTCCAAAAAGAACGATAACTTAATAAACCCACAACACTATAAGAGTCATCCTTCAGGGGTTGAATGTATAACAATCACAGCTCATATGGGTTTTTGCCTAGGGAATGCAATCAAGTACATATGGAGGGCAGACTTAAAGCATGACGATGGAGGACTTACGGACCTAAGGAAGGCCCTCTGGTACCTCGAAAAAGAAATTGCCACAAGGGAGTATTTTGGTGCTGAACGTGTAAGCCAACCTAAGGTTAACCTAAACAGACTATAGTAGTCTTAATTAAATTTAAATGGAGTTAGAGTTATGGAAATGACAATGAATAAAATGCCACTAAAGGATTCGCAGATTAACCTAAGACTAAGGGAAAGTCAGATTGCTAAACTGGATAAGATAGCTTATAAGAGGGGCCTTTCTAGGTCAGCTCTTATAAGACATATTGCGGATGGTAGAATAAAACTAAGTAATTAGCCCCTATAATAGTCTATTATTATTTATAAAGGGGGAGGGAGAGGGGCTGATGGATGGTTTACTCATAAGGGATTCTCAGGCCTCCTTAGACTATAATAGAGGGGTCGTTCCTCTCTATAGGTGCGAGTTTTTGGACCAAGTACTATTTGGCTCGAAATCTGAAAAACAAAAAAGATGAGAATACACCAAGGCTAATAAGGTCTACTAAGGGGTCTAGTGACCTACTTTGATTAGAACGTCTTGAAGTGTACTCTCTATAGGTGCGAATTTTAAGGACATATATATGGATTATGAAGATATAGCTTTTGATATAGTAGAGCAGCTGTACAAATTGGAGACAAGTAAGACTAAAAGAGGAGGACAACTAAGGACATATCTGAGGAAGGGACACGGTGAGCGGGTGGATCTCGCTTACAGCATATTAGACAACACCATCGCAGGTATGAATAAAAGAGAAACGCTGGTTTGTATCGGTGAGAAGGTCGGGATGTTCTTCATGAAGCAGATGGGATTCACTCAATCTGAGATGGGTTTCAATGGCGACTACAAGTTAAAAACTAAGCTAATGAAGGTAGGGGTAGAGGCTGTTGGTATTTTGTCTCTGCTGGGCCATGTGAAGCTTGCTAAGGCCATAAAGATGAAGGGTAAGAATGAGATGAACACCATAGAGCCACTCAGTGATGTCTTTATGAAACTGGCCATCGAGTCTGAAAAATCTATGGGACTGTTCCCAAGTGAAGAGTATGAGCCGTGGGTTAAACCGTGGAAAGGACAGTACTCTATAGTGAAGAAAATGCCGGTAGGGTGGGATGACAAATACATGCCTGATGTGATACCAGAGGTCTACAAGGCTCTTAACTACTACGGTAGTACACCATTCGGCATCAACAAGTGGCTCCTAGAGACCGCTGGGGTGATGTCTGGTGAAGAACACCCATGGTGCCCTACTAAAATGGATGATAGTTATGTTACTGAAATACTACATGAACTGGTCCGGACTAAACAGAAGGAAGACTTTGTAAAAGGTAAGAAGGCAGAGTGGGCACTATCCGTTGGTATCCATGGGGATTTCCTAGACAAGCTTTCTAAACAAATGGCCAAGGATTGGTACACAGAGAAGTCCGAGCCCTACATCAAGGTAATCTCCGAGCACTCTAAGAGGGTTGAGTTTGATATGGTAATGAGGAAGGCCGGAGCTCTTGACCATACTAAGGCATTCTATTTTGACTATCAATTAGATTCAAGGGGAAGGTTTTACCCCATGCAACAGTGGTTAGAGCCTACCGGTTCTGATCTGTCCAAGGCATGCCTACAATTCTTTAATCCTACACCATGGTCCCCTGATGTAGAGCTGTCTCTCGCATATCATATAGCTAACTGTGCCGGTAAAGACAAGTTAAGCAAGGAAGAGAGAATAGCTTGGACTTATAGTAACTATGAGGATATCAAGGTAGCGGTAAGGGACCCTAACAACTCACCACTAGTTAAGGCCATTCAAGACGAGAAGAAAACCAGATGGCAATTTCTGGCAAGTGCCAAGTCTTTTGTAGACTTAGTTGAGAGTGACGAACCGGAAAACTGGGGATGTCACATACCTATAGGACTCGATGCTACTAACTCGGGGTTACAGATTCTCTCTGCCCTTGTAAGGGATAGAAAGGGATGCGAAGACACTAATGTCATACAACATCCCTCTAGGGATATCGGTGACGCCTACGAGGAAGTCTGGGACGTGTCAAAGACTAAGATGTATGCACTGGCCGAGGGGACAGACAACACAGGCCTCTCTGAGCGACTTAAGGCTTACATCGACAATGGGTCTAGGAAGGTCACCAAGAGACCTACTATGTCCTATTACTACTCAGCGGGGGAAGAGTGTATCCGTTATCAACTCTATAATGATAGGTCCTCCTTTGGCTCAAGGGTGTTCTCTGATATGAGGTATAAAGACACTAAGGAGTTAGCGTCCTGCATCTATGGTGCATTGGATGGTGAAGCAGGTGCATACCCTTCTCAGGCGAGGATCCTTAAGACCTTCCAAGAGGGTGCCAAGAATAGAATAAAAAAGTCAGACGATGTGTACATATCATGGAAGACTCCAACCGGTTTTACGGCCTTTCAAGGCTACGGTAAGATCCATACTAAGAGGATTAATGTTAAATTCGGGAAGGCTAAGAAGGATGTCACGGTTGCTTATGGTTTCGATGGTCCATTATCCTCCAGACATAGGACAGGCATATCTGCAAACATCGTACACTCCTTAGATGCATCCCTGATGACTAAAACATTATCATGTTTAGGGGACGTAGGTGTTAAGGATTTCATGATGATTCATGACCAGTTTTCGGTGCCTGCCAACCATGTTGACCTGTTGTTTGAAGAATTTAAAGGTGTGTTTGTAGAAACTATGTCTGAAAACCTATTAGCTAGTATTCTAGGGGACATAGGCCACAGTGACTCGGATATACAATATGGTGATGTCAAGGATAGTGAAATACTAAATTCCAATTATATAATCTCTTAAAGTTCTCACCTATAGTAAGGAACTAATTGATTTTTGAGGGATTATATGAAGGCATTGATAGATGGTGACGTTTTAGTTTACCAGTTCGGGTGGATAGCACAATCAGCGGATTACACAGTATTAGATAACGAAGGTGAGGTCCTTTTTTCAGGAAGAAATAAGACAGAGTGTAATAATTTCATCAAAGAAGTAGCAGGCTTTGGTGCAGCTGTCGAAGAGTACACTGTATCGAAAGGTGAGGATGTTTGCACACCGATAGAGGATACTTACTCTGGCATTGATACAAGGATAGAGTGGATTACTAAAAAGTCTAAATGCACCACCAATCAGGTCTACCTATCCGGAAAGAATAATTTCAGAGAAGGTGTGGCAACAATTAAACCGTATAAGGGCAACAGGTCAGGAGACAAACCGCTCTACTATGAGAGGATTAGAGAGTACTTTGTTGAAAAACATAACGCTATAGTCAGTGAAGGTGAGGAGGCAGATGACCTGTTAGGTATTTACCAGACAGAGGACACATGTATCTGCACTATCGATAAAGACCTGTGGACAGTTCCGGGTTTACACTTCAATTTTAAAAGTGCTCTTCTTGATGATGTTACTAAGGAAGAGTCTGTTTATAACCTACAACACCAGCACATATTAGGGGATAGAGTCGATAATATTCCCGGAATAAGGGGTATGGGTCCGGTTAAGACTGAGAAGGCCCTCAGGGACAAATCTGAAGAGGAGAGATGGCTACTAATCGCTGACTTATATAAGAAGGAGTACGGTAACGACTGGGAGAAGAGTCTTCTGGAAGTTGGTACTTTATTATATATAAGACAGGAAAAAGACGAAGTTTGGGAAGTGCCGGAATCTTGTTTTCCAAAAGTTCGCACCTAAGCATACACCACGTCGGAAGTATGCGTTTTTTAATCAACCTAGAAGGAAATTATGGCAGAAGCAAATAAAGTCATTAGAGATGCAGAGCTCCATTGGTGTTCTGTGGATAAAAATAACCCCGTTGACAGTTTCAGTAAGAAGGTCTGGAGTGTTGCAGTACATGTAAACAAAGAGACAGCCAAGAAACTTAAGAAGGCTAAATTTATCAAGGCTTTGAAGGAAGTCGAAGATGCGGAAGGCAACGAGACTGGTTTGTACAAGATTAATCTTAACAAGCTAGCGTTTAACCGTAAAGGGGACCCACTAAGACCGCCCGGAGTTTTTATACTAAACGAAGGTGGTCAAATGGAACCCTTAGACACATCTGTTGTATCTATTGGAAATGGCTCAAAGGGTCATGTATCTTTCAGTACATATGATTGGAGTTTTGAAGGAAGAAGTGGTACAAGTATGTCACTACAGAATGTTGTAGTTACCGACCTTGTGCCTTATGTGAGATCATCTGGAGCAGACGAATTCGGGTTAGAACAAGCCGAGGGTTCAGAGTTCAAGGTAGAAGATATTAAAGAAGAGGCCGCTGAAGAGGATGTCTTTTAATAGAAATAGATAGATAACACAGAGAAGTCCCCTATCTAACGGTAAGGGACTTTTTTTACGCCTACGAAGGATGGCATATGAAACATAAAAAAAGCGAAAGCAAACTAATTAAATCAGACCAACCGTGTGGTGTCCCACCATGTACGTCTTCTGATGGAAGGGCCTATTATGATAATGGTGATAGGATAACGTCTCATTGTTTCGTCTGTGAGAATGATAAACTGGAGCGTTATAAAGATGGTGCCGTATTAAACACACCAACTGCTACAGATGATTTTGAAGACATAGAAAGTCTAAGACAGATTAAGGAAGACTTCGAGTCAAGGGGTTTTCAAGAAAGGAAAATACCTAAGAATATCGCTGAAGCCTACGGTGTTAAGGTAGGTTACAGCAACAGTGGTGAGATAATTTACCACTACTACCCAGTACATGGTGAGGGGAATCGTCTTGTTGGGTATCAGAGAAGAGATGTCGAGAATAAGAAATTCTACGGAATAGGAAAGGTAGGTAATGAAAACCAGTTAATAGGATCTGATGTTGCCAATGACAGGCGCATACTTGTTATTACAGAAGGTGTACTGGACGCTATGTCCTATCAAACTGCAGCCTACAAGAAGTACAAGAAATTCTTTCCTGTAGTAAGTCTTATCAATGGTGCCGGAGGTGCATCAAAACAGATAGCCCACAACTTAGAGTTCATAAACTCTTTTGAAAAAGTAATACTAATGTTTGATTCAGACGAGGTTGGTAGGGACGCTGCTCACAAATGCGCCAAAATGATAAGAACAGGTAAGGCGTTTATAGCTGACTTAAGTCAACATGGTAAGGATGCCTCTGATTATCTAGTGGCAGGAAAAACAACCGAACTGTTATCATCCGTATGGGAGGCGAGACAGTACTCTCCTGCAGGAATTGTCAACTCTATAGATACCTTTGAGGAATTTATAAAAGACAGAAGAGAGGACAGTGTGCCGTACCCAGAGTGTTTCGGTAACGTCAATGACATGACCTTTGGCAGGAGGACAGGTGAATTGTCAGTCTTCACTGCTGGAACAGGTGCAGGTAAATCTACATTTTCCAAGGAAGACATCTACCACCTATTATTGACTACAGAGGATATGGTAGGGATTGTGTCGCTGGAAGAGAGTGTCAGAGAAACTATGGACAGAGTTGTTGGTATTCACATCAACAAGGCCATCTACTTGCCTGATACAGTTTTTGATAGAAGCGGTGATGAAGGTAAGCAGGCTTGGGAGGAGACTATGGGGTTGGGAAGGTTAACTCTTTTGGACCACCAAGGTTCTGTGACAGACGATTCTCTGCTTACTAAAATGGAATACATGATAGCTCTGGGTTGTAAGTGGTTGTACTTAGACCACATAACGATGGCAGTGTCTGAGGCTGATGGTAATCAGAATCAGGCTATGGATAAACTAATGTCGGATCTTTTGAAGCTTTGTAAGAAGCATGACGTCTGGATAGGAGTTGTATCGCACTTAAGGAAATCACCCTCAGGTGGTAAGTCTTTCGAGGCAGGTGCAGATATAACTGAAGATGATTTAAAAGGTTCCGGTTCTTTAAAACAGGTCTCAATGCAGACCATTGCATTCTCAAGAAACAAATACGCTGATGACGAGGATGATAGACAAGTTGTAAAAATATCAGTACTTAAAAACAGATTCTCTGGTGTTACAGGCCCTGCAGGTGCTGCAAGGTATGACCAAAACACCGGTAGACTGTTCAAAACCGTGATGGATTTTTTATAGAGGGAAGGTTATGAGGTTAATATTTGATTTAGAAGCAAACGGTCTTATGGAAGAGGTCGACACAATCTGGTGCATAGTTGCTTACGATTTGGATGAAAAAGTTACACACGCATTCACTGACCATGTTCCAAACCAGAAACCCCTAAAGGATGGTATTGCACTATTAGAAAGTGCAGACGTCCTTATAGGCCATAACATAATTATGTATGACATGCCCGTACTGAAGAAGATAACAGGAAAGGTTTTTAAAGCTAGACTTATTGATACTTTTCTGTTAAGCCAACTCCTTGATTTTAATAGAAAATTAAAGTACAGCATAGGCCGTCACGGTCTTGCGAATTGGGGGGAATACTTTGGTGTTCCCAAGCCCGAGCAGAACCAGTGGTTAGTTTGGGAAAACAACATGCTCCACAGATGTGTCGAGGATGTTCGTATCAACTTACGTGTGTACAACCAACTGGTCAAAGAACAGAAGGTGGTACAGATCCCTAAAAGATCTATAGAAAGGGAAATGGATGTCGCTAAGATAAGTGCTGTTCAGGTGGAAAATGGATGGCTGTTTGACAAGGAACTGGCCAAAGAACATGTTGAATTCTTAGACGAGGAACTTGAAAGAATAGCTGAACTGGTCGAGCCTCTTTTGCCTAAAAAGGTAATATGTAAAGACCATTGGGTTACTAACGAAGAGTGTAATGACTTACTTTGTGCTTACGATAAAAAGAGATTCCCTATGGGTTTCGACTATGAGTCTGAAAACACTTCAGGTAAGAAGCTCAGGAAGCCTAAGACCAAAATAAGAGTTAAATCAGGAAAGCTCCACTCAAATACATGTAAGGATTTTGAAATAGAACCCGACAGTGACTTAGTGGGTGGCCCTTACACTAGGGTTGGTTTTGAGGATGTCTTCATGTCTCAAACGGCACAGGTTAAGAATTTCCTCCTTACACAAGGTTGGAGACCAACTCAGTGGAACTATAAAACCACAGAGGATGGTGATAAAGAGAAAACATCTCCTAAACTAACGGAGGATTCATACGACTCTATCGATGGTGAGTTGGGGCGTAACATAGCTCTGCATGCAATCTATCGACACAGGCGTAACACTATATCTAACATCAAGGATGATGGAAAGGGTTGGTTAGGTGTTATGAGAGATGACTCTAGGGTGGAATGTGTCCCCTTTACACTAGGAACTGCCACAGGACGTATGTCACACAGGAAACTTGTTAATGTTCCCGGTGCCAAGTCTACTTTTGGTAAGGAAATGAGAGAACTATTCACTGCCCCTGAGGGTATGGTTCTTGTGGGTTGCGACTTATCGTCAGCGCAACTTAGGCTGTTGGCATCAGCAATGGAGGATGACGATTACAGTGAAGTTGTTCTGACAGGCAAGGAGGATGAAGGTACAGACATTCACACGGTAAACGGTGTAGCTGCAGGTTTGATAGACCCTAAATGGTCCTTAGATAGTAAGGCGAGGGCCAACGGAAGGTCTAACAGTAAGACTTTCATCTACGCTATGCTATTTGGTTCTGGCGATGCCAAGATTGGGACCATTGTAGGGGGTTCCTCTAGAGATGGTAGGAAGTTGAAGAATAAGTTCCTCAACAGCTTACCTTCTTTAGGGTCTCTACTTAATAATCTAAGAAGTGAATACAAGACAAGTAATGAAAAATATATTAAACTTCAGGACAAGAGGAAGATACAAGTTGACTCTGCCCACAAGATACTCAATTACAGACTACAAGGTGATGAAGCTATTCTTACGAAAGAATGGATGTGTGTATCCAACAGGAGAATCCTAGAGGAAGGTATAAGATGTAAGCTACTGGCTGTTATGCATGATGAGCAAAACTTTGAATGCCATCCGGATGATTCTAAAAAACTAGCTAAGTTACTAGAGGACTCGGCAACAGAGGCTGGTAGAAATCTTGGGTTCAACTGTCGTATGGATGGTAATTCTAAGATAGGTAAAAATTGGTATGAAATACACTGACAGGGGTTAAGAAATGACAAATACACTAATATTGATAATACTACTGGTACAACTGCCGGTTTTCTTATATGCATATTTCACGGCTGGTAGTTTTGTAATAAACAAACTGAGAAGAGTTAGAAGGGCTAACACCATCAAGAGGTATAGGAGAGAAAGAGATGACAGCTAAAGACAGTACTATGTGTATTGAAGAGGCCATTGCAAGAATGAATGTGCTTAAAGACAAGGCAACATCATCCGCTATGTGTTTAGAAACCCACAGCATGATGACTACGCTTTTACTACTCAGGGGACTCGGTTTTAAACGAGTTGCCTTAACGGAGGTTTAAAAATGAAACTATTAACAAACGTAGAAAGGGTTAGAAATTTATTAACAAGTAATATGTACCTAAGGGACAGTGACCAATCTTTATTGGTTACGGTTTGGGGTCTGAGATTGAAAGAGAAAGGTTACAGTTTGAGCACTCTATCAAGTGCTACACTCCTGATGATGATAGCAGAAGGTCAATTACCTCCAGCAGAGTCTATAAGAAGGGTTAGACAGAAGCTTCAACAAGAGAATCCTGCATTAAGGGGTAAACTTTGGGCTGAAAGACACGGCCATGAGGAAGATGTTAAAAGGGAGCTATCGGAGATTTCGTAATGAAGGTTAAGTACTTAAACATTAATATAGACAGAGAGAGAAGTAAGAGAATGACAGCTCAGGCTGTGGACCTACTTAAAGGTTATTACCTAAAAGGGTCCGAGAAAGACCCACAGGAGGCTTACGCAAGGGCTTCAGTAGCTTACTGTGGTGGTGACTTAGAGTTAGCCCAGAGGTTATATGATGCTGTTAGTAATAATTGGTTCATGTTCAGCAGTCCTATTCTTAGTAATGCTCCTAACCCCGGTGAGGAAACTACCGGACTTCCTATCAGTTGTTTTCTCAGCTATATTCCTGATACTCTTGGTGGTCTTATCAGTCACCAGTCTGAACTTGCTTGGCTTAGTGTAAAGGGTGGGGGCGTGGGGGGTCATTGGTCGGATGTTCGTGCAGTTAGCAACAAAGCACCATCACCAATACCCTTCATAAAGGTGGCAGATTCAGCAATGACTGCCTATAAGCAAGGTCAAACAAGAAAGGGGAGTTATGCAGCATACTTGGACGTATCGCATCCGGACATCGTTGAGTTCCTTAATATTAGGGTCCCAACGGGTGGTGATTCAAACCGTAAGTGTTTTAATCTTAACAATGCTATCAATATTACTGATGGTTTCATGGATGCCGTTGTTGGTGATGACACTTGGGACCTTATCGATCCTCACGATAATAGCGTCAGGGATACTGTCTCTGCTAGAGGTATGTGGGAACGTATTCTCGAAATACGCTACAGGACTGGTGAGCCTTATCTCAACTTTATTGACGAGGCTAATAGGAAGCTTCCGAGAGCTCTTAAAGATAAAGGACTGAAGATTCGTGGGAGTAATCTGTGTAATGAAATACACTTACCAACAGAGGATGGTCGCACAGCTGTGTGTTGCCTCTCGTCACTTAACTTGGAGACGTATGATGAATGGAAAGGAACGACAATGGTGGCCGACCTTATTACTATGTTGGATAATATTCTCGACAACTTCATTGATAATGCCCCTAGGGAGTTAGCTAACGCTACCCATTCGGCTTATCAGGAGCGTAGCCTAGGGTTAGGTGCAATGGGGTTCCATTCGTACCTACAATCTAAGAATATCCCTTGGGAGTCTTCAATGGCTGTCGGTCAGAACAAGATGTTATTCAAACATATTAAGGAGAAGGCAGTTGAATCTACGAGAGCACTTGCTAGAACCCGAGGTGAGTATCCTGATGGGGTTGGCACTGGTGACAGGAATTCTCATCTCCTTGCTATTGCTCCTAATGCTAACAGCGGGATGATTATCGGAACCTCAGCATCTATTGAACCTATTAAGTCAAATGCTTATACGCACAAGACTAGAGTAGGCTCACACTTCATCAAGAATAAACACCTTGAAGTAGTGTTAGAAGAGCACCGACTAAGACTTGGTAAAGATAAGGAGTGGCTGGACCGGGAGTGGAGAAACATCGGACACCATGAGGGTTCAGTACAACAACTTGACTATCTGTCTGAGTGGGAGAAGGACGTCTTCAAGACAGCCTTTGAGCTTGACCAGAGCTGGGTAGTTGAACAGGCTGCACAACGACAGGAGTTTATCTGTCAGGGTCAATCTGTTAATCTTTTCTTCCCCTCTGGGAGTGATAAGTCTTATGTTAATAAGGTGCATCTACAAGCGTGGAAGGGAAAACTTAAGGGTTTGTATTATCTAAGAACATCTGCAAGTGTTAACGCAGAGAACGTAGGTAAGCAAGTAGAACGTGTAGCGTTAAAGGATTTTGTAGAAGATACAGAGTGTCTTGCGTGTAGTGGTTAGGGGGAATTATGGTTAATTTCGATAAAGGAAAACTTCCTTCGGGGAGAAAGTCAAATGAAAAAGTCTTTGTTTTAGAGTGTAATACAGAGGTAACAGCAAGTCAGTTGTCTGAACTTACAGGTTGGAAACTGGACCGTTGCTATAAAAGACTGAAAAAGTCCAACAAGTGGGAGGATATAATAAAAGAGTTTAGACCAAGGACTATAATATGGAAGCTTGATGACGGGAGTACCATCACAGCACCTGATTTGGCTAAAAAAATAGACTGCTCCAACAGTACGGCCTTCCTACGACTACAGAAGACCTCTGACCCCGCTAGGCTTTTTAGGCCTATTGAAACTAAACAACAAAGGACTGATTGTTGGGGAGCCCGCATAGTTTGGGAAGATAAAGAGGTGCAGGTTATTATGGGTATTCCTGTAAACCCCAGTTATATGGATGGTACCCCTAACGGGTGTCTTCATTTGGACAGGGACGGTAAGAAGATGACCTTCAGGGAGATTTCTAGTTTAGTTAGGTACCGCCTTGGGAATAGAGAAGAGTGGTTAGAAGATAAAAATAAGAGGGAAACACATGAGCTTGTTACAGGAAAATAAAACATATAAACCGTTCAAATACCCGTGGGCTATGGAGCTTACGGAGCAACATGAAGATTTACATTGGACGGAGAAAGAACTAAACCTAAGTGACGACGTTACTCAATGGAAAGACGGGTCACTGTCGGACACTGAGAAGAACCACATCACACAGATCCTCAGACTATTCACACAGTCTGACGTTGTGGTGGCCGGCAACTATTCAACACTGTATATCCCAAAGTTTCTAAACAACGAGATTAGGTCTATGCTGCTATCCTTTGCAGCTAGGGAAGGTATACACCAAAGGGCGTACGCTTTACTTAACGACACGCTAGGGCTACATGAGAGTGAGTACTCCATGTTCCTAGAGTACGACGCTATGGTAAAGAAGGTTAACTTCATGAAGGACGCAGATGTAAATACACAGCACGGCTTGGCAAAGTCCTTAGCCTTAAGTGTATTCAATGAGGGTGTGTCCCTCTTCAGTGCGTTCGTTATGCTGTTGAACTATCAAAGGTACGGCAAGATGAAAGGAATGAACACGGTAGTTGAATGGAGTATCAGGGACGAGACGATGCACGTTGAGGGTATGAGTAAACTATTCCGTGAGTTTGTAGCGGAGCATCCAAGACTGGTAAATGATGGATTTAAAAAGGAGATTTATGAGATGGCAAGGACCATTGTTAAGCTTGAAGACAAAGTTATCGATTTGGCTTATAAGGCTGGGAGCGTGGATGGTCTTGGTAAAGGTGAAGTTAAAACGTACATTAGGTATTTGGCTGACCGAAGATTAATCCAAATGGGGTTTAAAGGAAACTTTAAAGTTAAAGAGAATCCTCTACCATGGGTTGAAGAGTTGACGTCCGGAGATTCGATGAGCAACTTTTTTGAAAAAACAGTAACAGACTACTCCAAGTCTGGCATGACGGGGGATTGGGGGTGGGAATAAACAGGAGAACTTTATGTTCAAAGAGTTTTTAAAAGAAACACAGTGGTTACTTATAGTTATATTCGGAGTAAGTTTAGCCTTAGGAGGCACAGCACTACATACAATTAAAAAGAACTACGATATAAAACAGGATACAAAGGGAATCCCTGATCAGATCTGGGAGATACGAGAGTATGAAGAAAAGGAGGGCCTTAAGTTTACCCAACTATCAGAGACTCTATATAGTATGACAGGTACTGTAAGGAAGGATGATTGCAAGAAGATTGTACCACAACTTCCAAATGAAATGCCATTCGCAGTTATATTAGAATCTCCCGGTGGAGACCTAGCAGAAGGAGCTTGTCTGGCATCCCATCTGAAACTAAGAAATGTTATAACAGTAGTTAGGGCATCAAGAGTGCTTGACGAAAACGGTAAGATATTATACGAACCCGGACTAGTTAACACAGATCCTAATGAGAAGAGAGTTATGTGTGCATCTTCATGCTCACTATTATTCTTAGCTGGTGATATAAGATATCTTATAGGAGATGTATGGCTTGGTATTCATGCACCAAGAACTCCTGAGGAATATATAAATAGCATGGGAAGACAGGCACTAGAAGCTAATGCATACAGAACTTCTGCAGCGCTTATGGACCTGCTTAAAAACTTAGGACTAAGTAGCGAGAAGGTGAGACTAATGTTTCTTCAGGTCCCATCATCATCTATGTACTGGATTAACGTGAAAGACTGGAAGGAAATGCCAGAGCTTATGTTAATGGCTACTCACTATGTAGACTTCTGGGGCTTCTCTGGTGAGAACGTTCTAGCAGGAAAAGAATAAGGAGTATTATGTTAAAATCATTTTTCTGGACGAGGGCTAATGCCTTCTATGCATGGGCTATGTTGTCTGTGCTTTTAGGAATCTCTTGGTTCACTGTAGAGATTCTGGTTTATTACAACGCATGGAATAGAGAGATCTATGACGCAATCCAATCGCTCCAAGAGGAGAGGTTCTGGATGTTGTTCTTAAGCTTTGACTTTGGTAGGATCGGGGACGTTATACTCCTCAAGGAAGATGTAATGCCTTCCTTCCTAGAGATCATTGCGCTATACACACCTATAGCTGTGTACGGTGCATGGCAGACACAAAGGTATTGCTTTAAGTGGAGAGAGTCTAACACCCACCACTACTTAAGGAGATGGAACAAGTGCCCTGCTAAGATCGAGGGTGGCTCTCAACGAATACAAGAAGACCTGATGATGTTTGGTAAAATCCTACAAGGATTGTTTACTGGATTCTTCTCAGCCATACTTGTGTTGTTTGCATTCCTTCCAATCCTTTGGGAACTATCTGAAGGCCTACCTGTATGGAATGGACAAATCATTCCGGGGTTCTTGGTTTGGGTAGCGCTTGGAGTATCTATTGGTGGCACCGTTATATCTTTATTGCTTGGTTGGAAACTACCTAAGCTAGAGTATAACAATCAAGTAGTCGAAGCTAAGTTCCGTAAGCAGCTGGTACACTCAGAAGATAACTTTAAGGACAGAGCTCTTGAAGTACTGTTCCCTATGTTCTCGTCTGTTAAGAGAAACTACTATAGATTATTCAACTGGTACATGGGTTTCGGTGTATGGCAGACAGCATTCGGTTTATGTGTGGGTAACCTAGCATTGATCGTATTGGCACCTGCTTACTTCCAACAGCTTATTACCTTGGGTATTCTGTTCCAAGTGCTTAATGCTTTTGGCAGAGTAGAAAGCTCTATGGCATTCTTTATTGACAGGTGGACTACAATCGTAGAGTTCCTATCTATCATCAAAAGGATACGTGAATTCAACAGAGCATTGGATGATGCTGAGGAGAAGAGTTAGTTTGAAAAAGACTTTTATGAGATGGTATTTATTTACCATGATAATCGGATGTGGTGTACCTGCTATGTGGTACACAGGGACTTTCCATGATATTTATAATTCAGATGTTACAAAAATAAGCTTTATAATATATGCAGTGTTTGTGGTGTCGGTGCTCCTAGCAGGTGTGGCATCCTTCAGGGTTTCCAAAAGACCTACACTTGCTGTTCAAGATGTGGATGGTACCTACTCAAAGAGGACCGGTAAGTATGTGGACATCTGCTGGTTCTTGTCTGAAACCATGATGACTCTTGGTTTAATTGGTACGGTGGCTGGTATGATTTATTTATTCGGCCAGATTTTTGTAGAGATAGACCCTACCAACCCTGAGGATTTGAAAGAGGCATTGTCACATATGGCCTCTGGTCTTTCCACTGCAATGTACACCACTATATGTGGTATGGTAGGTGCCATGTTATCAAAGGTACTGTTGATGAACATCGAGTTCGGGCAGGAGGGCTAAAATGGATAGAGTTAGGTTTAAAAGTATGACGGCATTCTTAGACATGCTCTGGATTCTGCTTGCAGGATTCGGGGCCATGTTCATCATAGCCTATTTACTTATACAACCACCAGCCAAGAATGCAGATGTCATTAAGAAGGCTGAGTTTATTATAACACTTGAGTGGGAGCCAACGTCTGAGGATGACCTAGACATATGGATTAGAGATCCCTCAGGGAACGTGGTGTCCTTTACGAAGAAAGCTGCAGGTCTTATGAACCTAGAGAAAGACGACCTAGGTAAGACAAACGACTCCTTCACGGATGAAAATGGAAACGTGCACACCGTCTTTATAAACAAAGAAGTAATAACGCTTAGAGGTGTTGTTGCTGGTGAGTATGAGGTTATGATCCATGTCTACTCAAGAAAGTATCAAGGTGGTGCAAACAAGGGATTCGACACATCTCAAGGCAATCTTTCTGTAGAGGTTATTAAGATCAACCCTTACAAGGTTGTGTATAAGAACAACTACACCTACGATAAGAGGGGACAAGAGATAAGTGTAGTAAGGTTCTCTATTGCAAGTGATGGAAGTTTTATTAGTTATAACAATATACCTTCAGACATTATTTTTAACTCTAGATATAACCCACCGGCTGGGAGGGATAATCCCTCTTTATGGAGGGGGGATTTAGCAATGAAATGGACACCACTATGACAGACCTAGATATGTTAAAACAATTGATAACATTGTCCTTCTTTGTGTTGTCGGTGTTCACCCTTTTCGTCGCAATAAAATATGGGAAGAAATCCAAGTACCTTTTTATACTGGTACCTTTGGTATTAACACTGGCTATCTCAACCAGTTACAGTATATCTAAGATATTAGGATACCCAGTAGAGGTTGTAACATCAAACGAGCAGATGTACCTGTACCATACGCTTAGTAGAGATAGAAAGTGGATATACGTGTGGACTGTTGATTCGGAGGCAGGGATGCCGCCAAGAGCGTATAAGATTCCATACACATCTGAAGATGAGAAGAAGGTGGAAGAGGCAAAAGAGAAGAAAAAAGCAGGAGTACCACAAGCAGTGGTGTTGCCTGAGGGAACTGCAGAAAGTAGTGACGCACTCTTACAGGTGTATGATTTCAACAAAACGAAAGGAGTACAAAAAACATGAGTAATAAGGAGATGCAAGAGATGATGTCCCCAGAAATGATGATTCCACCAAAGATAGATTTATTAGGAAATGGTGTGTACATGTTTATGGGTGACGTAACAATGGAGAGCATGGCCCCTGTTGTAGAATGGATACTAAGCTCTAACATGAAAAAGAAAAAACCCAAAGAACTGACACTAGGGATATGCTCAAGAGGAGGGGATCTTAATGCCTGCTTTGCATTGGTGGATGTTATGGAGGGCTCTAAGATTCCTATTAAAACCGTTGGGTTAGGAATGATTGCATCTTGTGGTCTTCTGATGTTTATGTCAGGGGAAAAAGGGGGAAGGACGTTAACTCCTAACACGGCTATACTGTCTCACCAGTACAGTTGGGGGGCAATGGGTAAAGAGCATGAGCTGTTTGCCAGAGTGAAAGAGATGGAGTTGACGACGAGAAGGCTTCTGGACCATTACAAAAAATGTACCGGTCTAGATGAAAAGGCTGTACGAGAACACCTCATGCCACCGCATGATGTATGGCTGAGTGCCAAAGAAGCTAAAAAGTTTGGCATTTGTGATAGTGTAAAGAAACTTAGATAATAACTTACGGGAGTAAACTATGAAAGACCTATTAAAAAATAAAGGCCTGCTGATATTTGGCGGGATTGTTGTTTTAATGGTTATTGGTAATTGGGTTGGTTTATAATGAAAGGTAAAGAGGCCACTAAGGAAACTCCAACAAAACCAAGACCTCTTTGGCGAAGAGATTGGGCTAAATAACAAAAAAGGGGTGTCCCCACGGCACCCCGTACTGATAGGATAGATATGGAAAAGGACGATAAACTATTTACAGCTTTACAACCTAAGGACGAGTGCTCTATCTGCAGTTCAGATATTACAGAAGACGAGGGGGGTGTCCAAGGTTATTTCGGAATACTACCTGTCACATTCTGCGTCTGGTGTTACACCTCTATGCTTGATATGGTTGAACAGCTCAATGATGTAAGCCAGTTAGAGGGGGAGGAAGATGATACATAAAGCTACCATAGCAATAGAACCTGTCCCAGCTAGTAGACCTAGGGTGACACGTTTTGGTACATACTTCCCTAAAAGGTATGCAAACTTCAGGAAGGACCTTGGGGGCATCTTAGATGGGTACTCACTTACACCAAGTGACGGTCTTCTGTATGTGAAGTTGGATTTTTATGTACAGATACCAAAATCATGGAGTAATAAAAAGAAGAAAGAAAGTGAGGGAAAATTCTGCTGGAATAATGCAGATATTGATAATTACGTTAAGGCCTTTTTGGACTCTGCTGAAGGGCGCTACTTCAAGAACGACAGACAAGTTGTCATGATAAGGGCTAGAAAATTTTACTCAAACGAAGCTAGGATAGTCTTCGAGAGTGCACCGGTGATTAATTAGACAGGAGATAGTGTGGAAGAGGAAGAGGGGTTACTTGTTACGCCAGAGGAAATAGCAGAAGTAGGTGACTACTGGACCGATATTGTACAAGATCCGGGTGCCACCGATGAAGAGTTAAAAATGGGACTCTGCTATCTTACGCTTTACAATATTGCGATAGAGAGCAGTAAGGACGGTTTAGATACGTCCTTGGTTAATACAGTAGATTTAAGCTTTAAGGAGCATTAATGTTGAAAATGAAGGTGACTATACAGATAGTCAGTGATGATATACCGTGGGACAATAATGTCATACATGGTTTTGAGGGGTTAGATGTTAACCCAGAAGATGTAGACAACCTATTGGGTTTTCTATCACAACTACAGGAACCACCAGAGGTGGATGAAAATAAAGAGGCAATAATTACATAAGGATTATAATGGATACAAATTTAATTGATGAAATAACAAATTCTGTCAAAGATCTTACAGGGATATACTTCGAGCTCCCTAATGGTGATTTAACAGAGTTTGAGCATAATCTGAGTAGTGAACTAGAGACTACATTGATTGGTTTAGTAAAAAGCTTAAGAATTGCAGCTTTTAAGATGAGCGATAGTTTGTAAGCGAAAATATACCCCCAGAAGGGCCTTAATTGGTTCCTCTGGGGGTTTTTTTTACGGAGCTAACAAAGCCTCTATCTTAGCTTTTTCGGAAGCTAATTCGTCCTCTTCTAACATGGATCTTATTTCAGCATGATAATCATCTGCGGTAGGCTCTAAGGCCTCCTTACCTGCATAACCTACACCACCGACAACGGCAGTGCCTGTGAAAGTGTCAAGCACCTTCTTAGCAATGTTTCTGTCAAAACCACGCTCTTGCAAGATATCACCTAATTTACCTAAAGCTTCTTTCTCTGAAGATGGTGTTTTAGAGTACCTATTAAGCGCAAACTTTTGAAACCTGTGTGACTTTATCAAAGATGAGAACACAGAAGCTAATCCACCAGCACCTACTGCACCACCTACTATTGCCCCCGGAGCACCTCCGGCAGCAAAACCAACAGATGCTCCTGCACTACCACCGATGGCTGTACCGAAAACCCTAGACATCCATGAGCCCATGGCTGCATGGTCTTCTGTTTTATTAAGAATGCGACGCCAGTTCCGGAAATCTTTCTTAAACTCAGGGTACACACTCTCTAGCATCTTCAGACCGTTGTTGTCTTTAATGTATCCTCTGAATAAAGAGTTATCTTCCTTACTGAACATCTTATTTGAGAAAACCTCTTTGAAGTTATTGAACATATCATCAGCCAATCCTTTTTGACCGGACACCTTCTCTAACTCCTTCAGTTGTGCTTTAAGTTGGCTTACCTTTGCTACGCCTAGGTCTTTATTCCCTATAATCCCCTTCAGGAGACTTGCGGTCTTAACAGGGTCGTCTAAGGTCAGATAAAGTTGTCTAAGATTAGATGGTTGACCTTGCCCCGGCTTAGGCGAGGCTTTTAAACTCTGAAATTGCCCAAACCTTTTATCGATATCTAAGACTCTCTTAAGTAGTTCTGGATCGTTAGTCTCAACAGCTTTCCTTTTAGCAGCTTCTAGAAACAAACCCCTAACATCTTGATTTAGATCAGATAGTAGTTTAGTACCTGAAACGGTTTTTTGACCCGCCTTAAACGAGACATCACCTGTAAGTCTTCTTATTTTTCTCAAAAGTGACGTGTAGTTGGCGCCATCTAGTGGGAAATCATTCGCCAAGAAAGAGTCTATGTCGTTAAGAACACCCTTCATCTCTGTGGTATTATCATCGTTCCTGTATTTCCTTACAAGGTCTTTTAATCTATTGGGTATAAGGGTAGGGGCATCTGCTGTCGTAAGGTCACCTATTGATTTAAAATCTGCATGAAAACCCTCATCTACACCTTTAAATGTGTCAGACAATTTGGAACCGAAAACATCCGCAGACATATCAGTATCAATGGCGTTTTTCTGACCAGACAACAACTGTTTGGCCTGTTTTAGAAGTGCCTCCTCCGCAGCCTGACCACCACCAAGTGCGGTTGTTGTAGGTCCTACCACTTTAGAGGGGGCCGTTACAACACCCTTGACTACAGCGTTGGTCCC